>Ga0209709_10005402_pt1 | contig 10067 bp, 8 predicted proteins | sample ArcticOcean_MG_C_2_FD_187435 | JGI IMG/M metagenome (GOLD analysis project Ga0209709, IMG submission 187435) | Marine microbial communities from western Arctic Ocean - ArcticOcean_MG_CB4_136 (SPAdes) (version 2) | ecosystem: Environmental > Aquatic > Marine > Oceanic | place: Arctic Ocean...
TTGTTTTGAATTCGAAATTATTAAAGAATTTGTTATGTCTAAATCATTGTCTTTAATAAAATCATCTTCATTTTCACACTTTATTAGCCCGAAAGGTAAATTATCTTTAATCTCATCTAAGATTTCATATAATAAATTAAAGTTAATAATAAAAATACTTTGTTTACTCATTTTAATAATTTCTATGATAATTCATGTTAGAAATAAAAACACCTTTATAATTGATGATTTTAGACTTAAATGCTGTGTTGGCAAAAATGGCTTAACTTCCTTCAAAAAAGAAGGAGATCATTCTACCCCCAAAGGTATCTTCAAATTAAAAAAGTTATATTTTAGAGAAGATAGAGTCGGTACACCTACTTGTAAAATTATAAAAAAAATTATTAATAAAAATCTAGCTTGGTGCGATGATTCAAATCATAAAAAATATAATGAGGAAATTAATATTTATAATCCAGTAAATAAAGAAAATTTATATAGAAAAGATTGTAAGTATGATTATTTAATAACTATTAGTCATAATGATAAAAAAATTCCATTTAAGGGTAGTGCTATTTTTATACATTTAACAGATAATTATAAACCTACAGCTGGATGTATTGCTCTTAAAAAAAAAGATTTTGAAATTTTGTTAAAATTAATAAATAAAAAAACTAAAATTAGAATTGGCTAACTTCTGGCACCAAAAATTTTAGATCCAATTCTAACAAATGTTGCATTATTTTCAGCTGCTTCCAAATAGTCTTGCGACATTCCCATACTAAGATCTAATAGATTTAAATCTTGATTGATTTTATCCATTTCTAAAAAATAATTTTTAGAAGTTTTATTCTTTGGTGGAATACACATTAGACCAATTATATCTAATCCCAAATCTTTAGAGCAATTTTTATAAAAATTTTTTAAATTCTCTAGGCTTATTCCATTTTTTTGACTTTCGTTTCCTATATTTACTTGGATAAATATTTTAGGTCTACAATTTTTTTTTACTTGTTCATTAGCAATCTTTTCGGCTAGTTTAATATTATCTAAAGTGTGAATATAATCAAAAAGTGGTATCACATATTTTACTTTATTCGTTTGAAGATTTCCTATCATGTGAAGTTTAATATGGTTAAATTTTTGTTTAATACTTGTCCATTTAGCTAAGGCTTCTTGTACTTTATTTTCTCCATAATGAATATGTCCATGGTTTATCAATGGATCAATATCTTCTATTGGAAATGTTTTGCTAACAGCTATGATTTTCGGCTTATGAGCTTTTAAAATTTTAACATTTAAAGTATCCTCTATTGATACTAAATTATCTATACTTTTATGAAATGCCATATACCTAAAATTTATTACTTTATTAGTGAGTTAAACCCAAATTTTCTTGAAAATCTAAAAAAAAATACTGCATTAATATATAGAAACTACAATAAAAAGCCGAATATTAAAGAATTAATTAATTTCAAAAAACTATGTAAAAAAAAAAATACTCCTTTTTATTTGTCTAATTACCCTAAAATTGCAGTTAAAATAAATTTAGATGGAGCCTATATTCCATCTTTTAATAAGAATATTAATCTCTTTCCTTATATAAAAAAGAAATTTCTTGTCTTGGGCTCAGCACACACAATACCTCAAATTAAAATTAAAGAAAAACAAAAAGTTGATTGCATTTTTATATCACCTCTTTTTTTAACAAAAAAATTAAATCGTTTTTTAGGCTTAAGTAACTTTAAAAAACTATCTATTTCTACAAAAAAAAAAGTAATAGCTCTAGGTGGTCTAAAAAAAAGTAACCTAAATAGGATCAAAATTTTAAACATACATGGTTATGCATCTATTTCTTTATTTAAAAAAAATTAGAGTATATAAAAAATTATAATGAATAATGAAAGTCTTTTCAAAGAAATAAAATTAGAACTAAGTAAAGTTCAAAATTATTATCAAACAAAAAATTATGACGAAGTTATAAACAAATCTAAAATCTTAATAAAAAAATATCCAACAGTAATTCCATTCTACAATGCTATTGGTTTGGCGTATAAGGAAAAAGGTGAACTAATACTTTCGGAGAAATTTTTTTTAAAAGCATTAAAAATTAGTCCTAATGATAGCTCTGTTCTATGTAATTTAGGTTTAATTAATAAAATACAAAACAACGTTAATGAAGCTGAAGATTTTTACAAAAGAGCTATTCAGATAGATTCTACAAACTTTATCGCTTTAATTAATTATGGAAATTTAAGAAGAGATTTAAAAGATAATAACCTAGCAATTAAACTCTATTTAGAAGCTCTAAATATAAAATCTAATATTGCAGAAATACATATCAATTTAGCAACTACCTATAATTCGATGGGAGATTTTGCATCTTGTAAAAAGCATTGTGAAATATTAATTAAAAATTTTCCAACTATAACTGTTGCTGATGAAATGCTATCTAAGATTGTTGATTATAACAAAGAAAAAGCCCATCAAAAAATAATGATACAGAAAATTGAAAATATTAATATTTCTTTAAATGATCAAATAATACTTCATTTTTCAATTGCAAAATCTTATGAGGACCAAGGAAATTTTCCTAAATCCATCTACCACCTTAATGAAGGAAATAAATTAAAAAATAATACTTATAATAATTATAACATTAAAGAAGATATAGATTTTTTTTCAAAAATAATTAATGAGTTTAATATATTTAAAGAAAAATTTAAGCTTGATAATAGTATTTCAAATAAAAAATTTATCTTTATTGTGGGGCTACCTAGATCTGGTACTACCTTGTTGCACCAAATCTTATCCAAACATCCTTCAGTTTATGGATCTGGAGAATTAGTTTTTTTTGAAAGTCCTTTTAAAGATTTTATAAATAATAAAAAAATTGAAGTTTCTTTTAATCATATTAAACTGAGCTTTTTAAACAAATTATCAGAAATTGGCATTACAGAAGAGATTATAGCTGAAAAAACACCTGAAAACTTTATTTGGTTAGGTTTTTTAAAATTCATGTTTCCAAACTCTAAAATTATTCATAGTAAAAGAAATTTAAAGGAAACTGCTTTTTCAATTTACAAACATCTATTTGCGAAAAACTCTTATAAGTGGTCTTATAGTAAAGAACATCTTATTGAATTTATTAATCAGTACGTACAAATTATGAATTTTTGGTCTCGAAATTTTAAAGATGAAATTTTTAATAATGAATACCATGAGCTTATTAATAATCCTGAGAAGCAAACTAAAAAAATTTTTGATTTTTGTGAATTAAAATGGGATAAAAAATTCCTAGACATTCAAAATTCTAAAAATTCTATTGATACATTAAGTGTTTTTCAGGCGAGAAAGCCCATTTATAAAAGCTCTTTAGATTTTTATAAAAATTATGAAGAATTCACTGATTTATTTGACAAGATTGACTTTATCGACAAAAAAAAGGCCCCATCAAACTGATAGGGCCTTTCAAATTTAAACTAGGCTTTTATAAACTAGAATGCGAAAGATACAGCAATTTCTGTATGTTCGTAATCTGCTGTTGCAGCACCAGCTCTGTTATCTTGTTTGTTAGCATGAGCTTTAATAGTCATTCCACCCATTGAGTAACCAATAGAGAAACCAGACATTTCTTCGTCTGATGTTAAACCAGTAAGGTCATTTACAATTTCTCCGTATGAAATTGATAAATCATCATTGATTTGGTAAGCTATACTATATCTTGTAGAGGTAACATCAGTACCACCAGCTGCATCATAATCAACATCTGATATTTGATATCCAACAGTAATGTTATTGTATGCATACTTAGCAAACGCAGTACTTACATCATTAGTGTTAACGATAGTAGTTGCATTTTGAGTTGTACCTACACCATAACCAACTGTTAAATTCTCCATTGGAGAACCAGTTACATAGATTGAAGACTCAGAAGCACCTGAACCACTTGCTCCACCTTGACCACCAGTTTGTTGGCCTGCATCATCTTGACCTCTTGGATTATAACCTAATCCAACAGTCCAATCAGCAACAGATAGTACATAGTCAAAACCATCTGAACCAGTACTAACATCACCAGCATCACTTAAACCATTTGAAGCTTCTTCATCTGCTGTAGGCATCATGTCATCAATTTTACCAATACCAAGATCACCATCTTGCACATTGTATTTTAATGAACCCATTGCACCCATGTCAACTTTTAGGTTTTGGTTTGATCCAGTACCATTATCTATTGTATAACCACTAGATACAGCCCAACCATTATCCATTTCCATTGAACCAGCTATTGAAATATCTCTATCAATACCAAGTCCAGAACCACTTGCTGCAGTGTCTGCAGATCCACCTTTAGTAGTGTAAGACATTTTACCAGAACCGCTAACTGACCAATCTGCCTGAGCAGCTGATACAGCAACAAGAGAACCAGCAAGAGCTGTTAAACCAGCTTTTGTATATTTATTCATATTATTTCCTTTGTTATTATTATTTAATTATTAATAATTATTTTTATAAATTATTAGATTTATAAAAACGTAATATTTTTAATGGTTTTTTTCTTATTTTTCTTATCTTTTTGATATTTTATTTCAATTAATAAAATATTGTGATAAAAATATCACATAATAAATCCTTATAAAATAGAGGTTTTTATGTAATAAGATCGAATTCCTAAGTATATTTAAAATATGATTAAAATACAACACCTAAAACTATTTTTTAGTATCTTGCTATTATTCATTCTTAGCAATTGTGGTGGCTTTAAAAAAATGGAGGCTGGAAAGGTTCCTGTTAACGCTACTGAAAGAGCACAAAAAAATATGCAAGAAGGTAAAGGCTTTAGATTGAGTAGTTCTAGAAAAAACTCTGGTGTTTTTGACTTTGCTACTTCTAATGAAATGTGGCGAGCCTCATTAGATCTTTTAGATTTTACTCCATTAAGTAATGTAGATTATTCTGGTGGGATCATAATCACTGATTGGTTTTCTGAAGAAAATTCAAAAAATGAATATTTGAAGATCACTATAAGATTTTTATCAAACGAGATAAGATCTGATGGTATAAATATTTTAATATACAAAAAAACTTGTACTAATAATAATGTATGCTCAACATCAAAAGTTCCATCAAAAATCTCTCAAGAAATCAAAACTGCTATACTACAAAAAGCCACTATACTAAAAGAAAATGAACTAGACAAAAATAAGGATTATAAAATAAAGGGTACAGACAGTAGTAAAAGATAACTTATAAATCCAACAACCTAAATTTTAAATGGAAAGATATAATTTTAAAGTCATTGAAAAAAAATGGCAAGAATTTTGGTCTATCAATAAAACATTTAGCTCTCAAGTAGATAAGGGGAAAAAGAAATTTTATTGTTTAGAAATGTTTCCCTACCCATCGGGCAAAATACATATGGGCCATGTTAGGAATTATACAATTGGAGATGTTTTGGCTAGGTTTAAGTCCTTACAGGGTTACAATGTTCTTCATCCAATGGGCTGGGACTCTTTTGGCATGCCCGCAGAAAATGCAGCAAGACAAAATAATTTGAGCCCAAAAACGTGGACTGAATTAAATATTCAGACTATGAAGTCTCAATTAAAAAAACTTGGTTTATCAATCGATTGGGATAAAGAAATATCCACGTGTTCACCCAATTACTACAAACACCAACAAGAATTTTTTTTAGATCTTTATGATAAAGGTTTAGTTTATAGAAAAGAAAATTATGTTAATTGGGACCCTGTTGATCAAACAGTTTTAGCTAACGAGCAAGTGGTAGATGGAAAGGGTTGGAGATCAGGAGCCATTGTTGAAAGAAAAAAATTAAACCAATGGTTTTTTAATATTTCAAAATTTTCAGAAGATCTTCTAAAAGGCTTAAATTCATTAAGTAATTGGCCCAATAAAGTCAAAGTAATGCAAAAGAACTGGATAGGTAAATCTTTTGGCTGTGAGGTTGAATTTAAAATTGAAAATAATAAATTAATTGAAAATATAAAATGTTATACAACAAGGCCTGACACCTTATTTGGGTTCTCATTTCTGGCACTATCGGTTGATCACCCACTATCAAAGTTTTATGAAAAAAACAAAAACTTTCAAAACTTTAAAAAAGAATGTTCAAAAACTGGAACAACAGAAGAATCAATTGCTGCTGCAGAAAAGCTAGGTTTTAAAACTGATCTTATCGCAATAAATCCTTTAGACAAAAATATAAAAGTTCCTGTCTATTTTGCAAATTTTGTATTAATGGACTATGGACTTGGGGCAGTTTTTGGTTGTCCAGCGCACGATCAAAGAGATTTAGATTTTGCAAAAAAGTACAATTTAAAAGTTACTTCAGTTGTAAAACCTGAAAGAAATACAGAATTTGAAGTTACAAATGTGGCGTATACCGGTGAAGGTTATCTTTTTAATTCAAGATTTCTAGATGGACTAAAAGCACCAAGTGAGTCTATTTCTAAAACAATAGAATATCTTGAAAAAAATAAACTTGGAGAGAGAAAAATTAATTATAGATTAAAGGACTGGGGGGTATCACGACAACGCTACTGGGGATGTCCTATTCCAATTGCATATGGAGAAGATAATCAGCCAATAAAAATCCCTAAACATATGCTTCCTGTTACTTTGCCAGAAATTGAGCAACTAAAAAACACAGGAAACCCACTAGATACTGAAGAAGAATGGAAATACTTTATGCTAGATGGTAAAAAATATAGAAGAGAGACAGACACATTAGACACATTTGTAGATTCATCATGGTATTTTTTAAGGTTTTGTTCAAATAATAATACTAATCATGGGTTTACGCAGGAAGAAGTTGATTATTGGATGCCTGTTGATCAATACATAGGTGGTGTTGAGCATGCTATTTTACACCTTTTATATTCAAGGTTTTTTATGCGAGCACTTTCCTTTGAAGATAAAAACTTTAACTTAAAAGAACCTTTTGATGGTCTATTTACACAAGGAATGGTTTGTCACGAAACATATAAAGATCAAAAAAAAAATTGGTTAAGTCCAGAGGAGGTTTTTTCTGAGGATGGAAAAAATTTTTATAAAAAAAATAATTCTAAAGAAAAAATATTAGTAGGGCCCATTGAGTCCATGTCTAAATCTAAAAAAAATACCATAGATCCTGAAAATATTATAAAAAATTATGGAGCAGATTCAGTTAGATTGTTTATTTTATCTGATAGTCCTCCTGAAAAAGACGTACAATGGTCAGATCAAGGCATGCTTGCATCTTACAAATTTATACAAAAATTGTGGGTATTACATTCTAAGATTTTAGAAAAAATTAAAACTGATAAATCCACATCTAAAGCTGATAGTTTGACAAAATTTACCAATGAGTCAGTTTATAAAATTACTCAAAATTTAGAAAAATTTCATTACAACGTTATAGTTGCCAACCTTCATCAGGTGTATAATTTTCTAATTAAAGAAATTGAAAAACCAATAAAAAAAAGTATTTTAATTGAAAATTATAAAAAAATTCTCATTTTAATGAACCCATTTATTCCACATTTTTCGAATGAGTGTTTGGCTAATATTGGTCAAGAAGAGATTAAATGGCCTATGGTTGAAAAAGACCTTTTAATTGGCAGTCATGTAAATATAGTTGTTCAAATAAACGGTAAAAAAAGAGCTATTTTAAAAACTAATAGGGATAAAAATGAAACAGAAATTTTGGAAGAAATTAAAAAAAATAGTGAAATTTCAAAATTTATTGAGGATAGAGATATTAAGAGGTCTATTTTAGTACCTAATAGAATTATAAATATAATAGTATAATGAGAATGATAAAAAAAATTTTTTTCTTTTTTACAATGTTGTTAATCACAAATTGCGGTTATGATGCAATGTACAGTAAGAAAAAAATAAACAGCTATAGTTTTTCAATAGAGAAAATAAATTATTTAGGTGACAGAGATATAAATGTACAATTAAAAGAATCTCTTAGTGGTTATATTCAAAAAAAAGCAAATAGAAGTTTTGATTTAGAAATAAATAGTATTTCTTCAAAAAATATTTTAGCACGAGATTCAAAGGGTGATCCATTGATTTTTGAAAACAATACTAGTATTGAAATTTTGGTTTACGAGAGTGGTATTTATAAAGATAAATTACAATTCTCACAGAATTTTGAATACAACAACACTATAAACAAATTTTTGCTTAAACAATATGAGAAAGAAATTAAAATTGGTGTAGCAGAATCGATCGCTAATGAATTAGTTTTAGCTATAACAAACATCAAATGATTCTAAAATCATTTGAATTAGATAAATTAGAAATAGAAAACCACAATTTTTATCTTTTCTATGGAGAAAATGAAGGGTTAAAAGAGGAAACTATAAAAAAATTATTTGAAAAAAATTATCAAGAAAAAATTTACAGGTATGAAGAAAAAGATATTTTAAATAATAAAGATAATTTTTTCAATAATATCTTAACTAAATCTTTTTTTGATAATAAAAAGCTTATAATTATTAGTAGAACCTCTGATAAGATTAAAGATATAGTTGAAGAATTACTTGAAAAAAAAATAGCAGATATTCAGTTTATATTAAATTCTAAAATTCTTGATAAAAAATCATCTTTAAGGAAATTTTTTGAAAAAGAAAGAAAAACTATATGTGTTCCATTTTATGAAGATAATAACCAGACATTGAATTCTATAGTTAGCAAATTTTTTAGAAACAAAAAAATTCCAATTTCACAACAATTGATCAATATTTTAATAGAAAGAAGCAGGGGTGATAGAAAGAATTTAAATAACGAGTTGGAAAAGATTGAAGGCTTTTCATTAAATAAAAAAAAAATAGACCTTCAGAAAATAATTAAATTAACTAATCTTGCTGACAATTATGGTGCGTCAGAACTTATTGATCATTGTCTTGCTAAAAATACTAAGAGAACAGTCACTATTTTAAATGAAAATAACTACAGTGATGAAGATAATATAACTATTATTAGAACTTTATTAACAAAATTAAAAAGGCTTGCTAAGATTCATATGCTAATTAATAAAAAAAAAGATAATATTGAGAATGTCATCTCTTCATTTAAACCTCCAATTTTCTGGAAAGATAAACCTCTAGTAACCCAACAAATAAAATCTTGGTGTAAAAAAGGACTAGAAAATTTAATTTATAGAACTAATGAAGTTGAGCTTTTAATCAAAAAAAACCCAAATTTAGCTAAAAATATATTGTTTGATTTTTTGATTAATAATTCTCAAAAAACTAATAATTAGATTTTATAATTTCAATTATTTTATTCAGCTGATCTAAGTCTCTGTACTCTACTACTAATGTACCCGTATTATTTTTTTTATTTTTAATTAAAACATTTAATCCAATTTTTTCTATAATTGAAGATTCTAAAGCTTGTAAATTTACATCTTTTGATGTTTTAAGTTTCTGTTTTTTAATTTTAAATATTTTAACAAAATTTTCAGCTTGTCTAACAGAAAGGTTTTTTTCAACTATTTTATTAGCAACAAACTCTGCATTATCTAATCCAACCAAAATTTTTGCATGGCCGGGGGTTAATTTTTTAGTTTCAATTAATTTTAGCACCGTCTCTGGTAAGCCTAATAATCTTAAAAAATTAGCAATATGACTGCGGCTTTTACCAATAAATTGAGCTACTTTTTCTTGATCATATGAAAATTCTTCAATAAGACGCTGATAACCTCGTGCTTCTTCAATTGCATTTAGATCATTTCTTTGAACATTTTCAACAATAGCAAATTCTAAAGATTTTAAATCACCTATATTAGCAACAACAACTGGAACTTCATGCAGACCTGCTTTTTGTGCGGCTAACCACCTTCTCTCCCCTGCAATTATTTCATACTTTAAGCTGTCTTGACTAGACTTTCTAACAATAATTGGTTGAATAATGCCTCTCTCTTTTATTGAGTTTGTTAAATCTTTTAAACTATCCTCATCAAATGTTTTTCTTGGTTGAAATTTATTGCTTACGAGATCAGATATGGAAACTTTATTAATATTTATTTCTGCTTTTGTTTCGCCTATTAAAGATGACAAACCTCTGCCTAG
>Ga0209709_10005403_pt1 | contig 10067 bp, 6 predicted proteins | sample ArcticOcean_MG_C_2_FD_187435 | JGI IMG/M metagenome (GOLD analysis project Ga0209709, IMG submission 187435) | Marine microbial communities from western Arctic Ocean - ArcticOcean_MG_CB4_136 (SPAdes) (version 2) | ecosystem: Environmental > Aquatic > Marine > Oceanic | place: Arctic Ocean...
CAGCCGCAACAGCCGCAACAGCCGCAACAGCCGCAACAGCCGCAACAGCCGCAACAACCGCAACAACCGCAACAGCAGCCGCCGAAACAGCCGCCGAAGCAGCCGCCGAAGCAGTCGCAGCAGCGGTCGCAGCAGCAGCGCCGCGAGGCCGCCGTCGTCGCCGTAGTGACAGCGGCGACTCCGCCCCTCAGAGAGAGAGACAACGGCGCAAAACAACCGTCCCCCCCCACGGGTTTGTGTTCAGCGTACACGCTCCTGGAGGGAAGGAACGTGTCACGATCCTAGAGCGATGCAGGCGCGACGGGATAGATGGTGTGCTCATCAAGTTGGGAACGCGCGCCCCAGGCAGCTCCGTTCGCCGCCAGACACAAACACAGTTTGTCGCGAGATCCGAGATATCACCAAATCTCGACGGGCTGGGGGCTAATGGCGATGCAACCTACCTTGAGATGGCGGATGCAACCTACCGCGATCTGCCGGACAATATACATTGATGTGGCGTATTAATTACAGTCCAATCGCCCTACACCCCGCGAACAGCCCTCGCCTTGGCGTACGCCCGCCGCAGACGCTCTGTGTCCCAAGAGAAGTCTTCTTCGCCCTCGCGCTTAGCAACGCTGATCCTGCCGTCGCGCTCGACGAAACAGCCCTCGAAGACCTCCTCCCCGTTGCAGTACTTGATGATCCGCATACCGCCGCTACTCATCGGCGGCCTGTCCTCGTAGCGCCTCGCGAACGGCGGGTTCGGGTCGCCGAACACGAGGTACACCGTGTTCCATTGGCGGGAAAACAGCCTGCACTTGCTCCTCTTTTCGTCGGAGGGCATCGGGGTGCCGTCGTATTCGTAATACGCGCGTTCTCGCTCGTCGGCGTCGTTGCGATACGCGTCTGGGGTGTACTGGATGGTGTCTGTTGCGTCCATGACAGAACCGCCGCCGCGAGACACGATGGCCGTGCGCGGGTGGAGCTGCACGACGCCGGCGCCGACCAGCTCGACCCACATGTTGTGCATCATCAGCTCGTATAAGCTGTCCAGACTCGTGCCGCATTTGGTGTGCGTTCTTATCGCACACCCGTTGCCGCGGAGCGCGACACCACCACCCATCGCAAAGCTGTTGGCGGGTCGCGCTGCACGGATGATTTCCGAGGCGAATGATTGCAGTCTCGCCCGTTTGGCAGGCGGCTCTTCCGTCGCCGCCGCGACGGAAGAGCTGTCGTCGCCTTCCGTCGCCGCCGCGACGGAAGAGCTGTCGTCGCCTTTGTCACAGCCTTGAAGCTGCGACGATTCGACAAAGGCCGTGTCTGTCGAAAGTACCGGTCGGACTCTGCTAAGAGTGAACGTTCGCGTCGTGGGGTCGATGAGCGATACGACGTGGTCGCCTGCGTCGTAAATCGTTGTCGCGGCGCCGAGCCGAGTGCCCACTTCGTGTTTCACAATCACGCGAATATGCACATTCCCCCTATGCGACGCTTCGATCGCGCCGTTTGCTTCCTCCTGCGACGACCACCCATAGATGATCTCATTCTTCGGCAGCAAGATCCGGTTCCGTGTAAACTTGGTGTTCAAACGCACGGCGCTTGCGACGAACTGGCCAGTTCGCAGCACTTGGGTTATAGCCACACCCGTCTTGGTCCCCGCGGGGATAAAGCGTCGCATCTCCGAATCGGTGATCTTCTTCCATCCGTCGGGAGTGCCAAAGAAGAAAGGGTCCGCGCCCTCCTTCGAACCCCCAGCATTGTTGTCGCCAGCGCCCGACTGAGGAGCCATGGGTGCGCCACACGGCGCCGACTTTTGGGCAAACTCGAACTGTTTGGTATCGCTATGGTAAGCCACAAAATCAAACAGTCCGAGAGCAACCAGGGTCGCCCTGCGTTTTTTCACGACAAGGACGATCGACACACCGCCATTGCCTTTGTGTTCAGAGCAAGTCGCCATCATCTCCCGGTGAATCGTCTCGTTTGGAGATCTGCCATAGAACACGCGAAGTGGGTGCAGCCGCGGCAAGGCGGGTATCACAACAATGTTCCGGTGCTGCTTGTCGCGGGCACCGTCGCCTTGGTGTACGCCGAACGAGCCCGCCTTCAGCGCCATCCTGAGTTTGACATCTTTGTCTCCAAAAATTTTAGTTGCCACGTCAGCACTCGGGGGAGGTGGCTTAAACGTCACTCCTCCTTTGGCACACGCCGGCCAGAAGTTCCGTTCGTCCTGTTGCGAAACGCAGGCCACGCCGTACCCACCCCCAACCCCAAAAGGTGTCTCGGAAAACACTGCGGTCATTTCCAAATTTTTTGGGGTGTCGTATACATGCACGAGACAGTGTAATGTACCCCCAAATTTTGGCACTCCCTGTAACCCCACCCGCGTCTACGTGGGAGAACCGCGCCCTCGTGCGCCGTCAGAGCGCACAAAAGAAGAGAGCGCAAAAGCAGAGAGCGCAAAAGCAGAGAGTGCAAAAACAGAGAGCGCAAAAGCAGAGAGCGCAAAAGAAGAGAGCGCAAAAGAAGAGAGCGCAAAAGAAGAGAGCGCAAAAGCAGAGAGCGCAAAAGCAGAGAGCGCAAAGAAAACGGAACGAAGAGTTCTTATTGGGTTTACAAGAAGCGTCGGCAGAGTACGAGACCACTCCCTCGCCTCCAGAATATGGGCAAGAAGAAGTCGCGCGATCGCGGAAACAAGAAACCGGGTGCCGGGCCTTCGAAAGGTGGTGGTGCTAACCAGGGGGGGGCGCCGCCGCCGGCGTGGCGGCTGGCGTCAGCGGCGGAGGCGGTGGCGGAGGCGGAGGCGGTGGCGGAGGCGGAGGCGGGGGCGGCGGCGGCGGGCGCGCCGAGGTCCACGACGAGCTCGGGCATGTGGAGCGACGACGAGATGCCATCCAATCCACGTGGTTGGATGGCTGGAAAGGGAACGACGCAATACCTTCTTAAGGGTATTGCGACTCTCAAGAAGGCCAAGGGCATGATCAAAGATCACCCAGCCCCGCTGCACGCTGCGGCGCTCGACGGCGATGCTAAACTTGTTCGCGCCCTCGTCTGCTCGGGCGTCGATATCAACGCGGTGATCGGTCCCCTCTGGGGGCCTCAATGGGAAGGGGACTCGATGTTCGCTCTCATGGTTGCAATCAACGAGGTGGTCGGTCCCTTTTGCGGGCATCACTGGAAAGCGATGTCCGCTCTCATGGTTGCGTGTTCGGCGAATCACATCGAGGTCGCGAGGGAGCTTCTGAGTCACGACGATTGTCACGTCAACATGCGCACGGAGGCGGGCGCCGCACTGCATTTTGCCATCAAGGCGAAATGGAAGGCGACATCGAACAGTGCGGAGGTGATTAAGTTGCTCATTGAGAAAGGTGCCGACGTGGCGATGCCGTTGGTCTCTGGGGACACTCCGATGCTCCTGGCGGCGGCAAGCGGGAACCCCTCGGCGATACGAACACTGTGGTCGCACTTGCCGATACCCTTGCGTTTTTTTGGGCCGCTCCGCTCCCCCGGCGAGTGCGGAAACATTGGCTATCGCGGCACCGCCGCCGCCGCCTGTGGAACCCTGCGGTGGTGGCCTCTGTACGAAGCTATATGGGCATGCGACGCCGAGTGCGTGCGAGTGTTGCTCGATCTTGGTGCGGACGTCAACCGAGTGGCTGATACCCCCGGACGCGAGGGGACGGTCACACCACTACGACTGGCACTCGACAATCACCTCAAAACATATGGCTCGTTCGAGATCGTCAAGATCCTCGTCGAGAACGGTGCAGATGTCAACCAACTCGACTTTACCGGACAACCGCCGATATTCGAAGCCATCGATGTCGGCGATTTCGAAGCGGCGGCGTTTCTTATTGAGCACGGCGCCGATCTCACTGTCGTCGACAAGCGCGAACGCGGGAATGTTCTGTTGAAGTTGGCTGAAGTGTGGTCAGACGAGTGGGCGAAAGAAGAGGTACCCCTCGTCGAACGTCAACAGAAGCTGTCGCGGGCGAATGGTGTACTATACACCGAACACCAACACAATGGGCGCGTTGGCCAACACGGACTTCCCAAATTCATCCTCTTACTATTCAGATTTGGGGCGAAGTGGCACGAAGCCGCTCTACTAACGGCGTGTGCGAGATTACAGAGCCGCCTGGTTGCGGCGCTTGTTGCTGCCGCGCCGCCCGACGAACTAGCACCGGCCCTTCACCGAATACTCGATGCTGTTATGCGGCAGCTGCCGCATAACAGCATCAGGCACCCGTATTCCTGGAGTGTCGACATGTCTGATGTTTGCTCCTGTATTCGTTCGTTGCTCTTCGTAGGCGTGGATGTCGCGACGCCAGATGACGATTTCCCGGGCATCGGGGTGCGGCCAATCAACAAGGCCTTCTCCATTCAACAACACCTGGAGGCTGTGCCGATCTCGGGCAGTGGGGCGCCCGACGCGGTGTGGCGCCTACTCGACGAGCGGATTTGTCGCGATAAACCCCCCGATACGCCGTGCGGCGGCAACGGGGCAGGCCAGAAGTGCCGAGTGTGTATGAATGGGGTGGGCGACAGCGTCTTGGGTTGTGGACACATGCAATGTGGGCGCTGCAATGCCCGATTCGCGGAGAGGCACGGCATGCCTGGCTTTTGTATTGTATGTCTGCTCGACAGTTAGATTTTTATGGTACAAACGCGTTCCGCATCGCCCCTCCTCTTGGCCGCGAGAGCGATCGTAAGCTAGTATACATGCCTATCGGCGGGTTGGGGTGCAGCTTCAGCTTCCAGTGTCCGCCGGCAATGACAGCCAACAGAATGCCGTCCCAAACCAGAATACCCCCGATACACATATACAGGACCAAATCACCACTGCCCATTTCTAATTAGAATCCAAGACCGGTGCGTACGCGCTTCTCAAATGCGGTTATTACGTGCCTATTTGCCACCGCGTCCGTATTGTTCTGATTGATTCGCCGCCTGCTTAAGAGAGGTGTGCTGTCAACTATAAGTATACGAATGCGGCAGTGATCACTTTGCGACGACATGCCACCGAGTCAACAAAAGCAGCAAACACGGAGGAACGTGCTTCAAGTGGTCGTGGTTCTGGGCGGACCACTTGTCGCAACACGAAGTAGCGCTTCACAAGCGACGTTGCGACCGGGGAGCGACCTCTCGTCTCGTCTGATGAGTGCGATTTCACTGCTCAAAATGAACAACCCGTGTTGTATTCTACTCACAGGCGGCGATTGTGCTCGACACGGTACATCAGAAGCGGAGGTGATGCACGAGTACATCTACAGATGGGCTCGACTCGCGCGCTTTCGACTCCCGCGAGTCTTCATTGATACGCGCGCGCGCGACACGCTTGACAACGCTATAAATACGATGCAAATACTCGAAGCACACGTCCCGCGGGTGGGGAGTATCACAGTCGTTACATCTGACTTTCACGCCAACAGAGCGATGCAGGCTTTCAACGCGGTTGCTCCAAAAACCGTCCTCGCTCTCCCGATTGTGACATTGCGCGTTGAACGCGCAAGTTCGGGCAATAGAGCGGCAGAAACTACAGAGGGACGCGCGTCCGAGGAGTTGGCGGCATCGCGCGGGCGGATGGCGTCGCGACTGCAATATCTCAAATGCGCCGAAAGTCTGCGAGAGGCAAAGAGAAGAACCGATCTGTCTTATTACTGGGCAAAGTAGTATTTCTGGCTAGCGGTGCCGAGCGAGCAACACGACTTTGCATGTGTCGCGCGGTCAATGTATCGACCAGCCACTTATACAGGCGCCCACGCATATTCTACTACAACAAGTACAATGGTGACGCGCCTGTTAACACCGGCTGTTAACCGAGGGGGCGTCGCATCGCGCTCGGCGAACGAGTTGGCTATCATTCGCACCGAATTGGCAAGTCAACGTACATTTCTCGCACACGTGCGAACTGCTCTTGGGCTGGCTGCATTCTGTAGCTACATGGGAGCCAGCAGTAGCAGTGTCGAGAAATCAATACAGGCCACTGTAGTGATCGCAATGCTCGTTCTCAGCGCGGTGGGATATATCTGCGAGATGAAGCGAGCTGGGAACGAGCGGAAATCAACGAGCAATGCGAATGCTGCAGCGGTGCTGCTCGTGCCTTTTGCGTATGTCGCGCTAACCATCCACACGTTCTATATATTCTCACATGCAGAGGAGGGGGGCGTAAGCGAAACACGTTAGTCAAGGTGGCGCGCGGCATACTCACCCTCTTGCCGTTTAAGCCTTGTGTCAACGGCCACAAAGTTTTCTGCGTACTTCTTGCCGAGGATGACAAACATACCACGTTTCGTAGAATCGAAGTCTCCTCGTGGTGTGGTTTCCGCCTTGGTTTCCGCCTCCAGGTTTTGCAGTTTGAACGTAAAGAAGTCATCAGAACGCAACACGCCTTCAAGGGTGTCCGTGTCAGACGTACCAGTGCGGGCGGTCGCGTCGGCCCGTTTGTTACGGTCTTCCCCGGCAACGTTCCAACGGTCTTCCCCGAAAACCATCTCCGCGCCCTCGTCGTCGCTGGACTCGCTACGCCTCCTCGCTGGAATCGCTACACCTCGTCCCTGCAACGCTGCGGTGCCAGGCGATGCAAGCCGCGTGTGTAACGCTGCGGTGCCAGGCGATGCAAGCCGCGTGTGTGACTCCGCTTCGAGGGCGCGCTCGAGAATAATATGGGTAATCTGGTAATTGAGAAGCAGGATGTCACGAAATCGAAGCGGGCACGCATAACTCCCCTTGACGCTGACCATGCCGCCGCCGATCTCGGCGGCACCATGGTCGTGAACGTGCGTTAAGTCGTATTTCACCCGCTGTCGACTCCCATCGCCAAATGTTATTGTTGCAACGACTGCGGTCTTGATCGTGTTGAGAGGGAGGGCGAACATCTTCGAAGATGCACCGAACAGGTTGCCCAGATCGTCAACGCCCGCGGTCATTGCAGTTCTATCTCCGCGCACTGAAAGTGCAGCATCTATCGAACCGGCCAACGCATCCTCTTTCGAACGCTGTTGTGTTGGCGGTTCTGCGATGACGAACTCGAGCGAGAGTTGAACGTCTAAATACTTGGCAGCTCGCTTTGCGGCTGCACCGGAAATATGTTGCATCCACATCGTTCCTATGTTATTGGCAGAAAATAAGGCGTGCTCGTCTTTGTCGGTCTGAAACGTCCAGTCTAACAGCTCTCGGTACCACGCAACAGCACCGCCGACCCACCTCTGTATTGCGGCGCGCTGCAATTGGAACGATAGCAGCCATGTAATCAGGGCGGCGGCGTCGATTGTGTCATATCTACCTTTAAAGAAAGTCGGTTCGGAGACATCAACCTTGCCATCCAGCAACGTGTGCATTGAAAGAGTTGTGATAATCCGAAACATGCGATCGACAAGCGTTGGTTCCGATTTGTCCGCAACCTGCAACTGTTTTTCGCCTAATAGATCGCATATCGTGTTGTTGTTGGTCTTATTTTCATTCTGGAAATTCACTGCAAACGTGCTTCCGACAGCGCGGAAATGCACACTTTGAAGCAAGCCCGGGTCGTTTCTCGACATCGTCGAATAGCATGTACCGGCAGAAAGTATTGTGAGTCTTGGGATGAGCTGCGAGTCACTCGCTGCTTTCAAGATGTCGGACAACGCCGCCTCCCCCCGTTCCCCTGCTCGCGGTCGCGCCCCCCCACGGCGCCTGGTCGACTGGCTACCGCCTGCGGCCGCCAGGCTCTTCGCGTGGTTGGCGGATTCCACCAACATGCTGAACACAATTCTGTTGGCCAGGACACGTTGGTACACCCCTTTTTCGGATCCGCGCGCGGCGTGACCGTGGGGAGAGACCTCCCCGACGTGTTCGCATATGGAAAGCGTAGGCGCGGGGTGTAAGCACCCCGCCGGCTGGCTGCGCCATTTTTCGAGAAGGTTCTTGGCGAACTCACGGGATTTTTCACATACTAAGAAACGTTCGCAAAACACGAACAGTGCGTTACTGGTTTTGGGGTTTTGTTCCATTAGCTTGCGTGTAAACTCTCTGGGGTTTTGTTCCATTAGCTTGCGTGTAAACTCTCGTAGAAAGCTAGGAAACTCGGCATGGGGTTTTGGGGTTGGAGGCATGTGTACCTGCAACCCTGCAGCCCGCGCGGCGCGCCACAACTCAAGAGACAACAAAACATTATCCCAAAGAACAATTCGAGCACACGGTGCACTCACCCCCTGTGTGTGTTCTGTGCGTTCCGCTGCAGTCCGAGCGGGGCTGTTGGGGTGAAACAGCTGTGCAATCTGCTCCGGACGCGGACGCGCCCCTGATGACAATGCAGCCAGAACGATACATTGGGGCTCGGCGATGCGACCGCACGCCCACAACCCAAAATCGGACGCTTTGCCGAAGTGGAGGTGTTTAAACCCATTCTTTGATATTTCCTCCACCATCTTGTCACATTGAACAGCTGCAGCTTCCTTTCTGTCGCACCCGCGTGCCCGGCGGCTGGCAGAAACCACAGCCCGGCGGCTGGCAGAAAACACACTTTTACCACCACTGCTTCTGATGCCATCATCCTCTACCGCGCCACAGTCTGACAGGTTGCTTGCCGCGTCGCACGCGTTGCTCAAGTGAAAGTGCATCAACGTGTTTTTGTCCGAACACGACCCAAACGAAGACGGCGCCGTCGCGCCGTCGCCATCGTCTCCGCCATCGTCTCCGCCGTCGCCCCCACGGCGTACCGGCGCTACGATGGAGAACGAGTTGGAGAGTGCACACAATTCGCGCTCAACTGTCGTTCCAAACACAGTTTCGCCGTGGAGCATTTCCCACAGCGACGTGTTGCAATCGACGCCGGCTTGCATACTTTGCGGGTAGATGCGGAAAAACCCGGCTGTTCCACGGCAGGAGGGAGGTAGAACGGACATACTGCGATCCCGTAACACCCCAATTGCACACGCCGCGACTCGATCATTTAACATCGGTGTTATCAATATACCCGCAAACGGCGCAGCTGGCGGCGGCCACCGTGCGACGGCCACCGTACAGCGGTGCGACTGCTACCCAACCAAGCGTCGCCGCCGCCGCTGTTCGGCACGAATGCCAGACCGCCAGCGCCGCCGTCAGGGCTGTGACTGCGCTTTCGCGAAATCTGCAAAGTCTTCCACATCTTCGAGATAGAGATCGCCATCCGCGGGCGCAGGCGCCATGTGTGCTGCACCCTCCCCCATTTCTGGACCCGCCTCCCCATCACAATGTAATACCGCCGAGTCGACGGCGACGGATGTCTCGGCCGCCGAAGACGCCACAACGACGGGGGTGCCTTTTGTCCGCGCGTATACCCGGGCGCGCATCAGAGCTTTGCCATATATGTTAAGCCCCCACGGTTTCATCGCGCGATTGTGCACGACCCCAAACAGATAGGCGTTCGATCGTGATAATCCGGGCGATTCGGTGCGCGACGGGTCGACGCGCTTTCTCTTTTTGAAAGTTGTCCGCGACAGGTCGTAAGTAAGAACGCACTGCAGGTCAGAGGTGCCAGTGCCGCACAACTCCTCGCAAAACTTCCCATTTGTGTCAATCCTGTGTTTGATTATATCGACCAGCATGTCAAACCCAATACCACCGACGTTGAACTTGTCGCTGGTGAGAGTCGGCGATATGTCAAAAGGAGTCAAGCAACTCTCTACATTCTTCCAAAGTACCGCGACTTCCCTGGCAGGGTTGGGTCGCGCGTTCGTAATCACCTGGAGGTAATGTTGTACACTTTGGTCGGCGCAGCTATCAAATATCGCACGCCACAGCAGGGCGGTGGATTCGCTGGTACACGGCGGTACGAGCACCTCCTGGCCACCAACGGCTGCAACTACGATGCCATTAAGGCGCAAACAGCGGTTAAACACGCCGCCCCCAATTGCTACAGCCCACTGGTGCAGCGCCAGTGGATCTGGCGGAAGAACAAGACCTGGGACCGCGACGCAGCCGACGTCTACGTTCTTACAGATGCAAGCCATTTGATGAGAGCGGGCAGTCGCATTTTTAGGCAGTGCGTCGGGTGCGGGCTCGCCACCGCCACCGCCACCGCCACCGACACCGCCACCGCCACCGCCACCGCCGCCGCCACCCCCACCGCC
>Ga0209709_10005404_pt1 | contig 10066 bp, 12 predicted proteins | sample ArcticOcean_MG_C_2_FD_187435 | JGI IMG/M metagenome (GOLD analysis project Ga0209709, IMG submission 187435) | Marine microbial communities from western Arctic Ocean - ArcticOcean_MG_CB4_136 (SPAdes) (version 2) | ecosystem: Environmental > Aquatic > Marine > Oceanic | place: Arctic Ocean...
AAAATGCAGTTAACCATGGCTGGTCTCATCATATTGAAAGATTAATGATTTTATCAAATATAATGAACCTTTGTGAGGTTAAGCCAACAATTGTTTACAAGTGGTTTATGGAAATGTTTGTAGACTCATCTGACTGGGTGATGGTTCCTAATGTTTACGGAATGGGCCTATTTAGTGATGGAGGTATTTTTGCAACTAAACCATACATTTGTGGATCAAGTTATTTTATGAAGATGATGGATTTTAAAAAAGGGGAATGGTGTAATACGATGGATGGCCTGTACTGGAGATTTATAGATAAAAATAGAAAATTTTTTTTAAAGAATCCCAGACTATCAATGATGGTTTATGTTTTTGATAAAATGAAAGATGAAAGAAAAAAAATTATTTTATCTGAAGCTGATAAATTTATTAAACAAAATACTGTTTAATGAAAAAAGAAAACTTGCCCTCAAAAGTTTGTCCTGTTTGTAAAAGACTTTTTGTTTGGCGTAAGAAATGGAAGTTAAATTGGGACAGGGTTAAGTACTGTTCCAAGAAATGCTCTAAATGATTTATTTATCTTTATTTTCAATATCTTTTTTAGCAGCAACAGTTTTACCCCTATCATCTGAACTTATGTTGGCTGGTTTAATAGCAACGTCTAATTATGATAGTTTATTATTATTGATAGTTGCTAGTTTTGGAAATGTATTAGGTTCAGTTTTGAATTGGACTTTAGGATTTTATTCAAGAAATCTTACAAAAAAGAAATGGTTTCCCTTTAAAGATGAGAAAATAGAAAGATCTTCAAAGTGGTTTAATAAATTTGGTAGAGAGTCATTATTATTTGCCTGGGTGCCAATTATTGGAGATCCATTAACATTAGCAGCAGGATTACTTAGAGTTAAATTTATAGAATTTTTAATCTTAGTAACTATTGGAAAAGTTAGCAGGTATTTTCTTATTTATTATTTCATTTGATATTTAGTAAATAACTAAAAAATCTATATAAAAAAAAATTACATAAATTTTTGATATTTTATTTTTTTTTAATTCTTGTATAAGTTTAGTTGCGCTGAGTTAAGTTTAATTGCAGAGCGCATAATAAATTCTGCTAAAGCGACATTTCAATTACCGCTTTAGAAAGGCGGTTTTTTTTTATCTTTTATAAATTAAAGTCGCTCATTTGAACCTTATTGTGCATTCTGGATTTACTTAAATGCTGAAAAGGAGAAAAGAAATTAAAGATTTTAACCCTCTTGTTAGTTTTTAATAACTTTTCTCCACTAATTAGGAGGAAATAAATGAGCACAAATAGATTAAAAGAAAGATTGAATAAAGGACCAGTTATATGTGCGGAAGGTTTTTTGTTTGAAATAGAAAGACGTGGATATATGTCATCAGGTGAGTTTGTTCCTATGGTGTCCTTAGATCATCCAGAGGTATTAGAAAATTTACATAGAGAATTTCAACACGCAGGATCCGATATTGTTGAAGCCTTTACTTATAACGGTCACAGAGAAAAAATGCGTGTTATTGGTAAAGAAGAACTTCTTGAACCCTTAAATCGTTCAGCACTAAAAATTGCTAAAAAAGTAGCATTAGACGCACCTAAAGGGTCTAAACCAAATTTGATGGCAGGTAATATTTCTAATTCAAATATTTGGAAACATAATGATCTTAAATCTCAAAAAGAAGTTGAGGGAATGTTTTCTGAGATGATTGGTTGGGCTGTTGAAGAAGGTGCTGATATGTTAATTGGTGAAACTTTTTATTATGCTGAAGAAGCTTTTAAAGCTCTAGAGGTTATGAAAAAAACTGGCTTACCAACAGTATTAACAATATCTCCAATGGGTGAAAATAAAATGAGAGATGGAAAATCTGTTGTTGATACCTGTAAGGAGCTTGAGCAACTTGGAGCTGATGTTGTCGGTTTAAATTGTTTTAGAGGACCAGCTACAATGTTTCCATTTTTAAAAGAAATAAGAGAAGCAGTTAAATGTCATGTTGGAGCTTTACCCATTCCCTATAGAACCAGTGAAGACTACCCAACTTTTTTTAATCTACCAGATAGAAGCAATTGTCAATGTCCATCACCACATGGAAGAACTTTTCCGACTGCATTAGATCCGCATTTTTGCAACAGATATGAGATAGGAAAATTTGCTAAAGATGCTTATGCACTAGGTATTAATTATCTTGGAGTATGTTGTGGAGCAAACCCAATGTTAATTAGAGAAGTAGCCGAGGCAATTGGTTTAACTGTGCAAGCAAGTAAATATAGAGAAAACATGGAAAATCATTTTATGTATGGAAAAAATAAAAGAATTCCAAAACATATGACTGAGTACGGAGACAAAGCATAAATTAATTAAGAAGGGCATTTAACTAAATTGTGCGCCTGACATAAGTCGAAGCACTAAAAATGGAGAAGATATGACTAATAATCTAAAAGAAAAAATAAGTAATCTACAGAAGGATTTTACAGCTAATCCAAAAAATGCTGTGGTCCAATATGAAAGCAACTCAATCCTTAAGGAAGGACTTCAATCTGTGGTCACCCTTAGAGAGCATAAATTGATAGTGGATGAACCCAAAAGTTTTGGTGGAAAAGACGAAGGACCCAGTCCAGTGGAGTTGATTTTAGCAGCTTTAGCAACGTGTCAGGAAATAACGTATAAAGCCTTTGCTACAGCAACGGGTGTTAATATTGATAGTGTTAGTGTTAATTTAACAGGCACGCTTGATCTGCAAGGTTTTTTAGCTTTAAATAAAAACACCAGACCTGGCTTTCAACACATCTCAGGTACTGTTGATATTAAATCGTCATCACCAAAAGCTGAAATAGATAAATTGATTGATACGGTAAATACACATTGTCCAGTATTAGATATTTTATCAAAAGGAGTTCCTATTAAATTATTTCAAAAGGTTTCTTCGAGCACTTCTGCTAATGCAGTGCAAACTGAACAAAGAGCAAGTGTTGCTTAATTAATATAATTTAAGCCCCATGAAAAATAGAGCTTAAGTATAAATATTTAGTTACCTACACTTACTAAGTTTAGGTAACTATGTTATACAGGCCAATGCTTGAAATATTTATTCAAACTTTTTTCTTATATTTTATTGTTATTGATCCATTGGGAACAACCCCCCTATTTTTGATAGTCACTCAACATATGGAGACTAAAGACAAGATTAAAACAGCCCTAAGTGCAACAACAATTGCAGCTGTTATACTATTATTTTTTGCCTTGTTAGGAAGCTCTTTATTGAGTTATTTAAACATATCTTTTCCTGCCTTTACAATTGCAGGTGGGATTATTTTATTCTTAATTTCTATGGAGATGTTGTTTGATAAGAGACAACAAAGAAAAGAAGATGATCTTGAATATAATTCAGAAAGTGTAAGTGTATTTCCTTTAGCAACACCATTAATAGCTGGGCCAGCGGGGATTACTTCTGTTATTGTTTCTGTTTCAGACATAGGTAATAATTTTACAAATCAAGCTGTGGGAATATTGTCTTTAATTTTGGTTCTGCTCTTAACCTTTATCATTTTTTTTGTAGCTTCAAAATCTTCAAAAATAATTAATAAAAAAATAATTAGTGTAATTTCAAGAGTAATAGCAATCATTCTAGCAGGATTAAGCGTTCAATATATTTTAGACGGGTTAAAAGCTTTTTTAGCTTAAAATATTGTTCTAGAGAGCATTTTAAATTAGTATAAATTTAGTAATGAATATAATTGTCTTACAACATATTAAAATTGAAGACCCAGGTTATATCAAAAATTTAATGTTGGCTGATAATGTTAACTTGACCACTATAGAACTAGACGAGGGTGAGAAGATACCAGATGATTTAACAAAGTTTGATGGAATGTTTTGTATGGGCGGTCCTATGGATACCTACATGGAAAAAGAATATCCTTGGCTAGTTGATGAAAAAAAAAAGATTAAAGAATTTGTTGTTGGTCTTAAAAAACCTTATTTAGGATTTTGTCTAGGTTGTCAGTTGTTGGGTGAAGTTGTTGGTGGTAAGATTGTGCAATCTAAGCCTCCAGAAATTGGAATAATGGATATAAATTTTTCTAAAGAAAAAGAGAATGATATTTTGTTCTCTTCTTTTCCTGAAAAAATTAAAAGTTTGCAATGGCATTCTTATGAAGTTGATGGTCTTGATAAAAATAAAGATATAACAATTTTAGCCTCATCCCCTGTTACCAAATATCAAATTTTTAAATATCAAAATCATGCTTATGGAATTCAATTTCATATAGAAATTAAGGACACAACTGTTAATGAATGGGGCTGTGTACCTGAATATAAGCAGGCTCTAGAAGATCAATTAGGTGAGGGTGCTCTAGATAAATTTGATCAAGCTGCAAAAGATAATATGCAAAGCATGAATGACTACTCTAGAATTTTATATTCCAAGTTTAAAGAAATTATTCCCGTAAAATAAGACCTTTTTTTATTTTTTCCATTATTTTAACTTACTAAAAGGTAGCCATTTTTCAAATACTGATTTTGAAGGTCCATCGTAAGGAATTGAATAAGAACTAGGGTTGGGACTTGTTAAAACCTCTATTCCTTTAGAAAATACAAAGATGAATACAATGACAAAAACAATAACCATAATTTTAAATGGATCAAAATTTTTAGTTTGGAATACACTGCTAGATTGTGCCTCTGCTTTATGAAAATGTTTGAATGTCATGTAGACAGCAAAAATAAGTCCAATGTGTGCTATATAAAGACCAGCCCAACCAAAAGCAAAAGTTGTATATGAAAAAATATATAAACTAAAAACAGTTGTCCAAACAAAACTTAAAACTAATAGAATTTGTAATCTTACGGATCTTGGTAAAGACCTTAAGTCATTTTTACTATCATCAAATAAGATGTTAGCACTGTCTTTCATCCAATTTTTAAGTGTGTCCATAGATTTAGACTAGATATTATAAAGATTGAAAACAAAGGTCAAATTGTCCACTTTTAATTTAAATTAGCCTTTATTGTAGCTTCTAAATCTGTAGAACTTTGAGCGCCAGAAACAAAATCTTTTCCAATTTCAAAGAAAGGTACACCATTAATTTCTTTTTCCTTTGCAACCGAAATATAAGAATTAACTTTTTCTATATTATCTGCATTGAAAAAATTATTTATCACATCTTCTTTGATATAAAATTCTTTTCCAATGTTAACTAAAATTTTTTTATCTCCAATATCAAGACCTTCAATAAAATATGATTGAAATATCTTTTCTTTAACTTCGTTGTGCACATTTGATTGTTCAGCTAATTTTATTAATAAGTGGGAAAATATTGTATTTGGTGTTTTTTTTATATTATCAAGATTAAAATTAAGACCTTCTTTGTTGGCTTCTTCAATCATTCGATCATACATTGGTTGAGCAAACTCTTTATCGCCAAACTTTATTTCTAAATATTTACCTCTTTTAATTCCTTCTTTTGGTATATCTGGATTTAGTTGAAAAGGGATATGTTCTATTTGAAATTTAGTTTCAGGAAAATTTTTTAAGACTTTATTTAGTCTTGTTTGACCAATAAAACACCAGCCACAAATCGTATCTGCGAATACTTTTATAATCATTTTTTTAATTAAACTTTGTAACTATTTTAGGTATATGATTTTAATTGTTTTTTATGAAAATTAATAAACTTTTCTACGTTTGATTTATTAAAGGTTTTGTTTTCTTCAAAAGAAACTTTTTTCATTGAGTAAGCCTCACTTTTTGTTTGTCTAGACATTATAGTGATATTACCTTTATATAATTTAAGTTTAACAGAGCCATTTACTTTATTCTTTTTAAGGTCGACAATTTTTTGAAGTTTAAACCTTGCTTTTGAATACCAGTATCCATTGTAGATAAGTTCAGCATATTTTGGCATAATTTCATCTTTTTTATGCATGGTTTCTTTATCTAAAGTAACTGACTCAATCGCTCTATGTGCGGACATTAGCAATGTTCCACCTGGTGTTTCATAAACACCTCTAGATTTAATTCCAATAAATCTATTCTCAACTAAATCAACCCTACCTATTCCATTTTTGCCAGCAACCTCGTTAAGTTTTTCTAGCAAGTTTCCAGGTGATAATTTTTTACTATTTACAGTTATAGGATCTCCATTTTTAAATCCTATAATTACGAAGGAGGCTTTATTAGGTGCTTTTTCAGGAGACACAGTTCTTTGAAAAAGAAATTCTGGAGCTGCATTTTTTGGGCTTTCTAAAACCTTACCTTCAGTTGATGTATGATATAGATTGTCATCAATAGAGAAAGGAGGGGCGCCTTTTTTATCTGTAGGAATTTGAATACTATTTTTTTTTGCATATTTAATTAAATCTGTTCTAGAGTTTAATTTCCATATTCTCCAGGGAGCAATAATTTTTATCTTAGGACCAAAGTAATGATAGCCCAATTCAAATCTCACTTGATCATTGCCTTTTCCAGTTGATCCATGTGAAACTGCATATGCACCAAATTTTTTAGCTACTGCAATTTGACGTTTTGCAATTAATGGTCTTGCAATTGAAGTACCCAATAAATAAACACCCTCATAAATTGCATGCCCTCTAAGCATTGGAAAAACATAATCTTTTACAAAAATATCTTTCAAATCTTCAATTATAATATTTTTAACACCTAATCTTTTTGCATTTCTTATAATTTTTTTTCTGTCAATTTTCTGACCTACATCAGCAGTGTAGCAAATAATTTCTGCATCATAATTTTCTTGAAGCCATTTTAAAATAATGGATGTATCTAACCCACCAGAATAAGCGAGTACTATTTTCTTCTTTGATGTCATTTATTTGCAGTTTGCTTTAGTAGCATTATATGCTTTGGTGAAGCCCAATAATGAATAGTGATCAATTGTTTGAGATCCATTTCGACTATAACCTGTAATCATTATTCTAGATCCTTTTTTCATAGTTTTAATCATTTTAGCTTCAAGCTTTGTGCCAGTCATCCAGGCAAAACCATCTTGGATTAGATCAAGTTTGTATTTATTTTTTCCTGATGTGGCTATTACTGAGTTTTGATTGTTAAATTCATACCCACCAGTAACGCTTATTTCATTAGCTATTTTTTCTCCTGGTCTAAAGCTAACAAATAACCTTGCATCTCTAGGATTAGATTTAGGGGCCTGAAGAACAGGTTTTGATTGCGCAAAACATACTTTACCTGTCTCAGCATTCATTACATACGTAGCCCAATCTTTATGACTTCCCATTTTTTTAACTTCAGCACTAACTTGGCTGGCAAAAGCAGTAATAAAAATTATGATTATAAAATTTTTAATTATGGACATGGGTTAGAGTAAATTTTTTGTACTTCATTAATTTCTTTAATTACTTCATCAGTTAAGTTTATATTTACACTTTCTATATTAGTTTTCAACTGCTCCATTGTCGTTGCACCAATAATAACAGATGTAACAAAAGGTTGAATCTCTAAAAATTTTAAAGACATTTGAGCTAAATTTAAATCATGTTTTTTTGCTATTTCATAATATAGCTCAATAGCCTTTTCAGCATTTTTATTATTGTATCTAGACCAAAAATCACCATCTCTTTCCATTCTAGAGTTTTTTGGTAATTGTTTGTTTCTATATTTTCCTGATAAATAACCACATGCAAGAGGAGAGTAAGCCAGCAATCCAGATTGTTCTCTTGTGGATATTTCTGCAAGCCCAATTTCATAAGTTCTATTTAATAAATTGTAAGGATTTTGAACTGAAAGCATTCTTGGAAGTTTTTGCTCTTTTGATAATTCTAAATATTTAGATAATCCCCAAGGAGTTTCGTTGGATACACCAACATGTTTAATTTTTCCCTGATCAATAAATTTTTTTAAATTTCCTAAAATATCTTCAAATCTAGTCCACTCGCTACTATCATCGTGTTCGTAGCCTAATTTCCCAAAAAAATTTGTTTTTCTTTCTGGCCAATGTAGCTGATATAAATCGATACAATCAGTTTTTAGTCTTCTTAAACTTCCTTCTAATGCTTCTGTAATATTTTTTTCTCCAAAATGATTTCCACCACCTCTAACGTACTCCCTTGCTGGACCACAAACTTTCGAAGCTAAAATTACCTTGTCTCTCTTTTTTGTTTTTTCAAACCAGTTACCAATAATTACCTCAGTATCACCATAGGTTTCTTCTCTTGGAGGTACTGAATAAATTTCTGCAGTATCCCAAAAATTTACACCTTGATCTAAAGCATAATCCATCTGTTCAAAGCCTTCATTTTGGGTATTTTGTTCACCCCAAGTCATTGTTCCAAGACAAATAGTGCTTACTTCTAGGTTGGTATTTCCTAATTTTTTGTAATTCATAATTATTTTAACCTTATTAAGACATCTTGAAATAATAGTAAAAGGCTATTATATGTAAGTCATGATGTTCAATAAACAAAATTTACTAAATAAAGTAAAAGAAGCACAGCAATCAACAGTAGTAATGGATGAAGGGTTAAGAGCCTACATGTTAAAAGTCTACAATTACATGGCTTCTGGTATTTTATTAACTGGACTTGTATCTTTAATATTTTTTAAACTGTCTGTTGTAACAGATGCTAACGGATCTATTGTTGCCCTAACAAGCTTGGGAAATACAATTTTTCTTTCAGGTTTTAAGTGGATTGTAATGCTTGCTCCGCTTGGAGTTGTTTTTTACATGAGTGCTAAAATTAATAAAATGGCAGCGTCTACTGCTCAAACAACTTTTTGGGTTTTTGCTTCGTTGATGGGGATTTCACTATCTTCAATATTTTTAACGTATACAGGTGCTAGTATTACTAGAGTGTTCTTTATCACTTCAATCACTTTTGGTGCAATGAGTCTTTATGGTTACACAACTAAAAGAGATCTTACAAAGTTAGGATCTTTCTTAATGATGGGTTTAATTGGAATTATTGTAGCATCAGTTGTTAATATGTTTATGCAATCTACAATGATGGATTTTGTTATCTCAATTTTAGGTGTTTTAATTTTTGTAGGTCTAACTGCTTATGATACTCAAAAAATTAAAAACATGTATGCAGCAAGTGATACTGGTGAATTGATGGGCAAAAAAGCTGTAATGGGTGCACTAACTCTTTACCTAGACTTTATAAACCTATTTATAATGTTGTTAAGATTATTTGGTCAAAGACGTTAGTCCTTTATTTCTTAAGGTTTTTCCAATTAGTGTTTCTAAGTAAAATTTCTAAATCAAAAGAATTTTTTAAAACTTTACCATTGGAGTCTGTAATTAAATATTTTAGGTTTTTATTACTTGGTTTAAAGTTTTTACAAATTTTATATAAAGCATTTTCTGCAGCATTCTTAAAAACACTGAAACTCACTTGCCTGCTAGAAATATTTAAACCATAATCTTTCCACGATCCTTCTGAGACCATTTTTGCATATAAGTCTAAAATAACTTTAAGTTCATTTTTTTCAAAAAATTGTCTCTCTTCTATTTGTTTATGTGGATTATTAACAACAAGTTTTAGACTTCTATTCATCAATTTTGTGTTTATGAATTAGTGATGCTGCTGTTACTGCAAAAATAAGTGTTATTGGCAGCATTCCCCATACTTTAAAGTTAACCCAAAACTCTTCTGTTTGTGTTCTCCAGATACATTCATTTAAAATTGCAAGACCAAAGAAAAAATACATCCATCTTTTATTTAGTAGCTCCCAACCAACATCAGTTAGGGCAATTGATTTACCCATGAGTTTTTTAAGTACAGGCTCGTTTGTAAAATATTTTCCAAAGAGTAAAGCAAGACCGAACAAAGTATTAATAATTGTTGGCTTTATGTAGATAAAAATTGGATCATTAAAATAAATTGTAAGACCACCAAAGAGTGTAATTAAAATGCCACTTATCAATGGCATCATTGGAACTCTTTTTTCAAAAAACCAAACAATTACCAATGCAATTAATGTTGCAACTATAAGTGGTGGAATAGCCACTGATAAATTTTTGTCATTATTGTAATAATAATAAAAAAATATAGCTAAAGGTCCAAAGTCTGTGGCAAATTTAAGAAATGATTTATTC
>Ga0209709_10005405_pt1 | contig 10064 bp, 8 predicted proteins | sample ArcticOcean_MG_C_2_FD_187435 | JGI IMG/M metagenome (GOLD analysis project Ga0209709, IMG submission 187435) | Marine microbial communities from western Arctic Ocean - ArcticOcean_MG_CB4_136 (SPAdes) (version 2) | ecosystem: Environmental > Aquatic > Marine > Oceanic | place: Arctic Ocean...
ATCAAGTTTAATTGCAAGTATTGACAATATCATTAAAGGCAAAGTTGCAACTAAACATAAAAAGCTAAATATAATATCAAATAATCTTTTCAAATTAGTTACTTTTTTTTTTAAATATTAATAATAATGACAAATACAACAAAACTATAAAAAGAATGCTTATAATTTTATTTGGCAAAAAATAATATAATAAAAAATTAATAATTATGATGCCTTGTATTATAAAGACTACTGATATGTGACCAAGTTTAATTGAAATCAAATGATGCATGTGGTTTCTATCGGCTATGAATGGATGTTTTCCCTTTATTATTCTAGATAAAAAAAGTCTAAACATATCTATTCCTGGAAAAGATAGAATAACAAAAATTTCATCTGGTGAAATATTACTATTAACATTATGAGTTTTGATCAAAATATAAGATATTAAAAAAGCCAACACCTGTGTACCAGCATCTCCTAGATAAGCTTTATCTAAACGATTAAATATTAAAAATAAGATTAAAGTTAAAATTAAAATTAAATTAATAAAGTTATAAAAATCTTTTATAAAAAAAAAGATAAATATTAAGATGCAATATAGTCCAGCTTGAAAGTTAATTCCATCAAACATATTAAGTGCATTTATAAATAACAATATGCACAAAATTGTAAAAAGATAAGATAAATTTCTTAATTCTATAGAGTGAGTAAGAAATGAAAATTGTAGATTATTAATTAGTAAAGTTTCATCAACCAAAACTAGAAAAAAAATTAAAAAAGAGTTAAAAGCTAATTTTTTTGTTGGAGAAAGATCATACTTATCATCATATAAACCAATCAAAAAAAAACCAAAAATTCCAAAAAAAAAAGCAAAATATTCCCTAGTATTAAAAAAGTATTCATATGAGTTTAAATCAAAAAAATAATCTAAAAAAATATAAAAAAACAAATTATAAATGATCAAAATTCCACCAAACAAAGGAACTCTTTTTTTTTGTAATTTTCTAATATTGTCAGGAATATCGTAAATATTTATAAATTTAACTAACTGATTATAAAAAAAAACTATTGGAATATTAATTATTATAAAGAGTAGTAGAGTTTTTTCGTACATAAAATTTATTATTTTTTATAGTATATATTAAAAATCCAAGTGGATAGTAAATTATAATTGAGAGCCAATTATTAAAAAAATTACCAGATGGCAAGATTGGAAAAAAAGTAATAAAGTAACTAGATAATAAACACAAGCCCAGATCGCTTATAAATTGTTTTTTATATCTAAACTGAAAATATAAATTTTTTAAAAATAAAAATAAAATATAAAAAAAAACTGTTATTAAAAATAGAAAACCAACAAGTCCTGTTTCTGCTAAAATTTGTGCGTAAAAATTATGTGGATGTGTTGTGCACGCATTATCTGCTACGAAATTTTCTTCTTTTGAACAATAAAATCTAAACATCTTTACACCGTGTCCAAAGATGGGTTTTTCTTTAAACATATTTAGTGCAATAAGATAGTGTCCCTCATATGTTTTGCTAAACAAAACTAATCTCTCACTTTTTTCACTTAGACCAAGTTGATTGATTGTGGTGTAAATCATCCTATTTTTAATTTTATCACTTTTTGAAATTACCACTATGAATGTAATCAAACTTACGATGATAGGGAATATCAATAATTTTCTTAAACTAAATGAAGACATAAATAAAAATAACATCAATAAAAATAATAAGGCTAATGAAGTTCTTTCACCACTTATTAAGATAATAACTGAGGAAATGATGAATAAAGAAATAAATAAGATTCTTTTTTTAATAATTGATTTATCAAAAATAAAAATTATTAAAAAAAAAGTTAAAGGGAGCAATCTCACAGAGTAACTGCCTAAAATTTCATCTTTTCCAAAAAAACTTGTAATTCTAAAATTGCCAGGGTTAATATATTTAAAGCCCAATAAATTTTCACTGAAATTATACTGATAAATGCTGTCTATAAACAGCATAAGATAAATAAATAACAATAAATATAATATGTAATTTAATAAATCCTTTTTTTCTATCAAAATATATCCAGCCAAAGAAAACAATCCAAACCTAAAATAGAATAAACCACTTTGTATTGAGCTAGTGTTTAAAGAAAAAAATGAAACTATGGTTATCATCAAGCAAAAAAGTAAAAAGAATATTAAAAATTTACTATTAAATATTTTATAATTTTTATTAATAATGGTTAATAAAATAAAATTAATAGTAATTATCACTAATGATAAATCTGGAATAAAGGGCCCTGATATAAGAGATAGTGGAATTAATACAAATAATATACTTGATAAATTTATTAGTTTATTATGAAATTTAGTTATCATTGTTTAAAAAATATATTGCAATAATTTAATTGGAAACCTTAAAATTACCAAGAACCAATTAGTATACAAATTATTATCTTTAAAAGATTTAACTATTTCATTCGATGAAATAAAATTACTTTTCAATGATGCTGAGCTTCTTCCTCCAGACTTCATCAAAATGAAGTTTTTGTTTACAATCTTAAATAGGATTTTTTTTTTTAAAAATATTCTCACAAAAAATTCAAAATCTCCTGCTATTTTATATTTATCATTATATAAACCAAACTTTTGGTAAATTTTTTTACTAAAAATTGTAGAGGGATGTGGGGGCGAAAAACCAAAATATAACATCCATTTTTTAAAATAATTTGCTTTATAGCTTCTTATTATTTTTTTCGAACTGTATTTTGTGATCATTGTATTGCCTATTAAACAATCAAGTTTTAAATCTGTATTAAAATAAGATATTATTTTTTGTGTGGTTTCATTATCATAAAAAATATCATCTGAATGCAGTATCGAAACAATTGAACCGGTTGATTTTTTTATACCTTTATTGATTGCGTCATATATGCCCTTATCCACTTTTGATATAAAAACATTAATATGTTTTTTGTATTCATTTATTATTTTAATTGTGTTGTCTGTAGATCCTCCATCAATAATTAAATATTCATAGTTTTTATATTTTTGTGCAATTACTGATTTAATTGTTCTTCTTATTGTTCTTTGACTATTAAAGCATACAGTGATTATCGAAATTTTCATAGTTATCGACTTATAACATAATTGCCAATAACCAATAAATCCATATCTGTTCTATGAAAACAATTAATTGCTTCTTCTGGTGTATTTACTATGGGTTCATTCTCATTAAAGGAAGTATTTAAAATTATAGGTACACCGGTCAATTCATAAAATGAATAGATCAAATTATAATATTTTAAATTATTATTTTTTTTAACAGTCTGTAATCTGCCAGTGCCATCTATGTGGGTAATGCCTGGAAGCAATTTAAGTTTATCCTCCTTTATAGGGTATACTTCAGACATAAAAGGAACTTCATTTTCAATTTGAAACCATTCTTGCGTTTTTTCAAAAAGAATTGATGGAGCAAATGGTCTGAAGCTTTCTCTTCTTTTTATTTTAGAATTTATTATATCTTTTATATTTGGATTTCTAGCATCAGCTATAATAGATCTATTGCCTAATGCTCTAGGACCCCATTCTGTTTCATCTTGAAACCATCCAACGATTTTTGACTTACTTAATTCTTCAGCAATTTTTTTGCTTATCTCCTGATCATTAAATAAATCAATTTTATAATCTTTTACAGTTGTATTACTATCAAGGATATTTTTTATAATTTTAGAATCATAACTGGGACCTAAATATGCATAATTTTTTACTTTGATTGCTTTCTTTAAATTTTTATAAATATGAACACAAGCAGACCCTATTGCACCTCCAGCATCTCCAGGGTTTGGTGATATATAAACTTTATTGAAAGGGGTATTTCTAATAATCTTTCCGTTTGCAACAGAGTTCATCGCACAACCTCCAGACAAAGAGAGTTTATCGTTTTTATATTTTTTATGGAGATTTTTTAAGATATAAAAAAAAATACTCTCATAAACAACTTGTGTAGATTTTGCCAAATCCATGTGTTTAGCTGTTACTTCTTCATTTTTTTTTCTTTCTTCACCCAATAAAGCAATCAATTTGTTTGAATATAAATTATCATATACTGCTTGTCCTATAGTGTTAATTGACTGAATTTTTTTTTTGTGGTGCATGAAGTATTCTAAGTTTAATTCAAAACTATCATTTTTTTTTTTTATAAGTTGAAAAATTAAATCTACATATTTGGGCTTACCATATGAAGATAGTCCCATCACTTTATATTCATCACCATAATTTTTAAAACCTAAATATTGTGTCATTGCTTGATAAAATATCCCTAATGAATGGGGGAAATAAACTTTCTTATCAATTTTAAGGTTTTTATTTTTAGAAAACCCCCAAGCACAACTAGCAAAGTCTCCAAAGCCATCAATCGATAAATTAACACATTCCTTAAAATCATTAAAAAATAGAGAAGATGCTATATGTGATTCGTGATGGTCAATAAATTTAATTATACCTGAAAATTTTTTATGATTATCAATTTTAGAAATATATTGGCTAAGATTATATTTTTTTGATGAATTATTTATACTATTAAATGCAATCGGTAATGATTTTAAATTTTTACATATGAAGGAAAATTTATGCCACAAAGAACTTAATGGATTGGTATTAACTGTAATAAAATTTACTCTTGATATATCTAAATTTATTTTTTTTAAACAAAATTTAATAGATTGATAAGGAAATGTTGTTGTATGTTTAGTTCTGGTGAATCTTTCTTCTTCTGCAGCCGCAACTAATAAACCATTTTCAAAAATACAGGCAGACGAGTCAGAATGAAGAAAGTTTAAACCAAGGGTATAATAATTCATTAATTATAATTTTTATACTCACAAAGATGATTAATGCAATCAAGATATATAGTGGGGAGTTTTTTTTTGATTAAACTATTGGAAAAATTATTTCTTGCATAGAATTGTGCTTTTTCTCTTAAAGGTTTTATTTCTTCAGGATGATTATAATACCAAACTAACTCCTTGTAATAATTTAAAATTGAATGTTCTTCAATAATTCTCATAAACTTATTATTTACTTTATTATAATGTAATTTACATTCCTTTGATATAATAACTGGCTTACCCGAAGCTAAAGCCTCTTTAATAGCAACTGAATCTCCCTCATCTTTTGATGGCAAAATAAAAACATCCACCTCTTCAAATAAATTATTTTTTTCTACAAAACTGTAAATTGGATTTCTAATCTCTATAAAATTTTCTATGTGTAGTTCCTTAATTTTACTTTTTAATAGATTAAAATTTTTTTTAGTTTTTGGCCCAACTATTATGAATTTAACATTATTCATATTATTTTCTTTAAAAAGGTTAACGATATCAGGAATCATTAGGTAGTTTTTTTTGTCGTCAATCCTTCCAAAAAATAAAACTGTAAAAAGGGGGTTATTATTTCTTGTTATTTTGTATTTGGAGACATCAATACAATTTGGCATTATAAAATTAGGAATTTTATTTAAGCCTATTAATCGTGAGGACTCATCTTTTTCATTTTTGTTTAAAAAATGTATTAAATTAGTAGAATTAATAATATTTTTAAATAAGTGTATAAATAAAAACTTTCTAATAGGCTTATTACTCATTGACCATAAGTTTAAGTTTCCATGTAAGCTTAGAACGCTTGGAATGGCTAATGATTGTGAAATTTTAAGTATCAAAATAGATTTAATTGAAAAAAAATTGTGAATATGAATTAAATCAAATTTATTTATAAATTTTTTTAAGTTATATTTATTAAAAAAATATTGATAAATAATATTAATTTTTAAATATGATAATTTTAAATAAAAAAAATTTTTATCCAAAACTTCTTTTTGATTTACTGAAACAGAGTATGGCCCACCTGATTTACTACCTTCATAAGTTAATGATAAAATTTTAATCATCTAATATAATTTTTTATACATTTCAAATTGTTGTTCTTCTAAATTACTCCACACATATTCTTTACTTAACTCAACTGCATTAATAGATCTTTTTTCAAATTCATATTTTGTTAGAGATAAAATTTCTTGTATTTTGCTTTCAAGCTGTATCAAGTTACTATCTATGATCCATCCAGCATCTTTTTTTTCTATTATGCGCCATGGTGTGTTACTAGTTGTCAAGACTGGTAGACCAAATTGCAATGCTTCCAAAATAACATAGCCAAAATTTTCACTTTTACTTGGGAGTATAAATAGATCATATCCATCATATATTTTTTTTTTATCATCAAAAACTGCATCAAAAATTATTATTGATTTATTGCTGTTAGAAATTTTTTTTATTGTTTTTGTAACATTATCGTAATCAGGACCATAAATATGCAGTTCCCATTCAGTGTTTTCTATATTTTTCCAGGCTTCCACCAATTCAATAATTCCTTTTTTATCATGTAGTCTAGAAAAGAATAATGCTTTTTTTTTAGTTCCTAAAAAAAACTTTTTATTTACCTCATAACTCTCTAAGGGATCAATACCATGTGGTATAATTTGAAGGTTTTTATTTTTAGTAATTTTTTGTAAATTTTTTTTTTCAAGAGCAGATGCACAATGTATAATATCTGTTTTATTTAAAATAAATGATTGATAAAGAATTAGTGCCATATATTTTTTTATTTTTTTTTGTTTTAATGACCAATCTTCATAAAGACCCATAGGTGTGATAATAGTTTTTTTCTTTAATATAAATGATAGCAATAAAACTTTAATATGAAAGAAAGACCAACCACCATAATAATGAATTATATCAAAGTTCTTTATGAGAAATAGAAGGTCTAATTTATTATAATTTTTCCCATTATAATTAATTGCTAACCTAAATTTACAATTTGTATATTTATTAGACATTGTTTTGTATGTTTCGGTAATAGCTTTATAAGAGCCTCCTAGCTCAGGATATACCTGGTCAGCAATAAATAAAATTTTCATATTTCAATATTATTTAAATAAATATTACTTTATAATTATCTTATTCAGGAAAATTGTCATGGAAAAAAAAATACATTTATTGGTAATAAGCCATTCATTCTTAAAAAAAATAAATACTCAAATATATTCAGTGCTTAAGAATAAATACAATTTTAAAGTTAAATTAATTTGTCCTCAATTTCATACGGATTTTAAAAAAAAAATATACCCTGACTTTGAAGAAAAAGAAGTTGATATTGATATTTCATTTAAGAAAACAATATTTAACCACTTAAGATTTAAAATATACAAAGATCTATTAAGCAATATTAAAAAAGGAAACATTAGTCATGTTTTTTTAGACATGGATATTATTTCTCTACAATCCATAATATTGATTTTTTTTTCTTATTTTTTTAATTATAAAATTTGTTACTTTTCAAATGAAAATAATATTATTAACGAAACACATTTTCTAAAGAAGCAAATTAAAATTTTTTTTTATAATTTAATTGGAAAAACTTTTAAATCAAAAATTTTTAAAATATTTTGTTATACACATCAAATCAAAAATAATTTAGATTATTGTGGTTTAAAAAATAAGACAATGATTCTTCCATTAGGGTTTGATGACAAACTATTCAACAAAAACTACCGATCAGAAAATAAGTCCAAATTTATAATTTCTTATTTTGGAAAAATTGAATCTAAAAAGGGTGTCCACACTTTATTGAAAGCATTGAACTTATTAAATTTTGATGATTGGATTTTTAGTCTTGACCTATTTGAAGTTAATAATCTAGGCTATTTTAGATCTATAAAATCTGACTTAATTAAACTAAAACAAAAAAATAAATTAAAGCTAATAAAGTGTAATCATAATAATATTAATCAATTTATGAAACTAAGTGATCTTACTATTGTGCCATCAGAATGGAATGAACAATACGGAAGGGTTATTCAAGAATCTGCTGCTTGTGGATCAGTTGTAATTGGTTCTAATATTGGAGCAATACCTGAAATTTTAATAAATACAGATTTTGTTTTTATGCCTAATGATATTTTGTCATTAAAAAACAAAATTGAAGATATTTATTTTAATTATAATAATTATAGAACAAAGTTTGATCTGATTGAAAACTATATAAATCTAAACAGGACAATTGATGCACAGGCAAAATTGATTAGTAAAATTAATTATTAATTAAATATTTTTTTTAGTTTTTAATAAACTACGATAAGTATTTAGCATTCTATCTCCATATTTTTCCCACGATAATTCATTATTAGCTTTTTCATATGCAGATTTACTCATTTGTTTAAGTTTACGTCTGTCATTATATAATTTTTTAATCCTGTCTTTAAGCGATTGAGTATCTTTAATCGGTATAATATATCCATTAATATTATCATCAATAATTTCTGAGCCACCTGTGTTTGTGGTGCATATTACTGGCAACCCACATGCCATTGCCTGTGCTTGAACCATTGCCAAACCCTCTTCTATTGAACATATAACAAAGATATCTGAATCATTATAAAAATTTTTCAATAATTCTTGTTTTTGCTTTTTGATAAATCTAATGTTTTTTATATTAGAGTATCTTTTTATAATTTTTTTGAAATCAGGATCAAAACTTCCAACAAAAATTAATTCTGAATTTGGTAGACTAAGCTCTTTAAATGCTTCAAGGAGATAATGGGATCCTTTTCTGACTGATATTGATCCAGTGCTAATTATTCTAAATTTATTATCTTTTCTTTTTTTGCTCTCGACTACACAAAATTCTTTTAAATCAACTCCATATGGAATTTTAATGATTTTATCCTTTTTAATTCCATATTTAATAAAAGTCTCTTTTACATACTGACTTGGAACACAAATAAAATCAGCTAAATCATATTCTTCAATTTCTTTTTTTATCATTTTACCACTGGGGACATTAGGCTTAATTCCTAAACTCTTATATTCATCAGTTAAAATTTTATGTTGAAATTTAATATGAGAAGATCCACGTTCTAAAATTTTTATACAATTAAATTTTTTTGCTTTAATAAAACATTTTCTACTAAACCCTGACCACCCAACTAAAATATCAACTTCATCATAATTTATATTATCTGAAGCCTTATTATCAAAATACTCACATAACAAATAATTATAGTCAAAAATATGATTTAAGAATTTTATCTTATTGAAAATCTTTAATAATATTTCTTTTAAAATAATACTATAAATTTTATTTTTATTGACTCCATATTTTTTAAGATATGACTTTGGGTAAGATGTAATTATTTGTTGTAAATATTTTTTTTTATTTATTTGTTCGGCTAAATTAAAGGCATGAAATTTACCACCAACAATTATTGATATTTTCATTATATTGATGAAATCATAAGTTATGTTTTAAGATATTGAAATAACAATTCAGATGTCTTTCTAAAATATTTTTTTTCCTAAATCTTTTAATGTTTTCAAAGCCATTCGCAATAAGTTTATCTCTTAGCATGCTATTGTTAATAATTTGTTTAACTCCATTTCTAATGCTTTTTATGTTTTTTGGATTAACATAAAGCGCTCCTTTGCCACCAACATAAGTCATCGGATCCAAATTGCTAGTAATGACTGCTCTTCCTAAAGTTTGAGCTTCCAATATTGGCATTCCAAAACCTTCGTATTTTGACACATAAATTAAAACATCACTCTCAATATATTTCTTCAAAACTTGTTTATTGCTAAGAGAAACATAGTTTTTATATTTAATTTTGTAGCCCATCAATATCCCAAGATATTCATTGTTTAAATTTCCAATTATTATCAATTCACAATTAATATTAATCAACGAAGTTAAAATATTTTTAATATTTTTATTAATGCCAGTGCCAATGATTAATATTTTAGGGTTTTTTTTATTGAACTTTTTTATATTTTTTTTAAATAAATCCTGAATACAAACGTCGCTTACTGATACTTTTTTTTTATTTATATTTGTATATTGGATAAGTTCCTTTTTAGTTTTTTGTGAGATACAAATTAAATGATGGCTTCTTATGGTTGGAATTTTAACCCAAAAAAAATAATAAATAAGTCTCTTGATACCTTTTAATCTAATTAATGAATGATGATCAAGAATTGTATT
>Ga0209709_10005406_pt1 | contig 10064 bp, 5 predicted proteins | sample ArcticOcean_MG_C_2_FD_187435 | JGI IMG/M metagenome (GOLD analysis project Ga0209709, IMG submission 187435) | Marine microbial communities from western Arctic Ocean - ArcticOcean_MG_CB4_136 (SPAdes) (version 2) | ecosystem: Environmental > Aquatic > Marine > Oceanic | place: Arctic Ocean...
CAAATATCAGCTGCATCACTAATCCCATCTGCATCGTTATCCAATTGATAGGGAGCACATCCATTCGTATCAGCAACTGAACCTGTAATTGTGTTTTGACAAAGGTCGGAATTGTCAGCAACGCCATCCGAGTCGGAATCGGCATTCGGATTTATCATGTTAATAACAACACAAGCATTGGACACAGTTCCTGCGTAATCATAAGAAATAACACAGACATTTTGAATACCATACCCAACATGTAATTCCACAGAATTACTGGTGCTGTTATCGATTGGTGAGATCGTAATGTTGTTGACTGTAAAGTGGTGACCGGACGAATTCTCTAAGACATAGTTAAGATTAACAAACTGCCCAGTAAAACTCACGCCAGCAACAGGATACACAATGAAGACATTGTGCGGGGGAGCGACTCTCTCAACCACTATACAATCAGATAATTGGGCTCCATTATCACCTGAAAGTTCTAGGCAAATTGTGGAAAAACCATACCCTATCTGGAGATGGTTTTGGCTATAATTACTGTTTGAACTATTGGTTTCATTTGAATCAAACGAAGATCCTAAATTTCGATAGGTGACTCCATCAAGAGTTATTGAACCGATAATAAAATTGTTTGCAGTGTAAGTGATTTGAACTGTATTTGTGTGATATTGAGAATTGTTGTTTGGAGAGAGAATATCACCTTCGAGTATTCTTGCGATCCTATTTACCGAAATACACTCTGTTGTAAAGTTACTTATCGTTCCGCAAATTTCAATCAACCCGAAAGTACTCGGATAAATGTACGTTGTTCTCAGATAATTGCTAGCATAACTTGAGGAGAAAGAAGTACCGTTGGATGAATTAAATGCCCATTGAACAGTTCCAGAGTAATTCTCAGATTTATATCTCAAAACAATCATGTTATTATCAGAAGAGAGGGTTGCTGAATCGATGATTAACCGGACAATTGGGGGGGGTCTGTAGACATTGACACAATCTTCGATTAATGTGCTATTATCCCCTGTTAATTTAAGGCAAAGAGTAGACCAGCCAGCTGGTAAGTTGACAAAAATTGAGTTGTTGCCGCTGTTGTTGGCGTTAGAAGATTGCAAGTAATGGACTGTTTGGTTGTTCAATTCCAAAGTTCCATTACTGTAATTTTGAGCAAAGTAACTGACATTGATACTGTTTGAGTTCGTAGTGAAGTTGTCAGAGGGAGAATCGATCTCACCTTCGAGTATTCTTGCTACCCTATTTACCGAAATACACTCTGTTGTCGAGTTATTTATGGTTCCACAAATCTCAATCAACCCGAAAGTACTCGGATAAATGTGCGTTGTTCTCAGATAAGAACTCGCATAGCTGTATGACATTGTGGTACCATTGGCTGATGTGTAATCCCAAATAACTTGACCTGACCAATTCTCAGATTTATATCTCAAAACAATCATGTTATTATCAGAAGAGAGGGTTGCTGAATCGATGATTAATCGTACAATTGCTGGAGGCTTGTACACATTGACGCAATCTTCGAGTGATGTATTGTTATCTCCAGTCAATTTCAAGCAAAGAGTGGACCAGCCACTTGGAATATTGATCATTATTGAATTGTTACTGTTGTTGCCGCTGTTGTTGGTGTTAGAAGATTGCAAGTAATGGACCGTTTGGTTGTTCAATTCCAATGTTCCAGAACTGTAATTATGAGCAAAGTAACTGACATAGATACTGTTTGAGTTCGTAGTGAAGTTGTCAGAGGGAGAATCGATCTCACCATACAAAGGTCTGACTATCCTTGTGGCGTTTATACAAGCGATATCACCCGATATACTCCCACAAATTTGAACAATTCCAAAGAAATCTGGATAAAAGTATGTTGTGCGCACATAACTGTTTGAGTAACTGGATGAGGTAGAGGTACCATTGGCTGATGTGTACTCCCAGGCCACATAACCAGAGTAATTGAGAGAATAGTAGGATAAAGAAATTCGATCGTTGTTCGTATTGAAAGAAAATGACGAAATAACCAAATTAGTTTCTGGAGATATATACTGGAATTGGTAAGAAAGGCTTGAGTTGTTTGAATTTGGACAATCATTGGCCCATGAATTATTTGGACCACAGTTTAGAACAGTTGCCTCGAAATCAAGAGTGATGTTTGTTCCATTTAGAAGAGATTGATTGAATGATAATTGCCAACCCATTTGATAAGAGTGATTAACATTCGAGTTATTTGTAGTCCCGTTATTCCCGCTGATTACATACCACCAAGTATCGTAGAGCCCAGAAACACCTGAATGGTCCGCAGATGCGTTAATTCCGGGGTAATTTATGGCTGCGCTGCAGGTATTGGTCAAATGAATGCTTACGTAGTTGGTTTGACTTATTGTAAAGTTGGTTAATATCAAACAGTGAGCATCACTGACATTCGAGTTGTTTCCACCACCAGAATTGTTGCTAGATGAGTTGTTGCTGGATTGGAAAATAGTTTCGTTCGTTTGTAAAAACGAATTCTCTTCTATTTTTGAAATCGATTCATTGTAAGATTGTGATAACACTTGAACAAATAACACAAAAACAACCAACCCTACTTTCACAGCCTTCATGCCTTGCCGTAGTTGTTCTCGGTTTTATGGCTTTTCGCCAAGGTACATTTTACCTTGATGTAAACGTCTATACTATTTGCAATGAGGTTTAGGGGCTGCCCGCTGCTTGGTCTTGAATTATTAAAGGGTTAGCAGTGGGCCTTGTCAGACGCTAGGCACAGCATCTGATTGAAGGTGATTCGATGCTAAGGCTTATTTCTACACCTTGCCTGATGTTGAAATTTAAATCATTTCGGGTTGAAATTGTTGTTAATTATCCTTGATTGAGAATGTGTATTTTGGTCCGTTTCCTTCAATCTCAATTGTCGCACTCATAAATTGTTTAATGGTGTTGACATAGGAATTAGTTTTTGGAAGTCCGAACTTCAAATTGAAGGCTTCTTTACCTGTTTCAGCCCAATTATTATCCCCCTGATATCCAATAATTGCCTGGCCGAGGGTTGCTGAATTTGTAGCCCCATTCTGTATTAATTGTAGGATTACAGGTTTGAAATCTAAATTCTTTACCGAAACATTCACCTTTGGAATTGATTGTGTTTTGCCCTTGATCGAGAATGAGTATTTTGGCCCTTCACCAACATCAATAGAATCACTCATAAATTGTTTAATGGTGTTGACATACGAATTAGTTTTTGGGAGTCTAAACTTCAAATTGAAGGCCTGTTTTCCTGTTTCAGTCCAATTATTATCTCCTTGATATGCAATAATTGCCTTACCTAAAGTTGCTGAATTTGTAGCTCCATTCTGTATTAATTGTAGGATTGTAGGTTTGAAGTCTAAATTAGTAGCCTTGGTGTTTTTTCTTGAAGGGGGTGCTTGGCGAACCTTACGTGGGGCTTTTACAATCGTTTTGGTTGGTTTCTCGTCCGTGTCTTTTGATGACGAAATGAGGAGGACTTCGCTTGATGCATTCGCAATCATTTTGTTTTGTTTTTTGTTCGAAGTCACCCAAATGGATTTCCAACCTCTGACTGCTCGTAACTTTTCTAAAAGATGTGTAAATCCTTTATCTCCGTGAAAACAAATGTAGACATTACCTTCTATTCCTTGATCGGCCAAATCACGAATCTTTTCATATGCGTCGAGAGACATCATTATGTCCGCATTATTTTCCCCAGAGTCGGCTTGAATTAAACGAAAACCAGCACTTCTGTATTTCTTAGCCAATGGTGAATTTGCTGACCACTTTGAATATGCGACAGATTCTTTCGGTTTCGTCCCCAAGTGGTTTTCAATAGATGACATATAGTCTTCAGGGTTAGCAATCGAGTTTTCTGCATCGATGTAAACAAAACCAACCCTTTCAACAAAGCCGCTGCTTTGATTCTGACCGCGGGTGAGAAAGCGCCTAAACATGTTCAAACCTGCCGCATGTATTGAATAAACTTGCTTATCTAAACGCAAGGCATTTCTCTGTCTGACTCACAAGAGTTTTGCGTGGCCCCTCTCCAACGCTAACCTTCTGAACCCATCCATACAAAGCCTTCTGTAGCCCCAGAGGTTGAGAATTCTTCGCCTTTCTGGAGTTGGGACAAAGGTAATACTGCTGGCGTGTTAGGAGTGCCATGGAGACCAATTCAGCCATGGACGTTTTCAAATCCATTCGAAAAGTGGTCAATGTTGCCGTTGCAATGTCGGGGCTCCGGCTGGATGCAGGCCGTACTCTTTTTGTATGGATTCCGTTGCTTTTTGGAAGCGTTTGGTTGTTTTATCAGGCTGAGCAATCCGAGTGGCTTATCGCGTACTCCATCGGTGCCTTGGCGTGTTACTATATTGGAATCAGTTTGATTCTTGGTACCAGTTTCAAGCGGGTTGTGATTGCAAAGTTTGGTGAGAAAAAGGCGACACAATTTTACGACATGGTTTTTGGCGTATTATTTTTTAACGTCGGCTTAGGTGTTGCAGCAGCAGCCCTCCATACCGGTGCAGTAATCGAACTACCATTGGTCCTGAGGTGGAGCCTGTTTATTCTGTTGACTGTGGTCGGTTTTGGAATCAAGTTTTGGTCAACTTGGATTGTGGGCATAGATACTTATTATTTTCGGGACCTACTTTTGGAAAAGTCTCACGGCGAATTTACAGCACGCGGCCCTTACAAGCAGTTTGCCAATCCAATGTACGGTATTGGAAATATCCATGCCTACGGCCCAGCTTTGGTTACAGGCTCCCTCGTGGGCCTGATGATTGCCCTCGCCTGCCACATAGGGATTTATAGTTTCTACTTCATCGTTGAAAAGCCATTCATCCGGCGAACATACCTGTCCAACTGAACTACCAAAACCGATGATGGCTCATATTGGAAGGAGTACCATTGGAGGCGCAGGAATGTGGCCGATGATGCCTGATAGTTTTGAGCCAATAAGACTGCCATAGAATAGGACTTTGAATTCAAACCCTTCAATGGCATAGATAAGCCGAAATCTCGGGGTTCTTTTATTGCCCCTCGACTGGTGGCAATGACGAGGGATACAAATGACTGAAGGTGAAGATTCTGTATCCCGACTTACGGGTTTGGAAGTCTTCTTACCCGATGGACGTCGTTTGGGCGTCGTTCACGATGCGGTGATTGATGCCAATGGGTTGACCTGTACGCACTTGTTTGTTCGAGATACAGAAGAGGAACTCGTCGAAGGTTCAGTTCATGTCGCAGTGCCTTGGCGCTGGATTCGAGGCATCGAGCAAATTGTTTTGCTCCGTTGGTTCCCACCAACGCCAATACCACTGCAGAGTTGAGGTGTTTTCATGCGTATGGAATTACATATCCTCGGAACTTCTTCGGCTCGTCCAACAGGTAAAAGGCAAGTCAGCGGCAGTCTTATTCAATGTGAAGATGGCATTGCAGTCATCGATGCTGGTGAAGGTTTCCAAACTCGATATGCAGACCAACGTAAGCGATTAAAGGCGCATGACAAAGGCAGTACTTTACGAGCATCTCGAATTCATGCCGTCTGTTTGACGCATGGGCATTTAGATCACACCTGGGGCGTGCTGCCGTGGATGCATACCATGGCATTGGACAAGCGAACAACTCCACTTTTGGTAATAGGCCCTACTTCGGCAGAAGTCTTTGATGCCCTCCTTAACGGTGAAGCAATTCCAGAATCGGCACCAACTGCAGAATTAGCTCGGCAAATAAGAGGTTGGCAAGAACTTGGTGCAACAACGGAAAATTTGGGATATTCGGTTCGCTGGATTCTTGGAGATATTGCTACAGAACGCTGGCTTGAGATGGCGAGCGATGGTACAGCCTCCATGCTCGATAGCATGCCTCAACCTGAAGGCTGGAAGAAAAACCGCATACAACCGTTAGCAACCAATCATACCGTCCCTTCGTGTGCTTGGATGCTCGAATCGAAAGGTGGTGCAGGTAAATTCAACCGACTAAAAGCCGCTGAATTGCGATTGACCGATGAGCAAAAAACACAACTTTCGGCAGGTCAAGACCTCACAATGGATGACGGCACCTCATTGAAAGCACAAGACTTCCGCGGCGAAAAACGCCCTATGACACGCATGGTGGTCTCAGGTGATACATCTGAAATGGCAGAGGGATTAACCACTCTTTCAGGAGTCGATGTATTGGTTCATGAGTCGACATTTTTAGCCGAATCTCAACAATGGGCTGATGAATTCCTCCACAGCACGAGTACAGGTGCTGCAAGAACTGCGCTGGCTTGCAATGCCCGGCATCTGGTCTTGACTCATTTCAGTGCCCGACTTAAAGATGCTAAAATACCTCTTTCAGAAGCCAAGCAAGTGCTTGACTCAAGTGAAGTTACTGTATCTGCAGCAGTTGATGGCGACCGAATCAAAATTTCAGATTCAGGCTCAATCAGCCATTTAGTTTGGACTGGCGACGGCTGGTCATCTTGAACAAACGGCCACATCATTCAAGTGGATAACGACTTACAGCGATGCATGCGCTCCTCCCTCTTTGTTGCGTTGCTTCTTGGCATGATGCTGATTCCAGCCTCGTCCTTCGCTACAGAAGGTCGTGCTGAAGTGAATTGTTTGGACGATACGCCTGCCAGCTTTTCCAGTTCACAAGTGATTGGAAATGGAGCCTGTATCAAAGTCAACCTCGGAGTCTTAACACCTGGTGACGTCTATGACCTTTCGATGATTGTCAGTGAAGGGGCAATGGATATTTTGATATTTGACCAAAATTCAATTCAACCCTATGAACTCGGTCAATCATACCGCAACTCGTTTGAACCGGTCCCTTCGACTGAATTTGCAGAAAACAGAAGTTATCAATTCCATTGGCAAGTCCCGGCTTCAATCACCGCCAAATCATGGTACATTGTGTTTGATAATCTTGCCCATTCAGGTGACCAAGGAATGGGCGACCAAGGAGGAGTCGATAGTCGAGCCAGTCTTACAGTCTCTCCAATCACCGAATCATACTGGACTCCGTTTCACAATCTAATTGCGATGGAAAATGATTCATTCCAAACTCTTCTTTCAGGAGATGATTTACGGCTTGATGCAGGTACGAGTGTTGTAGTTTCGGCATGGTCATTGGAGGGGAATGGGGACGTTTATCTGCAAACTCGTGGCATGAATAATCTCTATACTTCAGGTGGAGTAGGTTCTCTTTTCATCACCGGTGCTTCGTTGCAATCGGTCGAAGGTTCCGCTTCGTTTTCTTGGATTGTCCCCAATGAATTGGACGGTGAAGAGTTGATTGTTGTAGCCGATAATACCGACACCCCCGTCGGTGGTGGAGATGGAATCAGCGCAGTTCGAATGACCGTTCGTGTTGAACTCGCTCCTCAATTAAATCCGATTATTACCAATAACGGAAATGGGAGCACTGCCATCGGGAATGGGATTACTTTGGATGCCTCTTCTACTCCGAACAGTCTCAATCAAATCGCTTCTGCATCATGGGATTTTGATGCGTCAGTTGATGCTGATAATGATGGCGATGCGTCCAATGATGGCGATGCAACTGGATGGGATGCACTCGCACTTTGGAGTACTCCTGGAGACCGAACAGTCACGCTAACTGTGACTTCACCTACTGGTTCATCCGCTTCGGCAACATCGGTCATTTCTGTGCTTGATGTTGTGAACCCAATCGCCCGAATTGGTGGCAATGGACAACCTATAAGCGGTGGGTGGAAACTCATTTCCAATGAATCAATTGTACTCAATTGCGATGGAAGCACTGACGATCATGCGATAAGCATGTGTGCATGGAACTTGGATGGTATTCCTTACGGACAAAACAGTTCAGTTGCCTTCTCGTGGTTCGATATTGGCACCCATAGTGTCGCATTGACTGTAACCGATGCTTCCGGTAATTCAAACAGTATTTCGACCACCTTATTGGTCACTGATGCCAGTCTCCCAATCTTGAAACAATCCAGTCTCAATCTTCTTCCATCGAATGGATTGGTCAATGAGGCAATCACCTGTATGGCACAAGCCACAGACTCTTACGACTCGACCACCTCCTTGCGCTATCACTGGGACCTCAGCCCAGAGGTGGATACCGATGGTAACGGGAATCCTCGTGATGATGCAGACCAAACTGGTTCTTCAACTGATTTGGAATTCGAAAAATCCGGACGGTATGATGTTGTATTGACCGTCTTTGACCAATCAAATAACTCTGACAGCCACGCTTTCACACTCACCGTTGAATCACTCCCCGAAAAAGGCAGTATTGCTGGAATTCTGTTGATGGTTTTGTTTGTCGGAACACTCACTATGGCTGTTGCACTTCTTGGTCATCGACGTTGGCAAAATGGAATCGCAAAGGATTTACTCGTTGGTAGAGGTTTGAGTATAGCTGAAGCTGAAGCCCATATGGAGGTCGTTTCCAGCACTCGTAAAATCCCGCTGTTTTCGTCAGCGATTGTTCTTGCGGGGCTTGATGCGGGTGAAGTTCGTACTACTTCTTCGAACATTGAAGATGAAAAGGCTGCTGAAATGGCAGCAATTTATGGTTCACAGCCAACGGAACAGGCATCACAAGAGAGCAGTTTTGCACCACCAACTTTTACTCAACAGACAATCTCTCAAGGCAGTCAAGCAGCAGCAGCAGATGCCATGGCGCTCTTCAATGATGACACACCTCCGCCTTCGGCCCAACCTATTACCCAAACAACACCTGAAAGTACCAATGAACTCCACCCCACAGCATCAACTCAAACCGTTGTCAACAGTGGAGGAGTTTCACTTCCTGGAGAAATGCCCACTCCATCAACAAAGCCAGTATCCGAACCATCCCAGGCAACCACACCAACTCAAATCGTTGTCAAAAGTGGAGGAGTTTCACTCCCTGAAGGAATGGCCAAGCCCTCGACAAAGCCAGTATTCGAACCGCCCCAGACAACCGCGGCATTAGAGACAGCAACCCAGCAAGTCACTTGCCAAGGCTGTTCAAGCGTGTTCGCCATTCGAATTCCAGAAGGCGCCAACTCAATTGTTGTTGCTTGTCCAACGTGTTCTCTGGATGCTACTGTAACCGCTTGAAATCCTCCGCCCATAGGGCGGGTCGCAAAGAGTGTGGTTTTTTCATACAACAAAGGGATGGGTTCTCATAGTTTGGATTCTTGATACTTACATGGTAGAGAGCCAACCGCGTCTTATTCGTGTTGGTTTGCCACAAAGTTCTGACCCTCGTCGAATGGCGGTGGCCATGGTTTTGTTGATGTTTATTTCCTTGGCCCAACCCGTTGGCGCAGAACTTTCAGTTTCTCGAAACGATTTCGGGATTCTCGATGAATTAGACGATATCTTGTCGAAGCGTACTGATAACGATGAAGCAAGTGTTGCTGCACTCGGGGCTGTTGCTGCACTCAATGCCGTTGACCTCGCCCAACGACCAGTTGACTCAAGCGATCCATTGTCTCAAGCAAGCGGCTATCTTGACAGTTTGGAGTTGAGAGACTCTTCTCCTTTTGTTGCTGACCATCCACGGCCGTATGAATTTCTCTTGGATTCTTCTACCCAACCCGAAGGTTGGCCTTACAACTTGTTTGAGACCTTATTTTCAGTCGAATCATTGGGATTAACTGACCCATTGGCCATCGGGATCAACACCTATGCCGTCTATGTCAATTTCACTTCAAGACCAGGTGGGCCGTCACATGAAGCATGGGTCACAGCAACATTTACCGGAGAACTCTTTGTTGGAACGGAACTCACTTTATTCACAAATCAGATTGATATTGATGGTGATTCTGTTGATGACCTCGAGGTTGGTTTGACCATTGAAGGCCTCGCCACTCAAGGTGATGGCTTTGGATTGGAATTTGGGGATTGTGGCGTGCCCCCATTGACCATTCCATGCATCGAAGAATTATGGATTCGTCCAACGTTCCAGTGGAAAGTATCCGCCCTCAATCAAAACGATTTATTGTGGGATAATCTGTCGCATCTCGAAGTAAGTTTGATGAAAGGTTTTGCTTTTGATGTCACGCTTGACGACTCTGAATCGTATGCACTTGTCATCGATACACG
>Ga0209709_10005407_pt1 | contig 10062 bp, 5 predicted proteins | sample ArcticOcean_MG_C_2_FD_187435 | JGI IMG/M metagenome (GOLD analysis project Ga0209709, IMG submission 187435) | Marine microbial communities from western Arctic Ocean - ArcticOcean_MG_CB4_136 (SPAdes) (version 2) | ecosystem: Environmental > Aquatic > Marine > Oceanic | place: Arctic Ocean...
GAGAGGGGCTGTTAGCGGAAAGTATGGGGGCTTATCACGGAGCTGAATTGCCCTATGTTTTTGATACCCATGATGACTGGTTGCCGACCACAGACGTGGATTATCAGTTGACGGAAGCAATGCAAACGTATTGGATAAACTTCGCTAAGGATGGAAATCCAAATGGCGAAGAGGGCGTTAATGATTCCTCACCGCCGCTCTGGCCGAGGTATGCGGCGAACACAGATACTGTGCAGGTACTTGATGATTCAATTACGAGAAGTGCCCACAGCAGTCAATTTTTATGCGACGTCTTGGCCCCGCATTAGACATTCCGAATACTGAGCCTTTTGAGTTATAGACCGCAGGCAATAGTCTGCCTGTCGCAATTTTACAGTGATAGTCCCTGTTGCCGGTAGGGTAGCATCGAGCGTATTAACCCCGCAGAGCACTACACCTGTTTTAGTCTGCGAAATTGAACGAGTCGCCTATTTGCGTTGTATCATTTGATCTGGCCGCTATGACATGGATTAGCGTCGTCTTTTTTTTACAAGTCTTAAAGCCTGCTATGTTTAGGCCTTGCTTGGAGACCTGTCTCTTTAGGTGACGCCAAGATTGGTAAGACGCTGTTAAGTGTTTTAATTTGTAGTAGGTGAATTAAAAGGGAGGGCGTATGATTTTGAAATACTCAGATTCATAAGGAACTATTATGTCAAAGTTACGATTCAAAACGGTCTTGATTACTTCGTTACTGCTCGCCATATCAAACTATTCCTTTGGTGCCGATATCAATATGCCGTTTGGGAAGAAGGCCTTTGAAATTTATAAGACGTCTGTCGAGATGCGCACGGCAAATGGCCAGCATCAGGTGCCAGCGTTGGCGAGGTATTTGGCTTCAGAGTTTAAAAAAGGAGGCTTCCCTGAAGAGGATATTCATATATTAGAAATAGAGGATACTGCGGCCCTTGTTGTCAGGTATCGGGGTGATAACTCCTTAGGTAAAAAGCCGATTAGTATCTCGGCTCACATGGATGTGGTTGACGCATTGCGAGAGGATTGGGATCGAGATCCCTTCACATTAATTGAGGAGAATGGTTATTATTTTGGCCGTGGCACGGTTGATGATAAGCTCGGAATGACCGCAGTCACTATTGGATTTTTGAGACTTAAAGCGGAGGGTTGGGTACCGGGGCGCGATCTAATCATTGCGTTTTCTGGTGATGAAGAAACTAACATGGCCAGCACCAAAGCGTTGGTCAATGAGTATCGAGAGCTCACTGATAGTGAGTTTGTATTAAATGCTGATGCCGGTGGCGCATCTATTCCTGAATTAGGTGGTCGACCTGCTAGTTTTGGTATGCAGGCGGCGGAAAAGACCTATGTTACATGGGATCTGACCGTCCGAAATTCTGGCGGCCATAGCAGCCGACCAAGAGAAGACAATGCAATTTATGACCTCGCTCAAGCGCTAATCAAGATTCAGCACTATACATTTCCAGTGAGTTATAACGACCTAACTCTGGCCTATTTCAAAGGCATGGGTGCCCGAACCCAAGGTGAATTAGGCAAGGCAATGCGTAATTTTTCTGACAATCCAAAAGATACTGCCGCGATTGCAACTCTCCGCTCAAACAGTAGTTTTGTGGGTACAGTAGGGACCACCTGTGTAGCTACAATGCTGCGCGCTGGCCACGCTGAGAATGCTTTGCCGCAGTCTGCGACAGCCACCGTTAACTGCCGGGTTTTTCCTGGAGCAGGTGTTGATGAGACACTCAGCCAACTCCGAGTTGTGGTGAATAACCCCTCTGTTAAATTTATTCTTTTAGACGAAGTGACCGAGACCGACGCATCGCCTTTGCGAGAGGATGTGATAGCGGCCTTACAGAAAGCTATTGATATCAAATATCCTGGGCTAGAAATTATTCCTAGCATGTCCTCCGGCGGAACTGATGGCATGCACTTTAGAGCGGCAGGGATTCCGAGTTATGGTGTAAATGGTCACTATGGTAAATCAAGTGATAGTTTTTCACATGGTTTGAATGAGCGTGTATTAGTTGAAAACTTTTACGATAACATTGCGCACTGGTATGTGCTGCTGCGGTCTATCGCAGGCAAGCATTAATCCGATGGCCCTGGGCTACTTCAGCGGGACAGTCCTTTTGGGACGCTCTCTTCGTTTCTAAATACTATGAGGTCATGTTAGGACGATCTGATAAAACGACGCAAGTTATAGTTGTGCACCATCTGTGTTGTCTGCGGCTAGCCGTTGTTTTACACCGGAACCTTTTGTGATGTTAGTGCGGTGCGAGGCTAAGTTAAGTATGCCGCCTGTTGATGGTCTAAGAGGAAGTACTTCTAGGATAATAGGTTGTCCTATGAGAGCTTTTCAATATTGCACCTTTGGCGACCTATTCCTTCGGGCATGGCTATTCGACCAGCGTCCTTAGAATGTCGGTGTATCAGTTAATCTGAGCGTTCACGGCCTCCCTTTAAACCCACTAAAAGAGTATAAATTGTAGTATTCTTTGAAAAACATAAGCTCTAAGTCATGCGGGGGGCTTCGATTAACGGATAGGGGAAGACGTATCATGGCATCGATATTATTGGAGTTCAGATTGGCTGGTTTGGTATGACGGTTGAATCTGACCCAGAGGGCACACTTGAAGTTGCGATCAAAAATGCTGAGCGATTAATTGAGATAGACCCGAAATTGGCCCTTGAGCAGGCGCAAGAGATTCTAAGCGCGGTTCCCAATTATCCACCTGCACAGTTATTGTTGGTCACAGCCCTGCGCAACGCTGGGAACCATACACTAGCCCTAGATAAGATTTTACCTATTTTATTCGCTCAGCCTCATTGGGCCGCCGTGCACTTTGAGTATGCCTTATTACTGGCATGTCTGGGTCGTGGCGATGAGGCAATCGCAGGTCTTCGTTCAACTATCGCTCTCAAGCCTCAGCACCCTGAAGCTTGGAGGTTGCTTGCAGACCATTTGATGGCGGTAGGTGATTCTGATGGTGCTGATGAGGCCTATGCTCGACATATTCGAAGTTCGGTTGGCGACCGGCAGTTGCAAAAGGCTGCTAGCGCCATGATAGAAAATGATATCCCAAAGGCGGAGCGTCTCCTCAAAGAGCAGTTAAAGAAAATCCCGACTGATGTGCCGGCTATTCGGATGTTAGCTGAGGTGGCGGTTCGCTGCGGCAATAACGATGATGCGGAGAAGCTTCTAGAGCGCTGCCTTGCTTTGGCGCCTAGTTTTACTGCCGCTCGTTATAATTACGCCACACTTTTACATCGCCTTAACAAGTCCTCTCAGGCGCTGGTTGAAATCGAACGCCTGTTATTGGCGAGTCCCAGTAACCCTAGCTATCGAAACTTGACGGCGGTTATTTTAAGTCGAGTCGGAGACTACGGACGGGCCAGCCTGATTTATGCCCAATTATTGAAAGAGTACCCCGCTAATGCAAAGGTATGGCTTAGCTACGGACATGTCTTGAAGACTGAGGGTCGTCAGGAAGAATGCATCGCAGCTTATCGTGAGAGCATCCAACGCAATCCGAGCTTTGGTGAAGCCTATTGGAGTCTGGCAAATTTGAAGACGTTCTGTTTCTCTAAAGAAGATATGGCGGCTATGCAGCTTCAGATCTGCGATGAAAATCTGACCAAAGACGATCGCGTTCAGTTTGAATTTGCGCTCGGGAAGGCGAATGAGGACGCATGTGATTATGCAATATCATTTCAGCATTACAATCACGGTAATACTCTTTATAGAGAGACGGTTCGATATGATGCTGATGGTAATAGCGCCAGAACACAGCGCTTAAAAACTAAATTCACATCGGAATTCTTGCGAGATCGAGTCGGATCTGGGCACGACACTGCGGCGCCAATTTTCATCGTGGGGATGCCCCGATCAGGATCTACGTTGTTAGAACAAATTTTGGCTAGCCACTCTTTGGTCGAAGGCACTACAGAATTACCTGACATTATTAGTATGGCTCTAGAAATGAGTGCGGAGGGTGAATCTAAAGAAATTTCGCAGTATAGCAACGTCTTAGCGATTAAAAGTCATGAGGAGCTGCGCGAATTGGGCGTTCAGTATATCGAACGAACCCGGGTCCATCGTAAGACGGATAGGCCATTTTTTGTCGATAAAATGCCCAACAACTTTTTACATATAGGTATGATTCACCTGATCCTTCCGAATGCAAAAATAATTGATGCACGAAGGCATCCTCTGGGCTGTTGTTTCTCTAACTTTAAACAGTATTACGCTCGGGGGCAGAATTTCAGCTATAGCCTATCGGATATAGGTCGATTTTATCACGACTATGTTGGGCTGATGGCGCACTTCGATGAGGTATTGCCCGGGCGAGTTCACCGGGTGATTTATGAAGATATTGTCGAGAATACTGAGGCTCAGGTGCGCAAGCTGCTGACATATTGTCAGCTCGATTTTGAACCCGCCTGTCTGAGGTTTTTTGAAAATCAGCGGGGTGTGCGCACTGCGAGTTCAGAGCAGGTCCGTCAGCCTATCAATCGCCAAGGTATGGAGCAGTGGGGCAGTTATGAGCCATGGTTAGGACCTCTCAAGGAGTCATTAGGTTTAGTTTTAGGCGCTTACCCTGACTCTCCATAGGGCTGGTGGTTGGGGCCTCGGATAATGAACCCGCTAACCAATAATGGCGACAAATTGTAATTCAATGTTTTGAGTAGACTTTCCGCCTAAAATGGCGTAGCTTTATTGTGGGTAAAATAAAAAATAAAAAATAAAAAAGGGGATTAATAATGAAGTTTCCAAACACTAGGAAGATGATGCCGCGCTTTGCTATAAAGCCGCTTGCCGCCGCGGTTTTATTAATGAGTCCAGCGCTAATGGCACAGCAAACTACCGGCATTGAAGAGGTCGTTGTGACCGCCCAAAAACGAGCGCAGAATCTCCAGGATGTGCCAGTCAGTATCCAGACACTTGGCAATGAATCAATAAGTGAATTGGGGATTCAAAATTTTCAGGATTACGCAAAGATGCTCCCTAGTGTGGCGATGACGCCTTCTCTGGGAGCCGGATCTAGTTTTACGCTTGTTTATATGCGGGGTATCGCGACGGCTGGAGATGGGCAAGCCACGACCTCACAGCCAAGTGTGGGCATGTATCTTGATGAACAGCCGATAACTACAATTCAGGGTAACCTAGATATTCATATGTATGACATGGCTAGGGTAGAGGCGCTTTCCGGCCCTCAGGGTACTCTATACGGTGCCAGTTCGCAGGCGGGGACCATCCGCCTGATTACCAATAAACCGGATCTGGAGGCATTTTCAGCGGGTTATGGTGTAGAAGGTAATATGGTTGACGGTGACGATACAGGCTATGTGGCAGAGGGCTTTGTAAACATACCCCTGGCAGATAATATGGCAATACGTCTAGTGGGCTGGAAACGCAGTGATGCTGGGTATATTGATAATGTTCTCGGCAGTCGTACATTTCCAGGTGTAGGGAGTACCACTGCAGATGATATTATCGTCACTAATACAGCAACGGCGGAAGATAATTACAACACTATGGATACCATTGGCGCTCGCGCCTCGCTTCGTATAGACCTGAACGATAGGTGGACGGTAACGCCTCAGGTGATGTATCAAAAACAGGAGGGACGAGGATCTTGGGGTGAAGATCGCAGTGCGTTTGTTTCCGGCGATAAGCAGGTTACACACTTTCAGAATGAGTTTACAGATGATGAATGGTTGCAGCTAGGCTTGACCATAGAAGGGAGTATTGGTAATTTTGATGTCAGCTATGCGGCTTCTTACCTTGATCGTGAAGTGGATGGCTCATTTGACTATAGCGACTATTCCTACTGGTATGACACAGCCTACACTACGGGTTATTACGCCGATCTTCACTTTGCCAATACCGGAGCTCGTGCGGCGCCAAATATGTTCGTGCCAGATTATTTTGATTCTGGCGACGTTGGAACCCGAGTGATGGGAGGGGCTTACTTTACTAATGATGATGGATATAAAAAGAACAGCCATGAACTCAGAATTAGCTCGCCGCAAGAAAATCGGTTACGTGGCCTTGTAGGGCTTTTTTATCAGAACCAGAAACATGACTTTCAGCAACATTGGAAAGTAGATGGGCTGGCAGACATTATGGAAATGAACCAGGATAATCCTAATGCACGTTTTGATAGTACAGTCTATCTAAATAGTCTGGACCGTGAAGACACTGATGAGGCGGTTTTTGCTAGCCTAAGCTATGACATTTCTGCTGATCTTGAATTGACTGTTGGCACACGCTTTTTTAAGCCTGAAGTGACGGTAAAGGGGTTCTTCGGATTCGGCTTAGGATTCACTCCAATGTGGTCGTCTAATGGCGAGAACAGATGTAATCTCTTCGCTAATGGCCAGGCTGATTACAAAGATAAACCTTGTCTCAATGTTGACAAAGGCATTAATGAAAGTGAAAACGTAAGTCGCGTTAATCTCACGTGGCAGGTTTCTGATGATCATATGGTTTATGGTACTTGGTCTGAGGGTTACCGCCCAGGAGGTATTAACCGTGCTCCTGGCGCGGGCAACTACACGTCTGATTTCTTGACTAACTGGGAGTTGGGTTGGAAGACTCAATGGATGGACAATACCCTTCAGTTCAATGGCGCTGTTTTCAAAGAAGAGTGGGATGATTTCCAAATTTCATTCACAGGTGCTAACGCGATTACTCAAGTTGCTAATGGACCCTCTGCTGAAGTGTTGGGCTTTGAAGGACAGGTGCTTTGGGTTCCCACTGATAATTGGAGGATTTCAGGGTCATTTACCTTTATCGATTCTGAGCTGAAGAGCGATTATGCTAACTTTGATTCTGACGGCAATGTGACTAAGATTTTGGCTCCTGCAGGAACAGCCTTACCGGTCACTGCGGAATTCAAAGGTAATATTATTACTCGGTACAGCTTCCAGTTAGGGGATTATGACTCTCATGTTCAGGCTGCATTTTCCTACGAGGGTGAGCGCGGATCCGATATGAATCAGGTCAATAACGCCATCCGCGGCGACGTACCTTCTAACACGTTTCTTGATCTGAGTGCGGGAATTGCTACTGATGGTTACGCCCTAGACCTGTTTATCAAGAACGCAACTGATGAGGATGCACCTCTTTACTTGACCAGTCAGTGTGCTGCGGGAACCTGTGGAACTCAGAACTATGGCGTACGTGCTCGCCCACGTACTGTTGGACTGCGTTTTTCTAAGGACTTCTGATAAAAATGAGGACCCATTGCCGGTGTAGTGGGTCCCTCATATAGCTGCTAGTGGTAAAAATGGTAGAGACTTTTCGTAGTGCCTTGAAGTTTCAATTAATGGTTAAGTTAGGAGACATCATCAAGGATAAGATCTGCGCCTTTGTGGCCCATCATCATGGTGGGGGCATGAGTGTTGCCTGAGGTGAGCATTGGAAATACCGAAGCGTCGACCACTCTTAACTGCTCTAACCCATGGACTTTCAGACTCGGACTAACAACAGATCGGCTGGGGTCGACGCCCATTGAACATGTTCCAACTGGGTGATACACCAATGCTGCTCGATCCCTAAAGTCGGCGACAATATCGTCATTACTCATTTTCTCTAAATTTGGTCCCAAGGTTTCTCTGGTCAGTGCTCTCATGGCCGCTGTCTGGGCCAATCTCTGGATATATCGTGCGCCGGCAATGACGTCCTTAATATCTTTGTCAGTCGACAAATAGTTTGGGGTTATTTCGGGTTTATCGAATGGGTTAGTCGAGGTGATTTTCAGCTGTCCGCAGCTGCTGGGACGACAAGGTTGATAGCAAAGGATAAAACCTGAATAGCGATCAGGGTTTATGACGAGTCGTTTTTTTTCAGTCCCAGTGATGGAGTAGCTGATTGGATTAAAATACAGCTGCAGATCAGGTTGCTCTTGCGAAGCTGTCGATCTGACAAAGCCGCCATTTTGGTTGACGCTCAGACTCAGTGGCCCTTTCCTAATTAAGGTGTATTTTAGACCCGTTCACAATTTGCCCATCCAGCCGTACAGTTCATTATTCGCAGTAGGGACATTGGCAATATACTTGTAGCTGAGGGCTAAATGATCCTGCAGATTTTTACCAACCCCGTCACTGTCACAAACCACATCGATACCCAGCTGTTGCAGCAAGCTTGCTGGACCCACACCGGACTGCTGCAATAGCATGGGTGAATTAATAGCGCCGCCGGCAAGAATGACTTCTCGCAATGCCCGAACCTGCGTGGTGACCCCCTGCCGACGTTCCCCAACCCGATAAACCCTATTTTCATATTAGTTCTTCCGTTGTAAATAGCTAAATTCTTATCAGAGTGAGAAGTACGCTAGAGGCGCGATTTTTTTGCCAGTATCTCTGTCTGTAGCGCGTTTAAAAAAGCTGGCGTTGGAGCTGTCTAATTTTAGAATAAACATCATCTCTGTCTAGGTATGTTCCGCGCAGTGACCGGTCGCCGGTGGTTGGAAAGAACTCTGCGCGGCCATGTAAGATGCGACGGTTATCAAAAATAATAAGATCACCCGATTGAAAAGAAAAGCGCATTTGATAGTCTGGCGAGTTGGCTTTTTTCATATAGCATCTTAAAGCGCTATAGGCTTTGTCTATATCATCGAAGCTTCCTTGCAGCGGCGCGCGAGAAAACGGCAGCATGCGTATCTCTAGCAATTTCCCCTCATCATCTAAACCAATGGTTGGGGCTTCCCAGCGATAGTCTTTGGGGCCTGCACGGTTGGCATAACACCATTTTGTGGTCGTCAGCGTTTTATACTGTTCAGGAAATTCTTGTTCAATATCCTGTGCCACTTTGAAGCCATCAGTCATTAGGCTTTCGCCGCCCTGAGCTTCCGCGATCCTGGCATGTAGGATTTGGATCCCAGGAGGGGCTTCTCGAGTAGGTATGTCAGTATGGGCTGCAAGATATCCGGTTGTGTAGGCATTGCTGTCGCCATCGGCTTTTGATATCACGTCAAAAATTCGATCGAAATGGGTCTCGCGAATAGCACCAATCCGCAGGGCAAAGTCTTCCACGAATTCTAGATCTGTTGGTAAGTCTCTCAGGCGTGCTATGCCATAGTGCTTAACAGACACGAGGGCCTCATATAAAAGGGAATCGCTTATGAGGCCCTCATCAGCATAAAAAGTCGGCGGCTCAGGGAGCTTTTCTGTATCCCAATATTCAGCAGTCAGACTAGAAACCGGCTGATGGCCACTATGGGCATATAGCCAGGCTGGATTAAAGCGGCTCTTGTGCTCGCTATGGGACCAAACGATACACAGTGCTCCTTCGTCATCAATCGCAACAGAGGCAGCCTGAATATCTTCAGGAATGTCGCGCAAATCAGATAAGTTCTCTCGGGTAACATGATGGAGGCAAAGGGCACAGCAGCAGTTATCTCTCAACCATAACGGATGCAGTTTAGAATTCTTGTTATTGTCCCACTGCAGTATCACCGCATTATCACTGACCCTAGCAGACCTGATTCTTTGGCTTGGTGGCCAGTGCCAATTGTCGGGGGTTGGAATACCCTCGGATGCGCTCATTTTGATCTCCTTTTTACTATAAGGGAACTTCATCCAATTTCTCTAATACTGCGGCAATGGGCTCCATTGGCAGACAAGATTTGCGTGAGTTTAAATCGACATGCAGTAGGAACTGGGAACAGGTTGCGCACAGATCCCCCTTGGTGTTTTTCATATCATGGGACAGCTTGAGTTTTTTGCCCTCGGCAAGTTTGATGGATGTAAAGACGCTAATCTCCTCTCCAGCTAGGCATTCGGCGAGGTAACTAATTTGTAGATCAACGGTAAAATAACTGTATCCTTTGGCAATATATTCTTGGTCCGCTCCTAGAGCATGTAATAATATATCGCTGGCCTTAGAGAACACCTCGCCATAGTGGCTGTCATTCATATGGCCGTTGTAGTCTACCCAGCTAGAGGGAACAACACGCTGTGTGGTTCGAACAGCAACACCAAGATTCGCTGGTACAGTGTAAAGGTCTGTCACTGCACTCAGAGATTCATCAACCTGATTCAATAAGT
>Ga0209709_10005409_pt1 | contig 10056 bp, 7 predicted proteins | sample ArcticOcean_MG_C_2_FD_187435 | JGI IMG/M metagenome (GOLD analysis project Ga0209709, IMG submission 187435) | Marine microbial communities from western Arctic Ocean - ArcticOcean_MG_CB4_136 (SPAdes) (version 2) | ecosystem: Environmental > Aquatic > Marine > Oceanic | place: Arctic Ocean...
GCTATCCCGGCATTCGCAGCGACAGTGATATGCACACTCTGGGCTATAGCTTTAAACCTTGGCAAGGTGCCAAAGCCATTGCCGATGGACCTTCTATTCTCGATTATGTCCGGGAAACCGCCACTGAGAATACCATCGATACACATATTCGTTATGGTCACCGTTTGCTCTCTGCCAGCTGGTCAACCGAACAGTCAATCTGGACACTAGAAATCAGCCAATCTAATGCTGAGAAAACGGTGCGAATGAGTTGTAATTTTCTCTATATGTGCGCTGGCTACTACAGCTATACGCAGCCCCACGACCCTAAGTTTCCTGAACTAGAGGCCTTTGAGGGCAAAGTAGTGCACCCACAGTTTTGGCCCGAAGATCTCGATTATCAAGACAAGCGTGTGGTAGTGATTGGCTCTGGCGCTACGTCCATGACCCTGGTACCCGCCATGGCAGGCACTGCCAAGCAGGTCACCATGCTGCAGCGCTCACCGACCTATGTTCTTACCAGGCCATCGGAAGACTGGTTTGCCAATGGCCTGAGGAAACTGCTGCCGGAAACCTGGGCCTATGCTCTTACGCGCTTCAGAAACACCTTGTTTCAAGAATGGCTCTATAAGCAAGCGCGCAGTCATCCCGAGCGCGCGAAGACCGTCTTAATTGGTCAAGTGCGCAAACAACTCGGCGACAACTATGACGTCGATAAGCATTTTACGCCCAGCTACAACCCCTGGACTCAACGCCTCTGTCTAGTACCTGATAACGATCTGTTTGATGCCATCAACAGTGGCAATGCCGACGTAGTCACTGACCACATTAAGCGCTTTACCAAGACTGGGATTGAGCTGATCTCTGGGACTCATTTGCTGGCTGACATTGTCGTCAGCGCTACGGGGCTTGAGTTGCAGGTAATGGGTGGCGCCCAGTTTACCGTAGATGGCCATGCGGTAGATTTCGCCGCTCTGACTACCTACAAAGGCTTGATGGTTTCTGAGGTGCCCAACATGGTGTCGACCTTCGGCTATGTCAACGCCTCTTGGACATTGCGCGCTGACCTGATCTCCGAATGGGTATGCCGAGCACTCAACCACATGCGCGATACGCAGACTAGTCAAGTCGTGCCTTTGGTGCCAGAGCAATTAACAGGCATGCCAACCAAAGACTGGATCGCTGACTTCCCCGCTGGGTATTTAAAGCGAGGGATGCATCTGCAGCCCAAGCAGGGCGATCGAGCGCCCTGGGTAAATAGCCAAGACTTCCGCAAAGAGCGCGCACTGTTCAATCAACCCATAGAGGCCGATAGCGCGCTGCATTTTAGCTCCCCCTCCAATCCCTAGTTCGTAATCCACTACAACTAACACCTTGCAGGTTGGTTTGTGAAATGATTTGACTCTGGACTATACTCCAAGGTTTATAGTCATCCTATGGAGACGAGAAAAATGGTAAAAATCGGTGAACTCGCCGCATTAGCCAAGGTATCTAGAGATACCTTGAGATTTTATGAGCGCCATGGTTTGGTTACGCCAAGTGACCGAAATGACGCAGGCTATCGCCTCTACTCAGCATCTGACGTGCATCGTATTAGCTTCATTCTTAGTGCCAAAGAAGTGGGCTTTACGCTCAATGAAATACACCAACTTCTCGAACTAGAAGTCACCAAGGATGAAAAGTCTTGCCAAGATGTGAAGCAGTTTGTCGACACCAAGATTACAGTGGTAAATCAACGTCTAGCAGATATTAAGCGTATTAAACAATCCTTACAAATCCTTAGCAATGCCTGTTGCGGCGGTGATGAACCCGCTACTCACTGCACCATCTTAGGTGCCTTAAGCGAAAAACATAGGGCGTAATATTCGATGCTATTTATTCATCATTTTATTGAACTGTTTGTCGAAGCTGCTCCCTGGCTGTTGATGGGTTTTGCGGTGGCCGGCATCATGAAAGTCTTTGTCCCGAGCGAATTATTAGCTAGGCACTTGGGTGAACCGGGTTTAATGGCAACAGTTAAAGCAGCCTTAATCGGCGCCCCTCTGCCGCTATGCTCTTGCGGCGTTATTCCAGCGGCACTCGGTTTACGCCGCAGCGGCGCCTCTAAGGCCGCAACCACCTCGTTCCTTATATCTACACCGGAAACGGGCGTTGACTCAGTCACGGTCTCCTATGCCATGCTAGGCCCCTTTATGGCCGTGATTAGACCTATCGCCGCCATCTCTACTGCCATTACGGCAGGATTACTGGTGGGTAAAGACACCGATGAGCCCATCTCTTCAGCCCCTATAGGAAGCCGCTGTGCAAGTAAACAATTGACCCCAGTATCCAGCTGCTGCAGTAAAACGACGACAAAAATCCCTCCTTCCGTATCTCTTTTAAAGCGACTAAAAACCAGCTTTCAATTTACATTCATTGATTTGCTTAAAGACATAAGCCTATGGTTAATGATCGGCTTGGCCATAGCAGCCTTGGTTAAGGCCTATGTGCCCACCGAAACTCTAACCCAATGGGGTGACGGCTTTATGGCCTTTCTCGTGATGGCCTTAATTGGGGTACCCATGTACATCTGCGCTCTCGCCTCCACACCCATAGCCGCAGGCCTACTCTTTGCGGGCGTCTCTCCCGGCGCAACGCTGGTCTTTATGCTGGTGGGGCCAGCCACAAACATCGCCACTATCGGACTCGTTAAACGTGAGCTGGGCAACCGTGCCCTCGCCGCCTACCTTGGCAGCGTGGTCGGTGTCGGCTTCGCCTTTGGCTATCTCACCAACTACCTGGCGGCACGATGGAACATCGACTTTGTGGCACAGACTCAAGAAGCTCATGCCATGCTTAACAGCTCTGTGGCAATAGCCTTAGCTATCTTACTCGCCGGATTAATAATTTATGCTTTGGGATCCAAGTACCTAACCAACCCCGAACAAAAAATATCCGCAACCAATTCATAAGCAGCCTATAAAAACTAATACTTAGGCGCTGTAAACCGAAGCAAAGCCGAAGTTAGCCGTTCGCGTGATCGGCAAAATGCCTCATTCTAACAATCCCTCGACGTGATGCAGTAAAGACATCATATTAATGGAATCGTACCTTTAATTTACTCAGGCAATACATTATGGCCACGCTCACTAACCATTTTAATAATACTTAAAAATGATTACTATCAGAAATACTTTAGTGATTTGCTTAGGCGTGTTGTTTATTTGTTTCGGTGCGACCGTTGATGTTAACGTTCCATGGAGAGAAAGCGAAATCCCAATCACAGGACAAAGCCTTGCCGTTCTCGTTGTAGGATTTGTACTCGGACGAAAAATAGGGATGCTTGCCATTGCGATTTATTTGACTCTGGGTCTGATTGGTTTGCCGGTTTTCGCGAACGGCTCTTCAGGAATAAAAACGTTACTGGGGAGCAGTGGCGGGTTTTTATATGGGTTTTTAGTAGGCGGATATGTCTGCGGACTACTCCAGGAAAAAGGTTATGAGAGAAGTTACCCTCATAGCTTGGCTGCGATGACTGCAGGAACTGCGTTGATTTTAGTGTGTGGAATTGCCCAACTTACCTTTTTATACGGCTTTGATAGAGCATTAGAGTATGGGTTTTTACCGTTTTGGCCTGGAGCAGTTGTGAAAATAATCTTAGGGGCAGCGATCGTTTATTATATTCCGACAAACAGCCATTTAGGAAAAAGATGCTAATTTTTGTGGCGTCCGAGATAATGAAACCCATTTACAAACTGTCGATGCCCAATCTCAAAAAAGTTCTTGACCAAAAAAAACGGCCCTGAGGCCGTTTTTTTTACTCCATAGCTATCTTAAAGATTTACCAGCCGGTAATTTCTTTAAGACCAACACCGATATCAGCCAGACTGCGAACAGTCTTTACGCCAGCATCTTCAAGTGCTGCAAACTTCTCATCTGCGGTGCCCTTGCCGCCAGAAACGATTGCGCCAGCATGGCCCATACGTTTACCAGCAGGTGCGGTCACACCCGCAATGTAGGAAACAACAGGCTTAGTCACGTGGGCTTTAATGTAGGCCGCAGCTTCTTCTTCTGCTGTACCACCGATCTCACCGATCATTACGATAGCTTCGGTGGCGGGATCTTTCTCGAACAGTTCCAGAATATCAATGAAACTTGATCCAGGGATCGGGTCGCCACCAATACCAACACAGGTAGACTGACCGAAACCATAATCTGTAGTCTGCTTAACGGCTTCATAGGTCAATGTACCTGAACGCGATACGATACCTACTTTCCCCGGCAGATGGATATGGCCGGGCATAATGCCAATCTTGCATTCACCTGGGGTAATAACACCCGGGCAGTTTGGTCCGATTAGACGCACGCCCAATGTGTCACAAACCACTTTACAGTCGAGCATGTCCTGAGTGGGGATACCTTCGGTAATACAGACAACCAATTTTAAACCCGCGTTAGCGGCCTCAAGAATAGAGTCTTTACAGAATGGCGCAGGCACGTAGATAACAGAAGCTTCTGCCCCGGTCTCTGCAATCGCTTCAGCCACTGTATTAAACACAGGTAATCCAAGGTGGGTAGTCCCGCCCTTACCTGGCGTAACACCACCGACCATTTTCGTACCATAGTCAAGTGCTTGCTCTGAGTGAAAAGTACCCTGTCCACCAGTAAAACCCTGACAGATAACCTTTGTGTCGCGATTAATTAAGATAGACATATTAGTTACCTCCAGCAGCTTTAACTGCTTGTTGTGCTGCATCCGTCAGGCTGGTTGCGGCAATAATAGCCAAACCAGATTCCGCTAATTTTTTCGTACCCAATTCGGCATTGTTACCTTCCAATCTAACCACCACTGGAATTTTCACGCCGACTTCTTCAACTGCGCCAATAACACCATCAGCAATCAAATCGCAGCGCACGATACCGCCGAAGATGTTGATCAGCACGGCTTTCACGTTACTGTCGGATAGGATGATTTTAAACGCTTCTACAACGCGCTCTTTGGTCGCTCCGCCGCCTACATCAAGGAAGTTGGCTGGCGAACCACCGTGTAGGTGAACGATATCCATGGTTCCCATGGCCAGACCAGCACCATTAACCATGCAACCGATGTTGCCATTTAGAGCAACATAGTTTAGTTCAAACGAGGCCGCATGCGCTTCACGTGCATCCTCCTGTGAAGGATCATGCATCTCTTTGATAGCAGGCTGGCGGTACATAGCGTTGCCATCGATAATCACTTTAGCGTCTAGGCAGTGGAGGTTACCTTCGTCGGTGATTACCAGCGGGTTGACTTCCAACAGCTCCAAATCTTTCTCTTTAAACAGGTTAGCCAGACCCATAAAGATCTTAACGAACTGCTTAACTTGAACACCTTTAAGGCCCAATTTGAACGCCAGGTCTCGACCTTGGTATGGCTGAGCGCCGGTTAGGGGATCAATAATGGCCTTAAGGATTTTTTCTGGCGTCTCTTCTGCGACTTTCTCTATCTCCACGCCGCCTTCAGTGGAGGCCATAAAGATAATGCGGCGACTACCACGGTCAACAACAGCGCCCAGATAGAGCTCTTGGTCGATTTCGGTGCAGGTTTCAACAAGAATGCGGCTAACTGGCTGGCCTTTCGCGTCTGTCTGATAGGTGACGAGGTTCTTGCCCAACCACTGGCTGGCAAATGCTTCGATCTCCTCTTTCGAGGTCACTAACTTAACGCCGCCAGCTTTACCGCGGCCTCCAGCGTGGACCTGAGCTTTAACGACCCACTTTCCTCCTCCAATGACATCGGCAGCTGCTACTGCTTCCTCTACCGTCGCTGCGGCTATGCCCGTAGATACTGGCAGTCCGTATTCAGCAAATAACTGCTTACCCTGATATTCGTGCAGGTTCATACTTGTTTTCCCGTAAAATGTTGCGGATGGATTGGATCCCAGGGTCTTGAATAAGCCCCCTAGGTTTCAAAAAGGTATTTATAAACTATTACTTACGACGTTTACGATTGGCGATGTGAATGGCGGCACCATTGACAGCCAAAGCCGCTTCATGAACAGTTTCCGACAATGTCGGGTGACCAAATACGGTCATACCTAAATCTTCTGCACTGGAACCAAACTCCATTGCAATCGCCACCTGCTGTACCAAGTCAGCCGCGCTTGGGCCAACAATGTGACAGCCCAGTATACGGTCAGTATCTGCATGGGCAATAATTTTCACCATTCCATCGGTATCATTAGCGGCCATAGCTCGGCCACTGGCAGCGAATGGAAAGGTACCTACGTTAAAGGACTCGCCCGCTGCTTTGAGCTGTTCTTCGGTCAGACCAACGGAGGCAACCTCTGGGTGCGTGTAGATTACGTTGGGAACGATGTCATAATTCAACTGGGCTTTATGCCCTGCAATAATCTCTGCAACCATCACTCCCTCTTCCGAGCCCTTGTGCGCCAGCATTGGGCCGCGCACAAGATCTCCAATGGCATAGACGCCGGGCGCGTTAGTCACGCACTGCTCGTTGACAAATACTGTCCCTCGATCGTCCAGCTGCACACCGCTATCGGCGGCAAGTAAGCCGTCAGTGAAAGCACGGCGTCCAACACAGACAATTAACTTATCAAAGGTTTGTTTGTGATCAGACCCGTCGGCAGACTTATAGGTCACTTCGACTTCTCGACCCTTTATCTCGGTGCCAGTTACTCGCGCCCCGAGACGAATATCTAATCCTTGCGTGGAGAATATCTTCTTCGATTCTTTGGCAATACCTTTGTCCATTATCGATAAGAAATCTTCCATGGCCTCGAGCAGTATCACCTCGGAGCCTAAACGATTCCACACAGAGCCCAATTCTAGGCCAATAACACCTGCACCGATGACGCCCAGACGTTTGGGCACAGTACCAATTTCTAGGGCGCCAGTTGAGTCCAGGATTAGATCGTTATCTATGGCGGCAACAGGAATAGCAATGGGTATTGATCCAGAGGCCAAAATCACATTGGCAGCCTCTATAATTGAAACGACGCCGTCGTTATCGGTCAACTCGACTTTCTTACCAGCCAACAATTTACCGGTACCATATAGGGCCGTGACACCATTGGCCTTAAACAAACCCGCGATGCCACCTGTGAGCTGGTCAATGATCTTGTTTTTACGGTCTAGCATAGCGGCGATATCAATCGTCACTCCTTCAGTGCTAATACCATGCACGCCAAGCGCGTCTTTGGCTTCGTGATACTTGTAGGAGCTGTCCAACAATGCCTTGGACGGAATACAGCCAACATTCAGGCAGGTGCCGCCATTAACTCCCTCACCAGCATCATTTTTCCACTTTTCGATGCAGGCTGTCTTAAGCCCCAACTGCGCTGCACGAATCGCTGCAACATAGCCGGCAGGACCACTTCCTATGATAACAACATCGTAATTGTCTGTCATTTAAAGACCTATTTATCAGTAATATACGCGTTAAATTTCAAGTAAAATCTTAGCTGGATCTTCAATTAACTGCTTAATCGCTACTAAGAATTTGACCGCTTCCTTGCCATCGATTAGACGATGGTCATAAGACAGCGCCAGATTCATCATCGGACGAATCTCAACCTGACCATTAACCGCTATGGGACGCTGCTGGATAGTATGCATACCCAAGATTGCTGTCTGCGGTGGGTTGATAATAGGCGTTGAAAGCAACGACCCATAAACGCCACCATTGGTAATTGTGAACGTACCGCCGGTCATTTCTTCGATGGTTAGCTTCCCATCACGCGCCTTAGCGGCAAATTCAACAATGGAGTTTTCTACCGTTGCGATACTCATATTTTCAGCATTACGCAACACCGGAACAACTAGCCCACGGTCAGTCGAAACAGCGACGCCAATGTCTTGAAAGCCATGGTAAACCACATCGTTACCATCAATTGACGAGTTGACCAATGGAAAACGCTTTAGCGCTTCAACCGAAGCCCGCACAAAGAAGCCCATAAAACCCAACCGGGTACCATTGTGTGTCTTAGTAAATTCATCCTGATACTGTTTACGTAAACCCATAAGGGCAGACATATCGACCTCATTAAAGGTGGTCAACGATGCCGTTGTTTGCGTGACCTCTAAAAGCCGCTCTGCAATGCGCGCACGCATGCGGGTCATTGGCACACGTCTCTCGACACGATCGCCCTCTTGAGCCTCCGCCGGAGTCTGCTGTGGCTTAGCTACTGAGGCTACTGGTGCTGATGGCGTGAAATTTACCACATCTTCTTTGGTGATTCTGCCGCCCTTTCCAGTGCCAGTGATCTCAGTTAAATCAATACCCAGCTCATCGGCCCGCTTTTTAGCGGCAGGATTAACCAGTGTATCTGCAACCTGAACATCGGCTTCTTCTTGCTTCACCGCTGGGGTCGCTAAGGCGGCTGTCGCCGCAACTTCTTCGACAGTCGCAATAATTTCATTGCTCAGAATAATATCGCCTTCGGCCTTAAGCACCGTTGTCAGCAGCCCTGTTACTGGGGCCACGACTTCAAGAACAACTTTGTCGGTTTCAATATCAACCAGCAACTCATCACGAGTTACGCTGTCGCCAACATTTTTATGCCAAGTTGCCAATGTGCCTTCTTGGACGGATTCTGGGTAGGTGGGTGCCTTGATTTCAATGGCCATTAATCTATTCCTAGTTCTGTTAAACGTCGAAGCTTAGGGCTTCATTAATAAATTTGCTCTGCTCTTCTAAATGAACAGACATATATCCCGCCGCCGGCGACGCTGAACTGTCTCGACCGACATAACTCAAATTTAGTTGCGGGTGTGCGTTTCTCATGGCATTGCGCATATGATGCTGGCTGCTGTACCAGGCACCCTGATTCATGGGCTCTTCCTGACACCAAATAATATCCTGTACATTGGCGTAAGATTTCAGCACTTCGTCTAATTCCCGATCTGGGAATGGGTATAACTGCTCAATACGCACCAAGGCAATATCTTTAATACCGCGCTCTTCGCGCTCTTCTAGTAGGTGGTAATACACCTTACCCGAGCAAAGTACGACACGTTTTGCTCCAGCAGCATCAACTGTGTTATCGCCAATCACATTGTGAAATTCCTCAGTGGCAAGCTGCTCCAGTGAAGAAGTGGCTAACTTGTGACGCAGAATCCACTTGGGGCTCATAATCACTAGCGGCCGGCGCATTGGCCGAATAGCCTGTCGGCGCAGCAGATGGAATATCTGCGCTGGCGTCGTCGGATTACATATCTGCATGTTGTGCTCAGCGCATAGCTGTAAGAAGCGCTCAAGACGAGCTGATGAATGCTCTGGACCCTGGCCTTCAAAGCCATGGGGAAGCATCATGGTGAGACCACAGAGCCGTCCCCACTTATGCTCACCACTGGCGATAAACTGATCGATTACAACCTGCGCACCATTGGCAAAATCACCAAATTGAGCCTCCCAAATCACTAACCCTTTCGGTGCAGTCGTGGCATAGCCATATTCAAACGCTAACACGGCCTCTTCAGACAGTATCGAATCATAGATATCAAATCGCGGCTGGTCTTCATGCACATATGCCAATGGTAAATACGCGTTGCCATCCTTTTGATTGAGCACCACAGCATGGCGATGAGAGAATGTTCCACGACGGATATCCTGACCAGTAAATCGAATCGGGAAGCCTTCTTGAAGCAGAGTTCCATAGGCGAGCAGCTCAGCCATACCCCAGTTTAAGGGCAGTGCGCCGCCAGCCATCTTGCGACGATCATCATAAATTTTGGCTACTTGGCGCTGAACCTGAATACCATCCGGGATGGTAGTTATTTTAGCGGCCACCTCTTGTAGCTCTTTTAGTGCAAGACCCGTTTTAGCGGGCGTTCGCCAATCATGGCCAAGGTAAGGCGCCCAATTGACAAACAGCGTCGTGTCAGGCTCGCGAACTAAGTTATGAACAACAAACTCACCCTTATCAAGCTGCGAACGATACACATTTGCCATTTCATTAGCTTGGTCCTCCTCAAGAATACCTTCGGAAATAAGCTTTTGAGCGTAAAGCGCACGTGTCGTTGAGTGCTTGCGGATGATTTCGTACATCAACGGTTGAGTTGATGAGGGCTCATCTGTTTCATTGTGACCGCGAC
>Ga0209709_10005413_pt1 | contig 10055 bp, 12 predicted proteins | sample ArcticOcean_MG_C_2_FD_187435 | JGI IMG/M metagenome (GOLD analysis project Ga0209709, IMG submission 187435) | Marine microbial communities from western Arctic Ocean - ArcticOcean_MG_CB4_136 (SPAdes) (version 2) | ecosystem: Environmental > Aquatic > Marine > Oceanic | place: Arctic Ocean...
ACAGGTCAAATAATTGCGATAGATAGTGGACAAAGTTTAAACTGGCAAACACCAGATGTAATTGGAAAAGAATGAAAAAAAACAATTTCAAAATTATAAAAATAGATAAAAATAAAAACTTATTTAATTACGAAAAAAAGATACTTATCAAAGAATTAATTGTTTCTTTAAAGCTTGGTTATTACGATTTTGAGAAAGAGAAAACACAAAAAGTAAAATTCAGTTTAGAAATTGATTATGAAGATAAAAAACCAACAAATGATAAAGATATTAAATCCATTGTTAATTATGGACAAGTTGTAAAATTAATTACAAAACTTGCAAAAAAGAGACATTACAATTTTTTAGAAACTTTAGCTGAAGATGTTTTTGATGTATTGTTTAAAGATAAACGAATTGCTAAAATTATGCTTAAGATTGAAAAATTAGAAATTATAAAAGAATGTGCCTCTGTTGGTATTCAAATTACCAAAAAAAGAAGTCATGAAAAGTTCTGAACTAGGCAAAGAAGTAATTAGAAAAGAACTCCCCTTAATCCCTAAAAGTCCTGGTGTTTATCGAATGCTTAATCATAAAGATGATATTCTATATGTCGGAAAAGCAAAAAATCTACCTAATAGATTAAAAAACTACGTAGTTGAAAAAAATCACATTATTAGAACTGAAAGAATGTTGTCTCAAACTTTTAAATTAGAAATAACGACTACAGCTAATGAAAGCGAAGCATTACTTTTAGAGGCTAATTTAATCAAAAAACATAAACCTAAATTTAATATATTACTTAAAGATGATAAATCTTTTCCCTTTATCTTTATCAGCAAAAATGATCAGTGGGCGCAAGTTACAAAACATAGAGGAAAGAAAGATAAAGATGGTTTTTATTTTGGACCCTTTGCCTCTGCTGGAACTGCAAATTGGACAATAAAAACGCTTCAAAAAATATTTCAATTAAGGGTTTGCGACGATACTACTTTTAAAAATAGAAAGAGACCCTGCATACTTTATCAAATAAAAAGATGTTCAGGACCATGTGTTAATTATATAAATAAAGATGATTATAAAAAATCAGTTGATCATGCAATACAGTTTGTCTCTGGTAAATCTAGAGATATTCAAAAAAACCTATCGAAACAAATGGAAGATGCTAGCGAAAAACTTGACTTCGAAAGAGCTTCTATTTTCAGGGATAGAATTAAATCCTTAAATATAATTCAATCATCACAAAGAATTAATGAGACAAACCTTGTTGATGCCGATGTAATAGCGGCTTATAAAGAATCTGGTAAAACTTGTATTCAGGTATTTTTTTATAGATCTAAACAAAATTGGGGTAACCAAGCTTATTTTCCAAAACACGATCCTGATCAAAATGTTAATGAAATAATGTCTTCTTTTTTAATGCAATTTTATGAAAATAAAAGTGTTCCAAAGTTAATAATAATAAATTCCAATATCAATGATAAAAAATTAATAGAAAAAACTTTGAGTAAAAAAGAAAATAATACCATCTCCATTAATATAGCTAAAAAAGGAACTAAAGCTAAGGTCATTGCAATGGCCGAAAAAAATGCCAAAGAGTCATTAAATAGAAAACTTTATGAAACAAATAATAATAAAAATTTATTTGAGGGAATATCTAAAAAATTTAACCTTAAAAATGGCATAAGTTTAGTTGAAATTTACGATAACAGTCACATTTCAGGAACAAATAGTGTTGGTGCAATGGTAACTTTTGGAAATGAAGGTTTTATTAAAAAAAGATACAGAAAATTTGATATTAAAACAAAAGGTGCTGAACAAGATGATTTTGCTATGCTAAAAGAAGTCTTAACCAGAAGGTTTAAAAGAGCTATGCTTGAAAAAGAAAATTATTTAACTCTACCTGATCTAATTCTTATTGATGGAGGAAAGGGTCAGTATTCTTCTGCTAAAAAAATATTAGATGAATTTGGCTTGTATGATCTTCCTATGATTGCCATTGCAAAAGGTAAACAAAGAAATAGTGGTGATGAGACTTTTTTTTATAATGGTAAATCCTTTAAATTTGAAAGAAATGACCCTACGCTATTTTTTATGCAGCGTCTCCGTGATGAGGCTCATAGATTTGCAATTAATTCTCATAGAGCTAAAAGAGCCAAAGGAATTAGAAAATCAATGCTAGATCAAATAGATGGTATTGGATCTATTAGAAAAAGATCATTATTAAACCATTTTGGCTCTGCTAGAGCTGTAGAATCAGCCAGTTTTGATGAAATTAAATCAGTTGAAGGTGTTGAGGAAAAAGTTGCAAAAAAGATATATAATTTTTTTCACGAATAATTATGCTTAAAAAAATTCCAAATATTCTAACTATAGGAAGAATAATAATTGTTCCTTTTTTTGTATTAGCTTTTTATCTCCCAGGTTTTTATGGGGATTTAACAGCTTTTGCTTTATTTGTAATTGCGTCATTCACAGATTTTTTTGATGGAATGTTAGCAAGAATGCTTGGGGAAGAATCAAAGCTTGGAGAATTATTAGATCCAATAGCTGATAAGGTTATTGTCGCTACTGCATTAATTCTTTTAGTAATGGATGGAACTATTAGACATTATGAGGTGATTGCAGCAATAATAATATTAACTAGAGAAATTTTAATATCAGGCCTAAGAGAATTTTTAGCTGCGGGTAAAATAAAGTTGCCAGTATCAAACCTAGCAAAATTAAAAACATTCTTACAGATGGTGTCAATTTCACTTTTATTAACGGGTGAAACTGGAAATAAAATTTTAAACTTCCAAGACTACAATGCTCAAACTATTGGAATAATTCTTCTTTGGCTGTCTGCATTTTTAACTTTGTATACAGGTTATGAATATTTAAGAAAGGGTATTGACCATGCAATATCTGAAGATAATAAAAACTAAGCTGCTTTCTTTTTTCTAACTAAATCTTGATAACTTTTATTTAAATCAATTATTATATCACAAACTTTAAATTGATTTTCAGCAATACAAGATACAGGTGTTACTTCTGCGGCAGTTCCTGTTAAAAAACATCCAACAAAATTTGATAACTCTGTAGGTGCAATCTTTCTTTCATGGACCTTGATGCCTTTTGATTTAGCTATTTCAATTACTGTTCTTCTTGTTATTCCATCTAAAAAAGAATCTGGTATTGGAGTATGAATATCTCCATTTTTATCTTTAAAAAAAATATTAGCTCCGGTTGCTTCTGCAACATTGCCTTCATGGTCGAGCATTAAAGAATCTGTATACCCTTGTTGTTCTGCCTCGTGTTTTGATAAAGTACATATCATGTAAAGACCTGAAGCTTTAGTATCCCATGGTATAGTATTTGGAGCCGGTCTTCTCCAATTAGAAATATTTAATCTAATTCCCTCTACTTTTAATTTAGGATCAAAATAAGATCCCCACTCCCACGTTGCTACAGCAACATGGATTTTGGTTTGCTGTGCAGAGATAGCCATCATCTCACTTCCTCTCCAAGCCATTGGTCTTACATATCCGTTTTGGACTTTTTGGATTGAAATAATTTTATTACATGCCAAATTTATTTCTTTTTCTGTGTATGGAATTTTAATACCCATTCTTTTTGCTGAATAGAAAAGTCTTGAAGTGTGTTCTTCTAATTTAAAAATTGACCCTTCATAAACCCTTTCTCCCTCAAAAACACAGCTAGCATAATGGAGTCCATGATTTAAAATATGTATTTTGGCATCTGTCCAATCGACGAGGTCGTTATTGTACCAGATTTTACCAGATCTTTTGTCGTATGGTATCATTATGATTTAATTTCTTTAAAAATTATCTTTGTATCTACAATATGTCAATATAACTTACCAATAATGAAAGAGCTTTTATATTTAAAAGATGAGCAGTTAAAAGCATTTATTGAAAAACTCTTTATGGCTTATAGAGAATCTTTCGCAGATGCGAAGGTGTCATTAGACAAATACTCATTAGGTTTAGCTCACCACAAGGTAATACATTTAGTTTCAATATATAAAGGAATTACAATTTCAGAATTATTAAAAAAATTAAAAATAACTAAACAAAGTTTAAACCGTATTCTAAGAGATCTTATCAAAAAAGAGTATATTTATTTTGAAAAAGGAAAAAAAGATACACGATTGAAACATATTTATTTAAGTGAATCGGGAAATAAACTATTTACTGAAGTTTTTTCAAGTCAAAAAAAAAGAATTTATAAGGCTTTTTTAAATTCAGACCCAAAAGAAGTATTATATTTTGATAATGTGATAAAAAAGATAATTAATGAATAAATTTAAAGCGCACATATTGATTGTTGATGATGATGACAGAATAAGAGAGTTAGTTAAACAGTATCTTAATGAAAACAATTATTTAGTTACTACTGCTGCCAGTGCAGAAGAGGCAAAAGAAAAAGTGTTGATTGTAAAATTTGATATTATTGTGCTTGATATTATGATGCCAGGACAAAGTGGTTTGGAATTTATCTTGGAAAATAAAAATAAGATTAAAACTCCAATTATCTTACTAACTGCAAAAAATGAACCTACCGAAAGAATAGAGGGTCTTGAAACAGGAGCTGATGATTATCTGGTCAAACCTTTTGAACCAAAAGAATTAATTTTAAGAATTAAAAATATTTTAAATAAAACCAAAAATAAAAATCATAAAAGAATAATAAGTTTTGGAAATATTAAAATAGATCTTAATAAATTACTAATTATTAAAAACCTTAAAGAGTCAAAAATAAATAATACAGAAAAAAAAATTCTTGAAAAAATGATTAATGAACCTGGAAAAAATTTTTCACGAAAAGAAATAGGAAAATTGATTAATTTAGATAAAGAAAGATCTATTGATGTGATTATAACAAGATTAAGAAAAAAAATTGAAGTAAACCCAAAAAATCCAAAATATTTACAAACTATAAGAGGTACCGGCTATGTTTTATGGATTGAGTAAATTTTTTAAAAATTTATTACCGAAACAATTATTTTATAGAGCGCTATTAATTGTTGCGGCACCTATTATTATATTACAAATAACTGTCTCAATTGTTTTTTTTGATAGCCTTTGGATAAAAACAAATGAGGGAATGACTCGTGCTCTCGTTGCTGAAATTAAAACTTTTACTGAAGCTTATGATAATGAAAAATATGACAAAAATGAATTAAAGAATCTTTTTTCAATCTATTTAGATCTTAATGTTAAATATGTTCAAAATAACTCTTTTGAAAAAGAATATAATGAAAGATGGTTTAGCCCTATTGATCGAACTTTAAGAAGAGAATTAAAATCAAAAATAGGAAATGATCAGTATTGGTTTAATACCACAACCTATAAAGAATTAATTATTTTGAAAATTAAATATAAAAAAGGTTATTTCGAATTTCTAGTACCAAAAGATAGAGTAACTAGCTCATCAGCTAGAATGTTTGCTCTATGGATTACATTTCCAGCAATGCTATTAATTTCTATTGCAATTATTTTTTTAAAAAATCAAACGCGTCCAATAATTAATTTAGCTAAGGCGTCAGAAAAATTTGGAAGAGGAGAAAATATAGATGAGTTTAGACCTTCGGGTGCTTCTGAAATTAGAAGAGCAGGATATGAATTTGAAAAAATGCGAAAAAGAATAATGCGCCATCTAAACCAAAGATCTGAAATGCTTTCAGGAATTAGCCATGATTTAAGAACTCCACTTACAAGAATAAAATTACAATTAACATTTATAAAAGACAAAATAATATCAAAAAAATTATCTGATGATGTTATTGAAATGGAAAAAATGCTTAATGAATATTTGCAATTTTCAAGCTCACAATCTGCTGAGGAAACTGAAACTTTTGATATTTCAGAGTTACTAAAAACTACAATAGAAAAATATGGAAAAGAAGAAATTACAATTGAAACTATTAATAGAGTTTACTTTAATGGTAGAAAAAGTTTAATTAGAAGATGTTTTAATAACTTAATTGATAATGCAATAAAATATAGCAGTAATGTTAATATCAAATTAACTAAAACACCAAACAATATAACAATAACAATAGACGATGACGGTCCTGGAATTCCAGAAAATGAGAGGGTAAATGTCTTTAAGCCCTTTTATAAAATTGACAAAAGTAGAGGTAATTCAAAATCAAGTGTTGGGCTGGGGTTATCAATTGCTTCTGATACAATTCAATCACATGGTGGAAATATTATATTAGAATCATCTCCTACCAGTGGATTAAGAGTTAAGATTTTTTTACCCTTTTAATTTTTTTTTGTGAAGATTTTTCCAAATTCTTGATTTTTTTTTCTAAATTTTCAACTCGTTTATTTAGAACTTCAGTTTCTTCCTTGCTCGTTAATTTCATTTTAAAAATAATCTCATCTCTTTTTGATTTTAATATGTTTATAATTTCAGAGCTTAAGTCTTTATAGGATATAACGCCTTGCTCAAATAATTTTGCTAATTTATCAATTATAAATTTAGATTTTGACATTTATTTATTTGTATAATTAATATATTCTACATTTATTATTTAAAAATGTTTATTAATAATTTTGACCCAGTTGCGTTTCAATTTTTTTCTCTAGAAATTAGATGGTATTCGCTTTCTTATATTTTTGGCATTATATTTGGATGGATATATTGTAAGAATAAATTGATAAAAGATGAAAAATTACTTAATTTGTTTGATGACCTAATAACCTATTTAATAATAGGAATTATTTTGGGTGGTCGAATAGGTTATATTTTTCTATATAACTTTAATTATTATATAGAAAACCTTTCTGAAATATTAATTATTTGGCATGGAGGAATGTCATTCCATGGTGGGTTATTAGGTGTTATATTGGCTACTATACTATTTAGTAAAAAGCATAAACTCGATTCATTTATCTTTTTAGATTTAATTTCTCTAGTTGCTCCAATTGGATTATTTTTAGGCAGAATAGCTAATTTTATTAATTCTGAATTATATGGGAGAGAAACAGACGTTTTTTGGTCAGTAAAGTTTATAAACATAGACGATATACCAAGACACCCTTCTCAAATTTATGAAGCACTTTTTGAAGGTTTAGTTCTTTTTTTCTTACTGAATTACTTGACCAAAAAAAAAGGGTTCAGTACTCCCGGAATAATTTCATCTATTTTTTTAATATTCTATTCTTTATTTAGGTTTGTATTAGAATTTTTTAGAGCACCAGACCCTCAAATTGGTTATGTATTACTCAACTTGACTATGGGACAATTAGTAAGCATTATATTTTTATTTTTAGGTTTGTATCTTTATTTATCAAAAAAAAATGTTAATTAAAAAAGATAAAATCTTAACAATAGATAAATACATCTACGATGCCTTGTATAATAAAAAAAATGGGTATTATATGAATGTTAATCCATTCGGAGAAAAGGGTGATTTTACTACAGCTCCAAATATTTCAATATTATTTTCTGAAATGATTGCTATCTGGGTTATTTCATTTTGGGAACATTTAAAATGTCCAAAAAAATTTAATCTTATTGAACTAGGAGCAGGTAATGGAGAAATGATGATGGATATAATTAAATCATTTGAAAGATTCCCATTATTTAAAGGTTGTTGTAAAATTAATATTTTAGAAAAAAGTCTTCATTTAAAAAAAATTCAAAAAATTAAGCTTAAAAATAAAAAGATAAAGTGGTTAAAAAACTTAGACGAATTATCAAAAATTCCAAATATATTTATTGCGAATGAGTTTTTTGATGCTTTACCTATAAAACAATTTATTAAGAAAAAAGATCAGTGGTATGAAAGAAATGTTAAAATTTCAAAATTAAAAAAACCCAAATTCTTAGATATATTAACTAATATAAAAAAATTTGAAAAAAAAATAGGATTTAATATTTCTTATAAACAAAATTTTATTGAGTTTTCTCCTCTATTACTAGAATATTTAAAGAAGATTTCAAAAAAAATTAATATTTGTAATGGAGGTATTTTAATAATTGACTATGGTTATACCAACAACCAAATGAAAAATACTCTTCAGTCGGTTTCAAGCCATAAATATAATAACTTATTAAGCAATTTCAGTAATGCTGATATTACTTACAATCTTAACTTTAAGCTTATGGAAAAAATACTTAAAAAATTTAACTTAAAGATAAATGGAAGCACTAACCAAAAAAAATTTCTTACAAATTTAGGAATCTTAAAAAGAGCAGAAATTATTTCTAAAAACCTAACTTTTTCCCAAAAGGCAGACCTTTATTATAGAGTTAAAAGATTAATTGATAAAAACTTAATGGGTGAATTATTTAAAGTTATGTTAGCAACTAAAAAAAATATTCAATTTAAAGTTGGGTTTATAAATTGATTAAATCAAAAAAAATTTCCAAGTTTAAGATAGTAAAACATGGGTTTTTTAACCGAAGAGGAGGAACTTCAAAAGGATTATATAAAAGTTTAAATTGTGGATTGGGCTCGCATGATAAAAAAATAAATGTAATTAATAATTTAAAAATTGTTTGTAAAAAAATTGGTGTTACATATAAAAAACTTGTCTTATTAAATCAAATGCATAGCAATAAATTTTATTTTATTAAAAAGGGTCATAATTTTAATAAAAAAATTAAAGCTGATTCATTAATAACTAATGTTAAAAATATTGCGATCGGTGTTTTAACTGCTGACTGTGTTCCAATTTTAATTTATGACAAAGATAAAGATATTATCTCTGCGATTCATGCTGGGTGGAAGGGTGCTTATAAGGGGATAATAAATAATACCATAAATTTTTTTATAAAAAACGGCAGTAATGTCAAAAGTTTAATTGCCATTATTGGACCATGTATCTCTGAGAAGAATTATGAAGTAAAAAAAAATTTTCAAGATAAATTTATTAAAAAAAATGTAATAAATAAAAAATTCTTTAAAACAACAAACAATAAAACATATTTCTCCCTAAATAAGTATATTTACTCTCAATTAAGAAACCTGGGCATTAAAAACCTTGAGGTTATTAACAAAGATACATTCGATGCAAAAAATAATTTTTTTAGCGCTAGAAGAGCTTTAAAAAACAAAGAAAATGATTATGGTAGAAATATTTCAATAATTATGATTAACTAGACCATCCCAATGAAATTACTAACTGGCAATAGCAATAAAACTTTAAGTAAAAAAATTTCTAAGTTTTTAAAAACTAAACTTATTAATTCAAGTATACGAAAGTTTGCTGATGGAGAAATTTATATTGAAATAAATGAAAATATTAGAGGTAACGCTATTTTTATTATTCAATCTATATCTTTCCCAGCTAATGACAATCTGATGGAATTGTTGTTATGTATTGATGCACTTAAAAGATCATCTGCAAAAAATATTACCGCCGTTATTCCATACTTTGGATATGCAAGACAAGATAGAAAAGTAGTACCCAGAACTTCAATTTCTGCAAAGTTAGTTTCTAATTTAATTACAAAAGCTGGCGCTGATAGAGTTGTAACTGTTGATTTACATGCGGGACAAATTCAAGGTTTCTTTGATATTCCAGTTGATAATTTATTTGCAACACCCATTTTTGCAAGACATGTCAAAAAAAATATTAAAGTAAAAAATACTATTTGTGTTGCACCTGATGTAGGTGGCACAGAAAGAGCGCGTGCGCTTGGCAAAATATTAAATATAGGTTTGGCAATAGTTGATAAAAGAAGACCAGCGCCTGGAAAATCTAAAGTTATGAACGTGATTGGTAGTGTAAAAGGAAAAACTTGCATTATAGTCGATGACATAATTGACTCTGGGGGTACGATTGTAAATGCAGCTAAGGCACTTAAGGAACGAGGAGCAAAAGAGGTGTACGTTTACATAACCCATGGCGTCTTAAGTGGAGATGCGGTTAAAAAAATTAAAGATTCAGTAATTAAAAATTTAGTTATTACAGATACAATTGATAACCACGAAAAAGTTAAGGAAGCCAAGAATATTGAAGTTTTACCAATATCAAACCTAATGGGTGAAGCAATAAAACGTATTTCTAATTCAAATTCTGTTTCAGATCTGTTCAAATAATTTACTTGAGTTA
>Ga0209709_10005418_pt1 | contig 10048 bp, 9 predicted proteins | sample ArcticOcean_MG_C_2_FD_187435 | JGI IMG/M metagenome (GOLD analysis project Ga0209709, IMG submission 187435) | Marine microbial communities from western Arctic Ocean - ArcticOcean_MG_CB4_136 (SPAdes) (version 2) | ecosystem: Environmental > Aquatic > Marine > Oceanic | place: Arctic Ocean...
CCATCTTTGTAGTTAGAAAATTTTCTTATATACCCTCTTTTAAAATTGCACCTAATTAATTTATATAATCTTCCTAAGGAATAAATATTTTTTAATTTAAGTCTTAAGCATATACTGTAAAAATATAATTCTATGGAATTTATAATTATTCTTCTTAGTTTTCTATATTTCTTATTCTTATTAGTGTTTTGCATATAGTTTTCCCCTCCACCACCAAACTTAAAATATTGCAAAGATTTTAAAAAATTACTTATTGATATTTTTAGTCTAGAGATTTTATAAGGGAATCTATATAGCTCTACTTCATCTAGAATTATAATAATATTTTTATTTTTTTGTATAATCTTAATGTCATTATATTCCTTAGATTCTTTAAAATGTTTTTCCTTATATATTTGTGCTTGTATTAATTGAGATCTTTTTGAAGCTTCTAATTGAGTTTTATAAGATACTAATTTATACCAGCTTGATGTAGTTGAAAATAATCTTTTTGCTATATCTTTTTTATTATCTCCAATTGATGCGCCTTCACCCTCAAATATAAAATCATTTATAACTATATCTCTTGTTTCTTTATTTCCATTAAACCTATCGTGATATGAAAAGTAGTATGCTACTAGCTGATTAAATGTATCAGGGCCTAATGTTGGATTCCAGTTACCGCATGTATCAATTAATTTTTTTGTCGTTATAGCAGATGTCTCAGGTGCGAAACAGCACTCCCAGGTATCTGTATAATTCCTGTGTCTGAAACGTGAGGTTCGTAATCTAAATAACCCATCTGGAAATATATCCACATATTCCGTTAAAATATTATCCCACCCTTTAATTGGTATTCTCATCTCGTCATTCATATTCCATATAAAATATGTTTCTTTTTCACATATATGTAGTATATCGTTCATGGATCTCCATAAATCTGAGAAATCTCCTAACAATGGTGAGGATATATACTTTATGCTAATTTTTGAGTTTTTAACTAACTCTTCAAGTAAGCTATTCATTTGAGAATCATTATCGTCAATTTTCACAATAACCTCTATTAGGGCTATATTTTCAATGTATTTTTCTAAAGATTTAATAAAGCCTGAAAAGTTTTTTGGGTTATTTGACTGAAGATGTATCGATAAAAGCTTTTTATATGAAGTTTTTACCTTTACTTCTTTTAGACCAAGACTACTTTTTATATAATTTACATGGTTTGTCATTTTTTTAGAAAATTAATGGAATGAATTAAATTAAGTATAAAGATAATACTATTAATATTAAAGCACTGATTTTAAATATTATATATATTATAATTTACACATCTTTTATAAATATATGTGATTAAAGTAATGAATCAATGCGTAATACTAGTTGGCGGCAAAGGGTCAAGATTAGGGGAGATTACTAAAAACTTCCCAAAACCAATGTTAAATATTGATGACAAGCCTTTTATAATTCACCTAATAAATCAGGTGAAAAAATTTGGATTTAAAAATATTTTATTACTTACGTGTCATTCGGCAAACATTGTTGATGATTACTTCAAGGATAATATTATCAATGACATCTCTATTAAGATAATTAAAGAGGACAGTCCTTTGGGCACAGGTGGTGCATTAGTAAATGCATATGAGCATTTAGATGAATCTTTTTTCTTAATGAATGGTGATTCTATTATTGATGGAAATTGGTTATCAATAATTGAGAATTTTGATGTTGATAATGATGTGTCTATGGCTCTTATAAAAAAAGAAGACTGTAGTAGATACGGCAGTGTTACGTTGTCTGGTAATAAAATTATAAAGTTCGACGAGAAAAAGGATGTCAAGGAAGAGGGTCTTATTAATGCCGGCGTTTACTGTATACGAAAAAAAATTATATCAAATTTACCCTTAAAAAATTTATCTTTTGAAAAAGATGTACTACCAAGTCTTGTTAAAAATAATAGAGTTTCAGGTTTGGAAATTAATGGTTATTTTATTGATATTGGAACTCCAGATAGTTTAAATGAAGCAGGAGAGACTAATTGGATAAACGAAAATAAAGCTATTATTTTTGATAGGGATGGAACTTTAAATATTGATAACGGATATACGTATAAAGTACCAGATTTAAAATGGAAACCTGGTGCTATTTCATTAATTAGACACCTGAATGATTTAAATATCTTGGTTTTTGTAGCTACGAATCAAGCAGGCATAGCTAAGGGTAAATATAAAGAAAGTGATATGCATTTATTTCATAATGAAATGCAAAAACAGCTTAGAGAAAAAGGTGCGCATATAGATCAATTTTATTACTGCCCATATCATATAGAGGGTTCAATTCCCGAATACACTATAGATAGTAACAATAGGAAGCCTAAAACAGGAATGCTCGACGAAATAGCCCTAAAATGGCATATTAGTAAAGAAAACATGGTATTTATTGGCGATAGAGATAGTGATATCAAATGTGCAAATAATTTTCAGATAGATAGCGTCAAGTATAATGGGCTAGATAATCTGCTGGATTTAAAGGATAATATTAGAAAAATTACAGGATAAAGCAGTGGATTTCGATAAGAAAGAAATAGATTCTAAGATTGATTTTTTTCAAAATAATGGTTACGTTATTTTAGATGGCGTATATGAGTCAAAAGAATGTGACGAAGTTGTAAATTATGCTCATAGAGTTATAGGATCTTCAGATGACTTAACTCCCTTAATGAATATTCATAAAAGCTCAGAGGTCATACAAAAGTTTATGGCTAAGAAAAATTTACTGAAATTTATTAATTCTTATTTTAGTGATACGGCATTAGGGCTTCAAACAGAATTTTTTTTCATGCCACCTAAAACAGTAGGCTTCAATCCCCATCAAGATAATACTTATGTAGAGGCAGCATCAGATTCTTTTATTTCAGCATGGTGTGCGTTGACAGATGTTAATGAAGATAATGGAGGTTTAATTATCTGGCCAAAAACTCATCAAGAGGAGGCTTTAGATACAGTAGATACAGGGCTATCTAAATCTAATAACCAAGATCCAAACGCAACTATTAGAAAAACTCTGGTCCCAGTAAAATATCAGCAGGAGTCACCTAAGATTAAAAAAGGAAGTGTTTTATTGATACATAGTTGGCTAGTTCATGCCTCCAATACAAATAATTCAGATAATAATAGATACGCATTATTATGCACTTATCTTAAAGAGCATTCCAATTTTCGATCAGGCACATACGCAAGAAGAACGCCATTTTCATTAGACGACACTATTTAACTTATGAGCCCTAAGATTGAGACTAAGATAGCTAGGGGCCATATGGGGAAAACTATTGTTTTTGAGTCAGATAGGGACCATGAGTTATTTATGCAGGACTTTTTAAGTCCAAGCTATATCGAGGATAAATTTAATTCTTGGAAAGTATTAGAAAATTATGATGTAAAAAATATAGATTTTAAACAATCTTTAATAAACGAATTAATTAGTAAAGGTATAGCAAAAAAGGAAGAATTAGAGAAATATGGTAATTCATTAGAAAATTTACATAAATGCCTGCATGACTCTAAAAAAAATTTAGATGACACGGAGCAAAATGAAGTCTCCATAAATTTTTATGATATCTCTGACGGATTCAAAAAAGAGTATCTCAAGTTTCTTAAACACAACATAGCAAAGTTATTTTCAGAGCCTATATACTTCCAAAGTGTCCCAACATTTAGATTTCATTTTCCCAATCAAAAAGGATATGAGTGGAAAGACCGGTATCACACGGATATAATGCTTGGTCACCCACCCTATGAACTGAATGTTTGGATACCTTTCACCAAAGTTTTTGATTCAAATAGTATGAGAATCACTCCATTGAAAGATAGCCTAAATTTTATTAAAAATAGTAACTATGACTTTGAATTATTTGCAAAGAATGTACAATATGAACTTGATTATATTAATGAATTAAAGGCAAAGTCAGAAGCTTTAAGTATGAATTATGGCGAGTTTATAATTTTTGACCCTAGATGCTTGCATTGCACACAACACAATCAAACTGACGTCACAAGAATTAGTTTAGATATAAGGATAATAACAGCAGAAAACTTAAAAAAGTATTCTAGAGAGTATAGGACTACAGGTAGAAAAAAAATGTTATTTCAGCCTGGACATTACTTCTCAGAAAAACCAATCCAATTATGAAAAAATTTGATATAAAGAAAGCTTATTACTTATTTTACTTGATTAGAAAGAGTGAAGAAAAAATAATTGAATTATATGATACTGATAAGATCAAAAGTCCTGTTCACTTATCTATTGGTCAAGAAGCTATTGCAGTTGGCGTAAGTCTAGCGCTGCAAAAAGCAGATATTATATTTAGTAATTATAGAGGGCATGCTCATTATTTAGCACGCGAAGGAAATCTAAATGAGATGTGGGCAGAATTATACGGAAAAATTGATGGGTCATCAAGAGGCAAGGCTGGTTCGATGCATTTGAGTGATTGGTCAGTAAACTTTATGACTACTTCAGCAATAGTAACTTCAGCAATTCCAGAAGCTGTGGGTTACGCTTACGCGCAGAAGTATAAAAATAGCGAGGGAGTGGTTATATGTTACCACGGAGATGGTGCTGTAGATGAAGGTGTTTATTGGGAATCGCTGAATTTTGCCAGTTTACATCAGCTACCAATTTTATTTGTATGTGAGAATAACAAATATGCTATCTATACGCATCAAAAAAAGAGAATGTTAGGCGATTCTATTGTGGAAAGAGCAAATTCTTTTGGGGTGGATTCATCAAGAGTCAATGGAATCTCAACAGAAGATTTTTACAATGCTACCCAGAAATCTATAAATAAAATTAAAAATAATGGTGGGCCTATGCTTATAGAATGCTTAACAACCAGATGGAGAGATCATGTTGGACCTGGTGAAGATAGGCATATTAAATTCAGATCAGACAAAGAGCTTGATATTTCAATCAAAGGTGATGATTTAAAGAATTTAGAGAAATTATTACCTAAAGAAGAGGTTAATGAAATTCAAGGTGATGTCGAACACAAAATAAGTGAAGCAATTAACTATTCTGAGAAGTCTTCCTTTCCAGAAATTTCAGAAATTACGGATGAAGTATATGGATAATTTAAAAGAGATTAATTACGGGGAAGCAATATACGAAGGTTGTTATCAAGAAATGGAGAAAGACGACTCTGTTTTTGTATATGGCCTTGGCGTTGATGACCCTAAAGGGCATTATGGAACGTCAAAAGATCTTCATAAGGCTTTTGGGGAGAAAAGGAATTTTGATATGCCTCTCTCAGAAGATGCTATGACTGGCGTTGGAATAGGTGCAGCTCTAGCAGGATTAAGACCAATTTATGTGCACCAAAGAATGGATTTTTTATTACTTTGTATGAATCAGCTAGTTAATATGGCTGCTAAATTACGTTATATGTCGTCTGGGCAACACTCTGTACCTCTTGTTGTCAGAGCGGCTATCGGAAGAAGCTGGGGGCAAGGAGCGCAACATAGTCAATCTTTTCACTCCTATTTTATGCATATTCCAGGAATCAAAGTCGTAGCACCAACAACTCCTCATGACGCTAAAGGCTGCTTAATAGCAAGCATTAGAGATAATAATCCAGTGATATTTTTAGAGCATAGAATGCTATATTCAAATACAGGTTACGTTCCCAGTGAGACATATGAGGTTGAATTCGGAAAAGGTAGGGTACTTGTAGAAGGTACTGATATTACTCTAGTTGGAGTTAGCTACACAGTTACAGATTGTATAAGAGCAGCTTTAGCTCTTAAGAAAATTGGCATTAGCGCTGAAGTAATTGATCCAGTTAGCCTGTCCCCAATAGATTACGAAATTATAAGAAAGTCAGCAAATAAGACCAAAAAAGTATTAGTTGTAGATAATGGCTGGATAACATGTGGTTTTTCTGCTGAAATAATTGCGGACTTAGGAATTAATTGCTCAGGCCTTAACCTTGACAGAATGGGTTATTTAGAATCACCATGTCCAACTACAAGGGTTTTGGAAGATGCGTTTTACCCAAGTCCAGAGACTGTTGCTATAAAAGCTAATCAAATGTGTAACGGCGATACAAATTGGAAGCCAGAAAAAATTTCTAGAGACGAAATAAACTCATTTAAAGGACCCTTTTAATTATGGATAACAAAAAAAATTTAGAAAATGCAATACAACAGTGTTGGGATGACAATCCCAGTAACGAATTTAATATTGACAGCCCCATAGTAAGACTGCATGAGCCAACTTTCAATGCAGATGAAATTATTGCATTCACAACTCAAATGCTAACAACAAAAGTGACAATGGGCGCAAAAGTCACAGAGTTCGAAAAAAAATATTGCAGTAAATATTCATATGCTCATGGTGTTTCAAATAATTCTGGATCTTCAGCGAATTTATTAATGTTATCTGTTTTAACAAGTAAGCTCACAGAAAACAACTTGCAAAAAGGTGACGAAATTATATTGCCGGCTTTGACTTGGTCCACTACAGTATGGCCCGTAATACAAATGGGGTTAATTCCAGTTTATGTTGATTGTGATCTAAATACTTTTAATATGGATAGTAATAAAATAGAAGAGGCTGTGTCCGAAAAGACAAAAGCTATCTTTTCTGTACCAATTTATGGCAACCCTTGTGAAATGGATGATATTTTATCAATTTGTAAAAAATATAATTTGACATTAATTGAGGATTGCTGTGAATCAATGGGGGCTAAATATAAAGATAAGTATGTAGGAAGCTTTGGCAGAGTAGCAAGTTTTAGTTTTTATTATTCTCATCACATTACAACGTTAGAGGGTGGTATTTGCGTAACTGATGACCATGATTTATCTGAGATGATGAGGATTGTGAGAGCGCATGGATGGATCAGACAGGTTGAAAATAGAGAAAAATGGACTAATTTATATAAAGATTTTGATCCAAAATTCCTGTTTGTTAATGATGGGTATAATTTAAGAATAACCGAGCCCCAAGCAGCCATGGGTCTATTGCAAATTGATAAAATTGATAACTTTATAGAATCTAGGCAAAATAATGCAAAGAAATATTTTGACGAATTAAAATCATTAGGAGATTTTTTTAGTTTCCAAATTACTACAAAAGATGCAGAAAACTCCCATTTTGGGTTTCCAATGATACTAAAGAATAATACATACTTTAATCGAGATGAGATATGCGCGTTTTTGAATAATAATGGAATTGAAACAAGGCCGATTATTGCTGGAAACTTAGCAAGGCAGCCAGCAAATAAATTATTTGAACATAGGGTATCTGGAAAATTAAGTAACTCAGATTATATTATGGATAATGGTTTTTCAGTAGGCGTTCATCAGTCACTTTCTAGTGACGCTATAAATTACGTTACAACTAAAATAAAAGAATTTATTGATATGAGAATAAAATAATGAAAGCGTTTATTACAGGTATAACAGGAATGGTTGGTTCTCAAGATAATATTGAGAGCTTGGGATCAAAGATAAATTCTAAAGATAGGGTTTTTCTAAATTATGGTAATATTGATAAAGCTAGAGAGTTGTATAAAGAAGATTACTCATAAGAGGTTTTATTTTTAATTTAAGAGAATTTATATGATATTAGTTACTGGGGGAAACGGATTTCTAGGAAAACTTTTAAAAGAAGAGATTGAAAAAAAATATTTAATAAAAAATATATTTTTTACTAAGAGAAATAAAAGATTTTCAATTGTTAAAAATATAATTAATATTGACTTGTCTTCAGAAAATCATGTAAATCGACTGTTTAAAGAAAAAAATTTTCGAAAAGTTATTCATTTATCAGTTAGCCGCAACACAATTGATAATCCAAAAATTAGATCTTTTCATACTTTAGATTTAGATGTTAAAATTTTACTCAATTTATTAAAAAATAGCACTAATATTAGAAAATTTTTATATTTGTCCTCTGCATCTGTTTACAAAAATGTTTTAAATAAAAACAATAGAGATGATGAAGTTTCCTCAGTTAAAATTATAAAAAAAATAATAAAATTTATTTATTGTAAAGATGTAAAAAAAATTAATTTATATCAAGAATCTTTAATTTCTGAGAATAAATTTACAGATACAATAGTAGATCCAAGAAATCATAAAAATGATAATTTACGCTTAAATGGATCTTCAAAACTAATATCAGAAATTATTTTAAAAGAGTACTGCTATGAAAATAAAATTGCATTGCAGGTCATTAGGCCCTATAGGATAATCAAATAATGGTATATAAGAAATTACTTGATAAGATGAAATCTCTAAAGAATTGGCATTACGACCCTTCTTCGGATGAAAGAGATGTCGTAAATTTAAAACCTTATTTTATAGATGAAAACTGGCTGGAAGATATAAAAAAACACGTTAACGATGCTGAATTTTCTGATTGCGTATGGTGTTTTAAAAATGAGGAAGATGACTATGAAAATAACGTTTTAGCGTGGACTAAGCTTGACCATAGGTCATATGGCTATAATAAGGAAAACACAAGATATAAACAAATCCAGATTGATAATGATAATAAGCCATATTGGGCAGAATCTCTTTTAAAACAAGCTAAGCAAAGAGGTATGCATGAAGCTTATCTAGGAGTGAATATGCAGGTCCCAGGCACTATTAATCCTTGGCATTTTGATACATACCAAAGATTAAAAAGCGGTCATTTTGAGTTTGGTAATGAAAAGGAATTTAAAGATATAAGAAGACACTTGATATTTCCTGAAAACTGGCACTGGGGACATTTTTTCCAAGTTGGTAATAGCGTAGTCACAAACTGGAAAGCCGGAGATTCTATAACATGGGAGCCACTTAGATATCACTTGGCATGCAATGCCGGGATAATACCAAAATACACAATATCAATAACAGGAAAAATAAAGAGATAAATTTATATCGGGAAAAAATTATATCTTCTAATGCAGATCTAGAAAATAGAAAAAAAGAATGGATTCATCGTTCAAAATTATGGATAATGGTTTTTCAGTAGGCGTTCATCAGTCACTTTCTAGTGACGCTATAAATTACGTTACAACTAAAATAAAAGAATTTATTGATATGAGAATAAAATAATGAAAGCGTTTATTACAGGTATAACAGGAATGGTTGGTTCTCATTTGGCTGAATTTTTGCTTGAGGAGACGGATTGGGAAATCCATGGGTTAATAAGATGGAGGAGCCCATTAGATAATATTGAGAGCTTAGTATCGAAGATAAATTCTAAAGATAGGGTTTTTCTGCATTATGGAGATTTAAGAGATTCTCAGTCATTAGATTTAGTTGTTGAGAAAGTTAAGCCGGATTACACTTTTCATTTGGCAGCACAAAGCTACCCAAAAACAAGTTTTGATGCACCCTTAGATACATATGCGACAAATATTTCTGGAACATCATCATTATTAGAGGCGTTAAAAAAATATTCACCAAAATCAATTATTCATGTATGCGCATCATCAGAAGTCTTTGGTCGTGTCCCAAAAGAAAAATTACCAATAGATGAAGAATGCTCTTTTCATCCAGCTTCACCATATGCAATATCAAAAATTGGAACCGATTTAGTGGGTAGATTCTATGCCGAAGCATATGATATGAAAATTATGACAACTAGAATGTTCACTCATACGGGGCCAAGAAGAGGAGATGTTTTTGCCGAGTCAACATTCGCAAAACAGATAGCAATGGCTGAAAAAGGTATAATAAAACCGGTAATTAAAGTTGGCAATTTAAATTCTATGAGAACAATAGCTGATGTAAGAGATGCAGTTAGAGCATATTATATGTTAGTCACAATAAATCCTACATCAGGTCAATATTATAATATTGGCGGAACACATTCTTGTACAATTGAGCAAATTCTTAATGACCTTATAAATTTATCTACAATAAAAGATAAGATTATTATTGAGCAAGACCCTGAGAGATTAAGACCAATAGATGCTGACCTCCAGATACCTGATACAACAAAGTTTAAAAAGCACACGGGCTGGGAACCAGAGTATACATATGAACAAACTATTTCCGATCTGTTAGGGTATTGGAGA
>Ga0209709_10005421_pt1 | contig 10044 bp, 12 predicted proteins | sample ArcticOcean_MG_C_2_FD_187435 | JGI IMG/M metagenome (GOLD analysis project Ga0209709, IMG submission 187435) | Marine microbial communities from western Arctic Ocean - ArcticOcean_MG_CB4_136 (SPAdes) (version 2) | ecosystem: Environmental > Aquatic > Marine > Oceanic | place: Arctic Ocean...
GTACTATCTGGTCCAATTTCCTACATGTTTGGAGCAAGAGTTTTTGAAAAACATGTAACTTTAAATAGAGCGTGGAAGGGTACTGATCATCCATTTGCTTTAGAGGCAAAAGGTTTTAGTGACTTTGTTAGAGATATAAAACGTGTACCTCAAATGATGAACTTAAAACCAAGTGAGGATTTAGGGAAAGAATACGTATTTAAAAAACTTGGAAAAACATTGATATTAGAAAAAGATATAAATAAAGGTGACATAATAACAATAGACCATTTGGGTGGAATAATTGATGACAATGACGATATTCCAATCCGTCAGTCTTTTGAATTCGTAGATAAAAAAGCTTTAATAAGTTGCAAAAAAGGTGACAAAATTTCTTATAAACTAATCAAAGAAGATTAATGACTACAATAAAAAAATATAGTGGGATTAGGCTTAACAAGATTCCAATATTTAAAAAACCAAAAAATATTGGGAAAAGACCATGGGGGAAAGAAGAGTTATTAGTATTAATACCAAAAAAATTAATGCTTAAAAGATTATTTATAAAAGCAGGATCAAAAGGTGGATTGCAATATCACCAAAAAAAAGATGAATGTGGAATTTTATTATCTGGATTGATGATTGTAAGATTTATAAGAAAAGGCAAGATTGTAGAAAAGAAGGTAAAGCCTGGTGATTGTTTTCATTTTCCAACTGGTGTAGTTCATCAAGAAGAAGCAATAAAAGATTGTACAATAATTGAAGGAAGTACAACTATATTTAATGACAGAGTCAGAGTAGAGGAATTATTTGGAATGAGTTCAAAAAAAGGTTTACCCACAACCACCAAAAACCAAATCATAATAAAGTGAAAAGAATAGCCCTTATACCAGCCCGAAAAGGGTCCAATAGAATAAAAGATAAAAATATTCGTCTTCTTAATGGTTTACCATTAATTGCCTACTCTATAATAGCTGCTAAAAAATCTAAATTATTTGATAAAATTTTTGTAATTACTGACAGTAAAAGATATCTTGATATAGGAAAAAAATATGGAGCAGACTTATTTAAATTAAGACCATCAAAAATATCAACATCAGAATCTCCAGATATATCTTGGCTACTATGGTTTGCAAAAAACTATAAAAATTTTTCTAAATTACAATATATTTCAATTCTAAGGCCGACATCACCTTTTCGAACTGCTAAAACAATTAAACGTGCACACACTGAATTTATTAGAAATATAAATGATGTAGACTCCTTAAGAGCTATATCTAAAACAGAAGTTCATCCAGCAAAAATGTGGATCGATCATGGAAAAATAATGTCACCATTAATTCCATTTTATAATGAAAAAGGAATACCTTGGCATAGTAACCAATCTAATACATTGCCTAAAGTTTATTTTCAAAATGCTAGTCTTGAAATTACCAAACCAGAAACTATCCTTAAGCAAAAGTCTTTATCTGGAAATAGAATTATGTCATTCCATAGCCAGAAACATGAAGGGTTAGATATAAATAATGAATTAGATTTTAATTTTGCAGAATATTTAATTAATCTAAAAAAATTAAAGTTAATTTTTAAGCTGAGATGAAACCTCAAAAATATTTTTATAAATTAAATATATTATTATTATTAATGTTTATTAATATTAGTAATGTGCTTGCAGAAACTATTGAGAAAAATAAACCTAATATTATATTAATTGTAGCTGATGACTTAGGGTATGGAGATGTTAGTTTTAATGGAAGCTTAGATATAAAAACACCAAATATAGACAGAATTGCTAAAGATGGAGTAATATTTACAAGAGGTTATGTTACACACTCAATATGCGCACCAAGTAGAGCTGGAATATTAACAGGTAAATATCAACAAAGATTTGGTTTTGAGGGAAATCCAGGAGCAATACCAAATAAGTCTGGAGGTATTCCAAATAATGAGTTTAATTTAGCTCAAGTCTTAAAATTATCTGGTTATAAAACTGCTGCGATTGGTAAATGGCATCTTGGAGTAAGTTCTAATTATTCAGCTAATCAAAGAGGTTTTGATTATTTTTTTGGTTTCGAAAGAGGTTCGTCTAATTATTATCCAGAATTACTTACCTTAAACTCTTATTCTGAGGTCACAGAAAGATATGGATGGCAAAAATTAAAGATATTAGAAAACGAAAAACCAGTTGAAATTAATTCATATCTAACTGATGCTTTAAGTTTTTCAGCGGTAGAATTTATAGAGAGATCAAAGGAAGACCCATTTTTCTTATATTTAGCATTTAACGCACCACATTCTCCAATGCAAGCAGATCAGGTAGTTTATGACAGTATTAAAAATATTAAAGACCCCTCAAGAAGAACATATGCTGCAATGGTAAAATCTCTTGATAACGGAATTGGAAATGTTTTAAATAGTTTAAAAGAATTAAATTTAGAAGATAATACGATGATTATTTTCTTATCAGACAATGGTGGACCAGAAAAAACCAATTTTTCAGATAATGGAAAGCTAAGAGATGGCAAAGCTTCACCATATGAGGGTGGAATTAGAGTTCCTATGGCTATTAAGTGGCCCAAAGTTTATCCAAAAGGATTAATTTTTAATAAAAATGTATCTTCTCTTGATTTTTTTGCCACAATAATTGAAGCGACTAATATTGATTACTCAGATAAAGAAAAGTTAGATGGTGTGAATTTGACCCCATGTTTGGTTAGCTCCAAATGCAAAGCTTTAGATCGTTTTTTATATTTTAGAGATATAGATAAAGGTTGGAAAGTAGTTCTCTCCCCACATTCTGTCAAAATTGTAACTCAATCCAATAGAAGTATCTTAAAATTCTCTAAAGAAAAAACAGAAAGTTTTAATTTATTAAAAGACATCAGTGAGAAACATCCAAATCATGATAATCACAAAGATAATTATAATAATATGATAAAAAAATATCATTCTTGGGAAAAAAAACTACCAGGTCCTGCATTTTCAACAAAATTAAGTCAATTTCCAGAGCCTACGTTGTTTTTTAGACTAAAAAGAAAAATTAAATATATATATTTTCATACTAAAAGAGATGCAAAAATTTACCTTGGTATTTATTGATGAACAAAATTACATTTAAAAAAAAAGTTACTAAAATTAAATTAAAAAAATTTCTTAAACAAATTAAAGATAAAGATTTTCTTATCCATAAAGATTCTAATAAATCTCCATGGATATATTTAGATAGTAAAAAATTCAGCTTTCATTTTGCATACGAGAAAGGAAATGTAATTGGTTCATTAATTACATTTAATTCAATTTACAGCAGACATCTATATTTCTTATATATAAATGAAAAATATAGATACAAGGGTATTGGAAGTATTTTAATAAAAAAATTTCTATTAAATACAAAAAAAATTAAAACAGTGCATGTTTTAAAAAGTTTAAAAAAAACATTAAAATTTTATATAAAAAATAAATTTACAATTTCAAAAAAAAAAGAAAGTTTAAAAATTAAAAGTTGGGTTAGTAGATGTAACAAATATGATCCAAAAACATATCACGATAAATATTTATTGGTTAAAGATTATAGATAAAGTTATTTAACAGAGGATAAAACTTTACAAATTTGATCTATCTGTTTTGTTGATAATTCTGGATAACAGGGAGGACAAAAATGGTTTTTACAAAAGTAATCTGTTACGGGTAATTTAAATTTTTTTAAAATATTTCTGTAAACAGGTTGTTTATGAATTGGTGTATAATAAACACCACCAGTTAGTGGAATATTATTACTTTCTAGAATTGTTTTAATCTTTATTCTCTCAAAAGAAGAGAGAAAAATTTGTTTATAATAATTGGAGAAAGTATTTTTTGGCTCTTTCAAAAGATTATAATTTGAATTCTTTTGAAAATATTTTTGATATCGTTTGGCAATTTTGTTCCTTTGTTGTATTCTTAATCTGACCCTTTTAAGCTCAATAAGACCTAATAATGCAGAAAATTCACTCAACTTAAAATTGCTACTAATTTTATCGTATTTCGTTTTTTCTCCTTTAATGAAGCCAAATTCTCTAAGAGAAATAATATTTTCATAAATGTTTTTATTGTTGGTTGTAATCATTCCACCTTCACCCGTTGTCATAACTTTCGTTGTGTAAAAACTCATAGCTCCAGCATCACCAAAGTTGCCAGCATTTATTTTTTTAAATTTAGATCCAACTGCTTGTGCGGCATCCTCAATAAGAGGCACATTATATTTTTTACAAATAGTTTTAATTTCTTCTATATAAGGTGTGATTCTCCCACCAATATGAACAATCACTACAGCACCAGTTTTTTTTGAAATTTTTTTTCTTAAGTCATTGGGACACATTAAAAAATATTTATTTTCAATGTCCACAGGAATTATGTTAGCACCAGCATTTACGGCTGCATGAGCTGTTGCAATAAAAGTATTAGCATTCATTAATACATTTTTTTCTTTTAAGTTATAAGATCTTAAAATGATCTCTAAAGCAGAGGTACCTGAGGATGTAGCTAAGCAATACTTTGTATTATTAAATTGTTTAAACTTATCTTCAAATTTTTTGACGTAAGTATGATTAGAAAAAAAACCTTCTTTAAAAATTTTACTAGCATGATTTTTGAAGTAGTCTTGACTTTTATTGTCAAATTTTAAATCAAAGATTCTCATTATTGGACTCAATTAATCAAATTATTTAGTAAAGGAGATAACTCTCTATAAGAGCAATTTTTACAATGTTTTGTTGGATTGTTGGTTTTACATCCATTCTTAACATCTAAATAATATTTATTATCAAAAATTTCATTTAAATCTTGTTTAAAAATATTTCCTAGTGGCGCTGGATCAGTATTTATTGCACACATATTTACATAGCCTTCAGCTGTAATATACATTCCTACATCAACCCAGAAACAATCTGACCAAGTCCATGGAGCCTTACCTTTAATATTTTTACTATAATTTTTTTTTAAATAATCTAATTCTTTTTTTTCATAACCTGCAGTTTCTTTATCATCAATTATAGACTCATTTTCAGACCAATTTTGAGCAATATTTAAACGTAATTCTTCAATATTGTATTTTTTACAGAGCTCATCTATTTTTGGAATATCATAAACATTTTCATTATTTACTACATAGTTACAAACAATTTTACAATTGTATCGATTAACTGATTGTAATTTTTCTAAATAGTCGATTAACTTATCCCACTTTGCCGGTTTTCTATGTTTTTCATAGTTCTCTTTATATCCATCAATAGATAGATAAAGCATATCCAAATACTTTAGAGATTCGCTAAAATTATCTGTAATTTTATATTGGCAGTTTGTGGCAGTAATTATTTTGCTTGAAGGAAATGTTTCTTTATACATTTTACATAGTTTTGAAAAATTAGGATGAAGAAATGGTTCTCCAAGTCCTTGTAATTTAGCTTCTTTTAAATTGTATGATTTTAATTTATCTAAAATAATTTTCCATGAATCTAAAGAAATATGCTTAGGATTTTTAATCACCTCATCTCTATTGCAGAATGAACAATTTAAATTACAATAACTAGTGACTTCAAATGATGCGTATTCAATTTTTCTATTCATTAATATAATGACTCAATCATATTCTTTAATTGGCTTGAGTTCCTTGCAATATTTAAAGATGCAGCTGATGGATTAGGGTTGCTTATAGCAAAATCATTTATCAGAATTCTCTGACCATGGTTTAAACCTAATATTAATTTAAAATTGCTAAAACCAATTTTTCTTAACTCTGATGTTAGTTTTTGTTTATAAATATCTGGTCTGGAACTGGTAAAGATTATTTCTGTAGTTTTACTATTTAATTTCGTTAAAATATTTACATTATCTTTTATAACTTCATTTTTAGTATCCCAATTTTTTTTACCGTATTTACCTTTATTCAAAAAAATAACTCCATCAATATCAACAAAAAAAGTCCTATAGTCCCTTCTAATTCTTAACCAGTCAGCAAATGTTCCGTAATCTTCATAATCAATTGCTTCAGAGGCAAGAAATAAATGATTATCTGCAATCATGCTTTTGACAATATAACTGACATATGTTTCTTTTAATGAGATATTATTATGACAATTTTTGTAGTGTTTTATGAAATCATTAGTTGATTTAAACGAATAAAGACCAACACAAATTTTATCAGAGATTATTTTTTTCTCTTCAATATTGATAAGTTGATTTTTGTCATTAGTTATTAGAAAACTTTTTTGATGAATATTTTGTATTTCAGAATTTTTTTTAACATCACAGTATAAGACAAAATTTTTTTTTTGTATTTTAAATTGTTTATCAATCTTAAAAAAACTATCACAATCCTTTACTAAAATTTGACCTTTAATTTTTAAATTGATGATAGTGTTAAAAACTGTCTGGCTAGCAGAATCTGTGCTTTTGTTTAATACTAAAACATTAACTTTTCCCTTAAATACTTGATTCAATATAAATTTTGCATTATATTTTTGATCAATCTCTTTTGTAATCGTGATTATTTTTTTTTTAATTTTTTTATTTGGTAACAAGTTTTCAATTGCCCTTTCAATCATTAATTTACCATTAGGATGAGTGTACAGCCATTTTGGTTTTATATTAGGAAATCTTGATGATTTACCAGAGCAGGGGATTATCAAAGTTGTCATATAATTTTCTTAATTTGTTTTTTAATAAAACTAAAAAATTGTTGTTTTTAGTGTAATTTATTACTCTTAAAAAATCAATTAAAGTTAACATCTTAATGTTTTTAATTTCATTTTGGTCAAAATTCTCTAATAAAAAATTTATATATCGGTTTTTTAAAGAATCTAATTCGATATTACTTTTTCCATTATTATGAAATCTAAATGACCAGCAACAAATAAAATCAAATAATAATTTGCTTAAATCTAAATAATAAGAATCTATAAAATTCTTTGATAAATCAATAAAAATTAAATCATCTTTATTTACTAAAATATTTTCCATAGTTAAATCACCATGTGAAATACTAATAGGTATATTTTTCCAATTAAATTTTTTTAACGAGCTGATAACTTTTATTAAAGACTTATCTTTATTTTTAATATTTTTTTCTAATTCAGAAATTTTTTTTTCAAAAATAAACTTTGGAAAATTTTTTTTTAATGCCTTTTTTTTACAAAAAGTTAAGTATTCAAATATTTTTATTAGTGATTTGTGTGAATTTTGATAACTATCTTTTAGTATCATTTCAGAAAAATTAACACTATTGAAATATTCCATATCATAGTAGAATTTTTTATTAATTATTCCATGATTAAAAATTTTAGGAACAATTATATTTTGAAATTTTTTAAAATTAATAATTTTTTGATATTGCTTTACTAATCTCTCTGAGGTTTTCTTTGAGTTTGAGATTTTTCTTACTTTATAACCTTTTTTAGAAAAGATAATTAACTCACATCCTGAATTTCCAGCAAATTTCTGAGATATGTCTTTTTTTTTTAAATTGGCCATTTTTAAATTTATTTAATTATATGCATAATAATAATTTACATATAGCACATAGTGTTTATATTTTATTTAATTAATTAGTTCGCTATTTATAGAATTTCTTATTAATCAATAAAGATGTCTTTTATAAAAAAAATATTCTCAACAATTTTTTTAATATTATCTGTATTATTGTTCATATATATATTTTATCAATCACATCATTTTTTTTAAGTAAAAAAATTAAAGAATATTTTATTATCACATGTTGATTATTCTGCAAGGATTCAGACAGTTAATAAAGATACTAATAAACGTTACTATGACTTGATCTCAAAATTTAAAGAAAGAACAGGTTGTCCGGTAATTGTAAACACTTCTTTTAATGTAAGAGGTGAACCTATTGTAAATACACCAACAGATGCTTTTAATTGCTTAATGGGTACTGATTTAGATTATTTTGTAATAGGAAATTGTATTTTAGATAAAAATAAACAAGATCCAAATCTTAAAAAAAATTATACAAAAGAATTTGAATTAGATTAATGATTTAAATTAATTTTTTTTCCCAATCATAAGCTGTTTTTAATATAAATTCTAAATTATCATATTTTGGTTTTAATTTTAAAATTTTATCAAATTTTTTAGTATTACTGTAAACTTCAGCAATATCACCAGGTCTTCTACTCTTATAATTAATTTGTGTATCGCTATTCTTTCTTTTTAAAATATTTGCAATATCTAATACAGAATAGGGTTTACCATATCCACAATTTAAAATTAAAGATTTAGAGTTCTTATTTATATATTTCAAAGTTTTAATATGAATATTAGCTAGGTCAGACACATGAATGTAGTCTCTAACGCAAGTGCCATCTTTAGTTTTATAATCATTTCCATATATAGAGATTACTGGTTTTTTTTTGAGAGATTGAATGGTTATATTTTTAATTAAATGACCGTGTGAAGTTTCTATTTCACCTATTTTACCTGATGGGCTTGCACCTGCTACATTAAAATATCTTAAAATACCATATTTATAATCATATTCTTTACTAAATTTTTTAATTATTTCTTCTGCCTTATATTTTGTTAATGCGTAGTAACCTTGTGGGTTAGGTTTCTTTTTTTCATTAACAGATCCTTTAACATTTCCATAGATTGAACATGATGAAGAAAAAATAATACTAGTAACACTGGAGTTTTTACAGCATTTTATTAAATTTAAAGTTCCTTCAACATTATTTTTATAATATTTTTTTTTTATTTTTTTCTGCTTCACTAACATTTAGTGATCCTGCCAAATGTATTATTGAATTTATTTTATGGTCATTAATAATTTTAGTTAATGCGACTTTATTTTTTATATCTTTGTTGATAAATATAGCTTTTTTATTTATTAGTTTTTTATGCCCAGTAATAAGGTTATCTACAATTATAATATTCATTTTAGTTTTAACTAAAAGCTCAACTATGTGACTACCTATGTAACCAGCCCCACCCGTAACTAATATATTTTGTTTTTTATTCATTTTTGTAACTAAATTAGTGCAACCAAAATTTTACTTATGATATTTTTTATACCACTCAACAAAAGCAGAGATTCCGTTTATATAATTTACTTTTGGTTTATATTTAATTATTTGGTGTAAAAGATTTGTATTTGACAATGTTTTTTTAACATCTCCTTTTTGCATAGGCATATTGTTTTTATTAGCTTTTTTATTTAATTTTTTTTCTAAAGCAGTTATAAAATTTTTAAGATAAACTTTTTTTTGATTTCCAATATTAATTATTCTAAATGGAGCTACATTTGATAGGCTATCATTTTTATAAATACTTTTTTTATTCTGTGTAGGTGCTTTATTAATTAACAGCTCTATAGATTTTGTAACATCATCTATGTAGGTAAAATCTCTGTACATCTCACCACCGTTATAAACATCTATTTTCTTGTTTCCAATTATTGCCTTGGTAAATTTGAAATAGGCCATGTCTGGTCTACCCCAAGGTCCATAAACAGTAAAAAAACGTAACATTGTAATTGGAATTTTCCAAAGAGCTGAATATGAATGGGCGATACTTTCTGTTGATTTTTTAGTTGCTGCATAAATGCTTAATTGACTATCAGTTTTATCAGTTTCTTTAAAAACAGATTGTTTATTCGCTCCATACACAGATGAACTTGATGCTATCAGTAAATGTTTAGCTTTAATTTTATGTGCAATTTCAATTATATTGAATGTTCCAATTATATTTGAAGATAGATATTTTCTAGGAGCATCTAAACTATATCTAACACCCGCTTGAGCTGCTAGATGAATAATTATTTCTGGCTTAAAATGTAGAACATTTTTATCAAGTTTTTTTTGATCCTCTAGCTGACCCTCTATAAAACTAAAGTTTTTAAATGTTTTTAATATTTTGTTTCGAGAAAGTTTAAGATTAACATCGTAGTAATCATTTATAGAATCATAGCCAAGAATTTTATGTCCTTTTTTAAGTAAGTTTAAAGCTAAAGAGAAACCAATAAAACCTGAACTACCTGTAATTAATAATTTTTTTTTTTTATTCATTCAATTA
>Ga0209709_10005423_pt1 | contig 10039 bp, 8 predicted proteins | sample ArcticOcean_MG_C_2_FD_187435 | JGI IMG/M metagenome (GOLD analysis project Ga0209709, IMG submission 187435) | Marine microbial communities from western Arctic Ocean - ArcticOcean_MG_CB4_136 (SPAdes) (version 2) | ecosystem: Environmental > Aquatic > Marine > Oceanic | place: Arctic Ocean...
TAAACATAATAAAAATTTGAGTTTACATAAATTAAGGACACATTTTGAGCGCTTATCCCAGAGTTGAATTATCTTCAAAGCGATTAACACAGGTTGAATTATATCTTTGTATTTGAACAAAATCGAAGTGGCGATTTGAATTCGACTTCGATTGAGCCATTAGCAATAGAAGATTGCAAATGACCAGCGGAGACAAAGAACTGAGGCTACCAAGGCTACCAAGCCAACCAAGGCTAGCCTTGGTTGCCAACGTCAATATCTTATTATTCAAACGGTTGTCGAACCCATATGGAATTGGTTCATTCCCAATTCCCGGTAGATTTCGGGCATTTCACCGTTCTTCGAATAGAGGTAAAGTGCGGTGACTGCTACTTGTTCAGCTGCATTCATCCATGCGAGGGCTGTAGCGATTCCAAGTGCACCAATTGCGATTCCAATATACCAGAATGGGCCCAATGCGACGACCATTCCAAACGTGATTATTGCGATCACAGCGATGAAAAAGAATCCGATGATACCAATTCCAAGACCTGAGGTGATGTTTTCTCCCCACGACTTGAAGAACATTTGCTTGCTTGATTTGAGGCTCTCACCAAGACCTTTGCCTTCGATAATCATGTGCGGTATCATGAAGAAAGTCATCATCCACCAAATTGCTGCACCGATTGCAGATAGAATCATTGCAAAGACGGCTGCTCCACCTTTCTGCTCTCTTGCTGCTTGGTTCAAAACTTTCAACAACAGTCCGACTGTTCCTGCTATGATGCCCCAGAGAATAATGATGTGAATTTTGCTCATTGCTGCAGATACTCCATCCATGAATTTAGGGTCTCCGCCGGTAAGTCGGATATGTGAATTTGCAACAATTGCACTGTTCCAAAAAGTTACAACTATCGAGATGGTCATATATCCTACAAATACGAATCCCATGTATGCAGGCGTCATTTGTCCAGCAGAATCTATCGCCCACGCTTGTTCAAGATACTGAGGCATGCTCATTCCAATCATGGCTAAGAGGGTCAAAAAACCACAAATAAACATGTAAACAATAAGTTCTGGGTCTTTCTTAACGACCGACATACTCAACTTGCTCATTTTCCATCCGCGGCTAATCGTTGCAAAGAATCCCATAGTTGCCTCAAGGGGGGGGGGTTTTTGGGACTACCGGTAATTACTGGTTCTTTGATGAAGGTATTCACCAATACTCAACGCGCGGTTTTTGGATTCTCAGATTGGTACTTTGGTAATGGAACATGTCAGCCAAAAGCGTCTGGAATTCTAAATAACTCGGGTGCTTATGCAAACCGAGTGTTTTGGATTCATTTGAAAGCCGGACTAAAACGAATTTCGGGCGATTTCCATGAGACATTAACCATTCATGGACCACTTGGATGTAAGCAATACGTAATGATTCACAAAAGGCTTCACCAACGGCTTGAGGTTCATGAGAAAGCAGAGATGGCCAATCATCAGGTACCCAATTGGAATTGAATTGTTTCCATGAAGGTTTGAAGACTGCTTCAGCATATGATCTTTGGATTGGGCGTAATTTATTCTCCAACTCTGCGACGAGATTCTTTCGGGCAAATGCTTCGGAAAGTTTCTCGACGTATTCGGGATATGCTGGCGGGTCGATAACCACCGAAGACCGTGCCTTACTTGTTCCCAGATGCGGATAAATTTCCCACTCCTGGGTAGGGTTATCATTGAAGTCGTATTCATTCCGCTCCCACTTTTCATCATCCAATTCCGGTGGCGGTGGCGGTGGAAGTTCTTCAGGGTAAATGACCACTCTTGCACCCGAGTTCGAGAGTGTATCCAATAATGTCTCCGATATATCCTCTCCTCGAACAATAATACGACGGTTTTCAATGGGGACGTCCGAACTACGGATTTGAGAGAGGAAGGTGAAGAGATTGTCGATTTTCATACTGCCAATAAGTGTGACATCTGCTGCAGAGAGAGCCCATGAATCGATTGGAATCCCGGGGGTCTCTGAAAACAACGGCGTTGAACGCATTGAGACCCAGTTTTCGTAGGCTTGGATATTTTCAATTTTCTCATCGCCTCGGATTCGCAATAAGTCGTTTTGCCACTGGGAGAGTTGTTCCGGGTTGGTGTCTTCAATCGTAAGGTCGCCATAGGTATAGCCGGTGTATTGCGGTGGTGGCGCGACAATTTCGGTAGTGATTTCAAGGTCACCATCTTGTCGTGATTCAAGGTATTCCTGTTGCCTTCTTTGACGGCTTGCCATACGTGCAATGGGATTCAAAGATTCTTCTAATGCGCCTCCAACTTCCTCGACCGCCTGTTCGACATCTTCTCCTGCCTCAACAATGTTGACGAACGAACCACCACTTGCGCCACTCACTTGACGGAATACATTGACTGAATCATCAGGTAATCCAAGGCCTATAATATGAAATTCGACATCGATACCGATTTGTTTGATCGCTTCGATGCATGGTTGAAAGCCATGAATCCCATTGAATGGCGGCGGGGAGCTCATGTCCATTCCATCGCTGATTAAGAAAAATAACCAATCGACACTGTCTTTGCTGAGTTGTTGTGCTTCCTCGACCAAAAATCTCCAGAGATAGGTTCCACCACCGGGCTTTGGGAACTGAATCTTCAACAAGTCTTCCTCGCTCCGGAATTCAAGAGGGGCAAGGATTCTGGAGCGCCCTCTGCTGTTTATTGTCGACACTTTGGTTTGGCGGTCTTTGAAAGTCGGAACGAGATTTTCCCACATCGCTTTGGCAACCAAGTTCTTCTTGACCCGTCCTTTGAGTCCCATAGAGCGCGCTACTTTACGGAGGATTGAACTTGTTTCGCCGCTGAAATCTTCATCCATTTCACCATAGATTCGTTCATTCATTGAACCAGAGGTGTCGACATAAATTGCAATTTTTACCATGTTGAAGCCCCCCCGTATGTAGGTGAAAGGCCTTGGTGTATCATTTAACAGTACTTGCCCTTCTCCACAATTTTACATTAAAATATCCCAATCAAACAATACTTAGATAGTTGAACACCTCTTGTATGAATCATGGTGGAGCGTCAACTTAGTCAAGATGGGAAATCGGAATGGACCGGTTCTGAGTGGGTACCTGTTGGCACCGAAACACAACACGTGTCTGGAGCGAACGTTTACACCCAACAAAAAATTGTCGACAGCGTAATTATGGGCAATTTGACTTCCCAAACTATTGTTCAAAACAGTCCCGAAGATATGGCTAAGGCAATGGTATTGGCTCTTGAACAAATTGGTTTTGTTGGTAATATCCAAACTTCAAACCCATCGAATCAACAGATGTCGAATGTCAAAAACCTCTTGAAAGCAGGTGACGAACTGTCTTCGCGGGGCGTGAAGATCCAAGGTTCAACTGATTTGAAACTCGGAAATGCTGCGCGCTTGACGGGAAGATATCAAGCGGCCATGGAACACTACCAGCGAGCACTCGATACCTTTCGGGCAGAATCAAACCGAAGTGGAGAAGCGGATGCGCTCATCAATATTGGCTATGTTGCACTCAATCAAGGAGATGTTCCCCAAGCTTACTCGACCTTTCAAGATGCTCAAGCAATGAAACATGAATTGGGCGAGAAAAACGGTGAAGCGGACGTCATTCTGGCTATGGCCAACCTCGCACTCATTGGAAATGAATACGACCAAGCACAACACCTGTTTTCACAAGCATTGGAAATTAAGGAATCGCACAGTGATGAAAACGGTGTGGCCGTCGCACTTATCGGACTTGGAAATATTTTAGAATCAAAGAAAGATTACCAAGCGGCCCAACTCCATTATCGTCAAGGCTTAATCATCAAACGAAAGCAAAAGGATTTGGAAGGGGAGGCAATTATTCTCGCCAATCTTTCGACGATTGCCGAACATCTTGGAAACACCAGTGATGCTCAACGATTAACCAACGAGAGTGTCGCCATCAAACGGCAAATAGGTGACCGAAGAGGCGAAGCATTTTCCCATATTCAACTCGCATCGCAAGCCAAGCAACGAGGTGATTTAGTTGAAGCAGAACGCTTGTATAAAATGGCGTTAAAGATGAAAAAGAAACTTTCAGACTTACGGGGTCAATCCGATACACTCAATCTCTTGGGGGTCTTTTTCGAAGAACAAGATAAATTCGTAGAAGCGGAACACTACTTCACCGAATCTCTCGCCATCATGAAACAACTTGGAGACCGACAAGGAGAAGGGATTGCACAGTTTAACATTGGAAATACCCTCCTGTACAGTAATCAATTGGAAAGGGCTGGAGAAAAATTCGAGTTGAGTTTACGACTCGCCAAAACAGTCAATGACCACGAAGGACACGCTGATGCGCTGATTCAATTAGCCGCGGTTGCTGAACATCAGCAGAACATGCAACGCCGACAAACTCTACTGGCTGAAGCAGCAGCAGTCTTGCGTAAAAATAACATCCCAGTGACGGGATGGCTTCAAGAAAACGGCTTCTGAAGCAAAAACAATGCTTATGGGAAAAGTTCAATCAAACAATGCCCGGTTGATTTCTTCTTGTGTGACGGTGCAAAATTGACCGAGTTCAAGTCCGTATTCTTTTAGCACCATCCCTTCGGTTGATAATCGATGCAAATGATTGACATGGTTTCCAAGGGTCGTGAACATCCTACGGATTTGCCTTTTCTTTCCTTCATCAATGGTTAAAACTGCACATGTTGGACTTTCCAACTCGATGGTTGCAGGGCGGGTTAGAAACTCTTCTAATGAGCCGTATTCGGTGACGGATACTTCAACGCCTTCGCGTATTGACTCGAGTTGAGCCTCGGTAATTGCTTCCTTTGTTTTCACTCGGTACGTCTTCTTGATGTTCTTATGTGGATCGGTTACAGAATGGACTAATTTACCATCAGTGGTGACCAATAATAAGCCAGTCGTCTCTTCATCGAGTCTTCCGACGGTGACCAGTGATTCGTAAATAGAAGGCTCTACAGCATCTCTAAAAATCTCATAGACAGAGACTTTGTGGTGTTCAAGTTCTTGCGAATTGAGGCGGGAGCAAATACATCCCGAAGGTTTGTTGAGGAGAAAATAAACATCATTGGAGGGAAGAAACAATTCTTTGCCACGGTACTTTACAGCACGTTTTGCAGGGTTGAATTCATAGGCAATGTGTTTCACAATCGAATCATTGACGGTGACATCGCCACTCCAGATTGCTTGCTTGACCTCTTCTTTCGATGAAAACTCACCGCATTTTGAGAGAAATTGATGAATTCGAAGTTTCATGTGGATTCCCTCATCTGCCGGTGTATTCATTTTGTTCTTAGCAGTTCCCCTTTGAAGAGAACATTCTGATAAAAAGAGGATTGATAATGAGAAGTCGATCTTCTTCTTGATTATTTTCAGTTTGGCTCAACTATAGAGTCATTTCTGAAACTGAGGGTATTGAACATCTTGGTTGAATAGGAGTGAACTGATTTCAATTCCGGACGACATGGTTTTCGACTCACAAGAGTTTAGTGAAAGCCTGAGCAGACGCTACCCTCTAATTCGCCATTCAGAGACAAAGATTGTATTTAGAATTGTCATTACTCAACATTAACGTCCATGTTGTCGATGACATGTTCACTGCCGTCACTCTGTTTGTTAATGGTAATATCGAGCGTGCAGATACTACTACACAAATCATCATTTCCTTCTTTTATTGTAATCGAATCGCCTACAGACCAATGTGCTTGTTGATTGGTTTCATAGTGACAAGCGCTCTCATCGTTACTGTCAGTAGAGCAAACGTAAGGAGGACTTTCATCGACCCTAATTTTTACGACTACTTCATCCCATAGAATATCAACGCCCATATCCATCATGACATCTGCTAAATCCTCGCCTGAATTTGAACTCACGCTCGTAGATGAATCTGAACCTTCAAAATTGTAAATTTGTAAGGTCGGAGTATCCTCAGGAGGTACTCCATCGTCTTCCGCCTCCGTGCATCCTGCAAGAAGTAATGTTGCTGTCAATAGTATTACGCCAAATATACGTGTCTTTGCCATGCTCATGAATAAATGCGTGGATTTATTATCTTTACTAATGTTTCGGGCACTATATTTACTGCTGTTATACATCATCTTCATCGCCATCATACGCTTCGTCATCGTATGCTTTTGCACCAACTTGAGATTCGTGAGATTTCGTTTCATTCTCCGACCACACAGCGAAACCATCCTCGGTTGAATGCCAATGATTTCCATCATTGTCAAGATACCAATTAGTTCCTTTTTCATCATTGTCGAGCCATTTTGAAGAACTTGGAATCTGTTGTTCCCGAACGACATGGGTTTCGACTCACAAGAGTTCATACCCTTGCGGCACTCCAACTCAATGGGCGATGCAGGATTTGAACCCGCGTCGACGGGTTCGAAGCCCGTCAGGATATCCAGGCTACCCTAATCGCCCTTAGCCTTGCGAGACACCCCCCCTTCTTGAAGAAGGCGGAAGGGTTGGCTCGTCTATGGGGCGCTCACTACCGTGTATTCCAATGGGGTGCTCCGCCTGTTGCCGAGAGACAACCATGCCATTGACCAAGGCTGAAGCGGCACTACTTGCACGTAGAACTGGAATGGCGATTGAAGACTTCACATGGCGAAATAACGGTATCCTCACTCTTCTAAACGACGAAAAAACCCGTGCTTGCGTCTTTTTATTGACCGCTTCTGCAGACATCAATGCCGAAGGAATGTGTTCAGTCTACGAAGTTCGTCCACAAGGCTGTCGAACTTATCCAAATGTCCTGGATCACAACGATAAGGTCATTCTCGATGAGGGCTGTCCTCACAAAGCACAATTCCCTGTACCGACTGAGGAAGATGCGATTGTACTTCTCAATCTTGAGGAACAATTGTTGCGTGAAGAATGAGCCGTCCGAGACTTGCGTGGACATGTTCGACCCAGCGTTGGTTGATACGCCACCCTGTTTCAACAAAGGTTGATTCAATCTCGTGCCATTGTCCGTGAAGCAGTTCCACCGAAGCATCCACTTTCAGCGCTTCATCAGGATGTTCTCCAAAGGGATGCATTGGTAAAATCAATACTAAGTCAGCATCAGGGGCGGCCACCATTCGAGCACTTTGGAGTACCGAACGGATCAAATCAGCATGGTCGAGAGAACCATGGGAATTACGACCATATGGCGGGTCGAGAACAAAGCCGCAAATCCGATTGTGTGCATGCAGAGGTAGAACATCAAGCAATTGTGTAGCGTCGCCCAAGAGCAATTTCGCCTCCGAATTCGGCATGGCCCAATCAAGATTCTTTTGGGCTCCTTCAATCATCAAAGGGTCAAGGTCAACACCATACGTTTCACGACCTGAAAGCGCAGCCTCAAGGACGAACCCACCGGTACCGGTCATGAGGTCAAGCGTCGCTCCTTTGTCATGAGGCCCTGATGCTACATTGACTGCCAAACGGGCAAGTCGTGGGTCAAGGCTAACAGGCTTGAAGAACGGTCGGTCTGTTGCACGTCGAGAAGTAATACCGTCTGAATCATCACCTGAACCAACCATCCAACCGCATGCGATAATTCCTGCACTGGCATCAAGCACCATACCGAGCCGATGCACAGGAGATTCAAGGTCGATTGAATAGCCTTGCGATGAAAGCATACCACCAATTTTTCTTGCCAATTCACGACTGCTGACGCCTGCCATTTTACCTTCGTGTTTCATCGCACGAACCGCAACTGAACCTGTCCGAGGATAGGCTTCCAGATAGGTCTGCATCTGTTCAATAAAGGCCGAAGTATCGACTTCATGCTCCCAAACGACAGCGTGGCAAAGCAATGCTTGACATCCACTTGCACGCTCGACAGTGGCTTGCATTTGTGAGGGTGAAATATCGCCTTCAAGACGAACCAATCTTCGAGAAGCCAATCGAATCAGTTTGGCGTGTGGCAGCAGTGCTGAGACTTCCGCTCGAGCCAAGGCTGGATGCCAGCCACGTAAACTCGCTACATGACTCGCCATGGTGGGCGCTTGCGCCTCGCCTTCTTGACGGATTCGGATGCGAATATACACATACTGTCGCCCCATGTTCACTTCATGGGCTGTAACCTTCGAGACCTCGTAACGCCTGAGGACATCGATTTGGCTCGTCTTTCAGGACAGCGCGTCGGCATTGATGCTTTTCTGACAGCATTCCAGTTTCTTACGACAATGCGTGACCGTTCACCGCAAGGCGATGGTGGGCCACTTCGTTCTGATGACGGTAAAGTCGTCTCCCACCTCATGGGTTTTCTCAACCGAACTGCAACCTTGTTGAGTTTCGGTATCAAACCAGTTTACATTTTTGATGGCGAGTCACCGGAATTGAAAGCGGATGAATTGGCGTCCAGACGAGCTCGCAGAGAGGAAGCAGAACGCGTTCACAAAGAAGCATTAGCCGTCGGTGATTTTGCATTGGCACAAAAAATGGCGCCGCGCATCATGCATTATTCTCAAGAGATGGTCGATGAAACTAAGCAAATGCTCGATTTGCTCGGCGTACCTTGGGTTGTTGCCAAAGCAGAAGGTGAAGGTCAAGCAGCAGTTATGGCAGCCAGAGGTCAACTCGATATTGTCGCGACCCAAGATTGGGATGCGTTGTTGTATGGAACGCCTCGGCTGGTTCGTAACCTGATGAGCGATGGTACGAAACAACATGGAAGAACCGTTCGTGCACAACTCATCAATTTGCAAGAAATGCTCGATGGCCATGGACTCAGTCGAGAACAATTGGTTGATTTGGCCATTATGATTGGAACTGATTTCCATCCTGGCATCAAAGGCATTGGGCCGAAGACAGGAATCAAACTCATCAAAGAACACGGCTCCATCGAAACAATTTGTCAAGTAAAAGACAAAGAAGTTCCCCTACGCCTTGATGAAATCCGTGAGATTTTCCACAACCATCCTGCGGTTGAAGTTGCAGATGAAGACCTGCTTCCAGGTCAAATCGATGTCAAAGGCCTCACACAATTCTTGCAAATCGAGCGGCAATTCAGCCAACGACGAATGGATAACGCGTTTGACAAGTTACGAGCAGTTGGACTCATTCGTGAAGGTGGACAAACGTCCTTATTCTCATTTTGAGAGTTGCATAAAACGCAACGGACTTGCTAATACATCAACACCTTGGTATTGAGTGACGGCTTGACGTGCTACACTTTGAGGGTCAGCAAGGGCTTCGAGAACGGTGTTGACCGGCGCACAAGGAACACCAGGTAATTTCTTCTCAAGTTCACTGCGATTGAATTTGGAAACCGCGTTTGCAACACATGATTCGACCGCTTCACGAGCATCAACACGCCCTTCATTGGTTGCCCAATTTACTTGATTATCAAGTTCCAACGCCTCGACTAAAGTGAGCCATTGATTGTCAGAGCCGACACCGATAACAAACCATCCATCATTCGCTTCAAAGGCACGATAGGGAACCAGATTAGGATGGGCTGAACCCATCGGTGTAGGGTTGGTACCACTCGTCATTGCGTTATGTGCTTGGTTGATCAAAGCAGCAATCGCACAATCCCAGAGAGAAAGGTCGATACGCATGATTTCACCAGTTTTTTCTTTGTGGAATAATGCCGCGAGAATGGCGTTTCCAGCATTGAGGCCTGTGATGACATCAATCCATGCGACACCAACTTTGACGGGTGCTCCGCCTGCCTCTCCAGTGATGCCCATGATTCCACTCCGTGCTTGCAAGGCGACATCGTAACCCGGTTCATCGCGTCGAGGTCCTGTTGCACCATAGGCTGAAATCGAGCAGAGAATAACATCACTCGGCAGAGGTCCGAGTAGACGTTCAAGCGTTCCGGGTCGGAAATTTTCAACAACAACATCGGCCGTTTCAATCAACGCTCGAACCTCTCCCGCCTCGCGTTTGAGGTCAAAGGTGACAATCTCCTTGCCTCGGTTGCATGATAAGAAATACGCAGCGACTTTTTCCCCATCAAATCCAGTGGCGAATGGAGGACCCCACCGACGGGTGTCATCACCCCATGGTGCCTCGATTTTG
>Ga0209709_10005425_pt1 | contig 10037 bp, 13 predicted proteins | sample ArcticOcean_MG_C_2_FD_187435 | JGI IMG/M metagenome (GOLD analysis project Ga0209709, IMG submission 187435) | Marine microbial communities from western Arctic Ocean - ArcticOcean_MG_CB4_136 (SPAdes) (version 2) | ecosystem: Environmental > Aquatic > Marine > Oceanic | place: Arctic Ocean...
TTTTCACCATTCCTTATTTATTTAAATAATAATTTAGACCTACCTAAGCCAAAACTTATTACTGCAAATATTACCAATAATCATAAAAAATACGCTATTACCTGGTTTTCTTTAGCAATTTCAATACTTTTTATATATTTATATTTTAGGAAAAAAAATTATTAGATTTATAAATATTTCTTAATTATTTTAAAAATATTATTTAGGTTTTCGTGATGACTAATTCGGTCAATGTATTTACCTTTGTTTAATAAAATTATTGAAGAACTATGATTAATTGAATAGTTACCATCTTCAGTAAAAATTTTTTCACTTAAAACTCCCCAAGAATTTGAAAGTAAAAATACTTTTTGAGGATTTCCTGTAACTCCATAAATATTATTTTCGAATGAATCTAGATATTCTTTAATTATTTTAGGACTGTCTCTTTCAGGGTCAATACTTATAAAGTAAACTTTAAATTTTTTTCTTTCAGAACTGTTTAATTTTCTAATCACCTGATCCAGATTAGCTAAAGTCATTGGGCATATATCAGGACAATTTGTAAAACCAAAAAAAATTGCAGTTAATGGTCCTTGAAAAGATTTTTCTGTTATAGGTTCATTATTTACATCTGTTAAAGAAAAGGATGAACCAGAATATGATGCGACAATATTTTCTTTTTTTTCTTGTATTGACAGTACTATGGGGAGCATAATAAATAGAAAAATTAATAAACATCCTCCGAGAATAGTTATTGATGTCTTTAATTTCATAATTTAAAAACTAATATATTGTATATTAAAATTTATGTCTAAATTTTTTAAAAAATTTTTTGGTACGCTGTCTGATAAACCTTGGGAAATAGAACAGATCAAAAATGATAATTATCACCAAGGTAAAACTTTTGATATATCATTACAAACATCAGCAGTTATAGTTATTTTTGGAGTAAGCACTGTATTGTTTACTTTGGTTGTTACTGGTTATCTTTACAGCATTCCTGTGAGTCAAGATACTGGGTATTTATTAAAACCAAATTTATTATGGTTAAATACTTTAATTTTATTATCTGTAACTTATTTTTTTAATAAAATCACAAATGACCTCAAAAACAATAAATATGAAAAAGTTAAAAATCATTTACTTATAGTTGGTTTTTTAAGTTATTTATTTTTATTTGGACAAATATTATTTTGGTTTCAATTGATGAAAAATGGAAATTTTGTTTCTACAAATAATTATTTTTCATCTTTTTATATTTTTACAGCACTCCATGGACTACATCTTTTAGGAGGATTGTTTTTCTGGGGTAAAGTTTTTTCTAAAGTTTCTAAACTTAAAAAAGAAAACGCTATAAAAGAACAAAAAAGTATAGATGCTCTATCCTTATATTGGACTTTTTTATTGATTATTTGGTTTGTATTTTTTTTAATTATGTATGTTTTTAATGATACTGTTATTGCCTGGTGTCGAGCATTACTTAGTTAAGTATTTTAAAGAAACAACATTAAAATAGCCCCAACAATAATTATAAAAATTAATAAAATGTTTACAGATTTTAAATATTTTTTTATTTCTGATTTCCTTTCTTTTTTTGAAAAACCACCTGCTCCCAGTGAAATTACAACGTAAAAGAGAAATACCAAAATAAGTATAACTATAAAAATACCAAATTTTCCAAACATAATTTAATTCATTATAAAGCCTTATTTGTTCGTTTATTAATAAATTTTTTTTATAGATTCTATATTTGATATCAATTATGGTTACCTTCAACAGCGACAAATATGCATCCGGGAATTATATTTTTAGGAGTGATAGTTGGTTCAGTTTTGTTCCATATATTTACTCCATGGTGGTGGACAGACATAGCCTCGAATTGGGGGGCAATGGATGACACAATTAACTTAACTTTTTGGATTGGTGGAGGGGTTTTTGTTTTAGTTTGTTTATTCATGGTGTATTGCGTTTTTAAGTTTTCTTATAAAGAAGGTCGTAATGTTGAATACAAACCAGAAGACCATAAGTTAGAAAAAATATTAACTATCGCAACTACCATAGGAGTTATAGCTCTTTTGGCACCAGGACTTATCGTTTATAATAATTATATTAATACTCCCAAAAATGCACTGCAAGTTGAAGTGAATGCATGGCAGTGGGGATGGCAATATAGATTACCAGGTGAAGATGGAATATTAGGTACTGCCCAAGTAGCAAAAATTAGTGATGAAAATCCTTTTGGAATAAACTTGGATGACCCAAGTGGGAAAGATGATATTTTAATTCAAAGTGATGTACTTCATTTAAAAACTAATAGACCAGTAAAAATTTTATTAAGATCACTTGATGTTTTACATAATTTTTATGTGCCACAATTTAGAGCAAAAATGGATGCTATTCCTGGGATAATCACTTACTATTGGTTTGAACCAAATAAAGTAGGAGAATACGAGGTCCTGTGTGCCGAATATTGTGGAGTAGGTCATTATGCGATGAGAGCAAAAGTTATAGTTCAAAACGAACAGAATTATGAAGATTGGCTTAAAGAACAAGAAACTTTTTCAAATTTAATAGCCAAACAAAATATTGATAAATTAAAAACAACAAGAGTTGCAAAAAATAATAATTAGAGCAATATAAGGATAGTATGTCAGACGAATATAAAGAACAAAATACGCCAATCCAAGCACAGTCTTCAGAAACAATTTCTGGCTCTTCTGGTTCGTCAAAAGACATTGATTATGTAAGACCTGCAGAGCTTCCAGAACAAGATCTATATCACGGTCATAGTTTTATTACTAAGTGGGTTTTTTGCCAAGACGCAAAAATTATTGGGATACAATATTTTCTTACTGCGGTATTCACAGGTATTATTGGTTTAATACTTTCATGGTTAATGCGCTTGCAATTAGGCTTTCCAGAACTAGTTCCATTCATTACAGCCGAACATTATTATCAGTTTGTAACTATGCATGGAATGATAATGGTTGTTTATTTTTTAACAGCATTATTTTTGGGTGGTTTTGGTAATTATTTAATTCCTTTAATGGTTGGTGCAAGAGATATGGTTTTCCCATACGTGAATATGGTTAGTTTCTGGATGTTTTTTATTGCAGTCTGTGTTCTGATGGCTAGTTTTTTTGTTCCAGGAGGACCAACTGGAGCAGGTTGGACACTTTATCCACCACAAGCAATTTTACCAGGCAGTCCTGGTTCAAATATGGGAATTATTTTGATGCTTGTTTCTTTATCTTTATTCGTAATCGGATTTACTATGGGTGGACTAAATTATTTAATTACAATTTTACAAGCGCGTACTAGAGGAATGACATTGATGAGAATGCCATTGACAATTTGGGGAATTTTTACAGCAACTGCTTTAGCAATGTTAGCCTTTCCTGCTTTATTGGTTAGTTGTATCATGATGACCTTAGACAAGATGCTTGGAACTAGTTTTTTTATGCCAACAATAGTACAGGCAGGAGAAGTATTAAGTTATGGTGGAGGAAGTCCAGTTCTTTTTCAACATTTATTTTGGTTTTTTGGTCACCCTGAAGTTTATATTGTAGCCCTTCCTGCTTTTGGAATAGTTTCAGATTTAATATCAGTTCATGCTAGAAAAAATATTTTTGGATATCGAATGATGGTTTGGGCTATTGTTGGTATTGGTGCTTTAAGTTTTTTTGTTTGGGCTCACCATATGTATGTTAGTGGAATGAACCCTTGGTTTGGGTTTTTCTTTGCAACAACCACACTTATTATAGCGGTGCCAACAGCATTAAAAGTTTATAACTGGATAATAACACTATTTCGAGCCAACATAAGATTGAATACTGTGATGCTTTTTTGCTTAGGTTTTATTGTGACTTTTGTAAACGGTGGAATTACTGGAATTTTTTTAGGTAATGTTGCTGTAGATATTCCATTATCTGACACTTACTTTGTAATTGCTCACTTCCATATGGTTATGGGTATTGCTCCACTTATGGTAATTATGGGAGCTGTTTATCATTGGTTTCCTTTAGTTACAGGAAGAATGTTAGGTGAAAAATTAGGTAAGTGGCATTTTTGGTTCACTTTTCTAGGAGCCTATTCTATTTATTTTCCAATGCACTACCTTGGCTTTATTGGGGTGCCAAGAAGATACTTTGAAATGTATGATAGCCCTTATGTAACATCCGCCATAGGCATGAATGAATTTATAACTGTGGCTGCTTTAATTGTTGGTTTTTCACAACTTATCTTTATTTATAATATAGTAGTGAGCTTGAGCATTGGAAAACCAGCGGGAAAAAATCCTTGGAAAGCTAATTCTTTAGAGTGGTTAACTCCTGAAGTGCCACCAGCACATGGTAACTGGGGAGATAAATTGCCTGTTATTCATAGGTGGCCTTATGACTTTAATGTACCAGGAGCAAAAGAAGATTATATAACCCAAACAACCCCACCAAGTGAAGTTATAAGTGCGGAGGTTGAAAAAACTTAATTAATTTAAATGTCAAACAATACATTAAATAATTTACCAAATGGTTTTAGGGGTATGTCTCATGATATGAGTTCAGATCAAACAGCGTTTAAAGGTGTTCAATGGGGCAAAGTTATGATGTGGATTTTTCTACTTAGTGATACTTTTATATTTAGCTGCTTTTTAATTTCATACATGAAAGGAAGAGCTTCCACAGTAGTAGATTGGCCAAATACAAGTGAAGTTTTTTCATTACATGTTGGCGATATGCCTGTTCCATTATTATTAATTGCAATCATGACGTTTGTTTTGATTACTAGCAGTGGAACGATGGCACTTGCTGTTAAATATGGCTATGAAAGAAATAGAAAAATGTGTGCATGGCTTATATTGGCTACGGCAATAGGAGGACTTACCTTTGTTGGGATGCAAGCGTTTGAATGGTCAAAACTAATACATGAGGGTGTGAGACCTTGGGAAAATCCATTTGGAGCTAAACAGTTTGGCTCTTTCTTTTTTATGATCACAGGTTTTCATGGAACACATGTCTCCATCGGTGTGATTTTTTTATTTATTTTTGCAAGAAAAACTTTTAGAGGTGATTTTGATGCTGGTAAAAGAGGTTTTTTTACTACAATGAAATCTGACTATGTGGCAATAGAAATTCTAGGTCTTTATTGGCATTTTGTTGACTTGGTCTGGGTATTTATATTTGCTTTCTTCTATTTATGGTAAACTAAGTTATGGATGAGATACAAAACAAAGAACAGGCTAATTCAACACATAAGATAGGAATCTATCTATGGATTTGGGGATTGTTATTTGTACTTAGTTTCTTCTCTTACATGGTTGACTGGTTTGAATTTCAGGGGCTATTAAGATGGACTTTAATTCTAATATTTATGTTTCTTAAGGCTGGCTTAATAATGGCTTTCTTTATGCATTTATTTTGGGAGAGGTATGCCTTGGTAAATGTTCTTTTGTGGCCAATGACAGCAATAGCTTGTTTCATTGCGCTTATGGCAGCAGAAGCAAAATACACTGTTTTTACAAGATTATTATATTTTTTTATGGGAGGATAACTTATATGACTGGTTTTACTGTACTTGCTGGAGTTTTGATATTTTTTTTACTTTTTATATACGCAACATGGTTTGGCACTCAATTAAAAATAGAAGCACAAGAAGAAAAGAGCCCGTCAATCAAAATTAATCCATATGACAATTTGCCACCTAGTAGAAAATTTATTGATAAAAAAAATAAACAAGTTGGAATTTTTGATTTAGGCAATCATATTCTAATTATTGGAATGGTAGTATCTCTTATATTCGTTTTAATAAATGTAGATTAGTTGTAGAATAGTTTTATCTAATATGATTATAAAAAAAACTATTCCTCTAGATATAAATATTTATATTAAATCTTTATACTTACTAATGAAACCAAGAGTCATGTCTCTTGTTATATTTACATGTGCAGTTGGTCTTTTAACTTCAAATTCAAATATAAGTATTCCTGATGCTATGATGGGTATAACCTTAGTTGCCTTGGGTGCTGGTGCTGCCGGATGTCTAAATATGTGGTATGAATCAGATTTAGATGCACTTATGACGAGAACGTGCTTGAGGCCTATTCCAACAGGAAAAATTAACAGAAAACAAGCTCTTATTTTTGGAATAATGTTGTCAGTTATATCGGTTGGAGCATTAAATTATTTTTCAAATTTTTTATCTGCATCTTTATTATTATTTACAATATTTTTTTATCTTTTTATTTATACAATATGGTTAAAAAGAAAAACACCACAAAACATTGTTATTGGTGGAGCTGCAGGAGCATTACCACCTGTTATAGGATGGACTATAGCCACTAATACAATTAGTTTAGAACCACTAACGTTATTTTTTATTATTTTTTTTTGGACACCATCTCACTTTTGGGCATTGAGCTTATATAAAGCTGATGATTATAAGAAGGCAAAAATTCCAATGCTACCATTAACAGATGGCATTGAAAAAACAAAAATATATATATTTATTTACTCTTTATTGATGTTGCCTGTTATTATTTTTCCATACTGGATTAACTTTTCAGGATTAGCTTATTTGATACCAGCATTAATTCTTACAATTTATTATAATTTTATTTGTTTTGATCTATATAAGTATAAAAAAAACAAATTTGATTTAAAGAAAGCAAAAAAAGTTTTTGGTTATTCAATTTTATATTTATTTTTAATCTTTGTATTGTTTTTGATAGATAATTTAATTTAAATATTGCGACTAAAAAAAATTACAGTAGAATATTTTTAAAATTATAAATGAAATACATAAGTACAAGAAATAACTCAAAAGAATATAGTTTTGAGCAGGTTTTTATTAAAGGGTTAGCTGATGACGGTGGTTTATTTATTCCAAAATCTATAAAAAAATTCACGAATGATGAACTGAGTTTGTTAAGCAAATTAAGTTATCAAGATCTTGCAAATAAAATCATATTTCCTTTTATTGGAAACTTTATGTCTACAAATGAGTTATCAAGCATAATCAAGAGGTCATATTCAGCTTTTAGAAAAGAGAATGTTGTTAATCTTGTTAAAATTGGAGATACTAATGTTTTGGAGTTATTTCATGGTCCAACATTGGCATTTAAAGATGTGGCTATGCAATTATTAGGTAACTTCTATGAATACTACCTTAATAAAAATAATAAAAAAATAAATGTTATCGTTGCAACCTCAGGAGATACGGGCGCTGCAGCCATAGATGCTATTAAAGGTAAAAAGAACATGAATATATTTGTTCTACATCCTCACAATAAAATTTCTACTATACAAAGAAAATTAATGTCAACAGTTAAAGATAAAAATGTTTTTAATATAGCGATAGAAGGAAATTTTGATGATTGTCAAAATTTAGTAAAGTCAATGTTTACAGACAAAGAATTCTCAGACTCAATTAATATGTCTGGAGTTAATTCAATAAATTGGGCAAGAATTATTGCACAGACTGTTTATTATTTTTATACTTATTTTTTAGTTAAAGATAATAGACCAATCAATTTTTCTGTACCAACAGGAAATTTTGGTGACGTGTATGCTGGGTATTTATCAAAAAAAATGGGTTTACCAATAAACAAACTTATCGTTGCAACTAATCAAAATAACATCTTAGATAGAGCAATATCTAATGGGAAATATGAAGCAGAAACTGTTTTTGAAACTAATTCTCCAAGTATGGATATACAAATAGCAAGTAATTTTGAGAGGTTAATTTATGATCTCAATAGTTGTGATGATGTTGAGACTAAAAATATTATGAAAGGAATCAAAGAAGAAGGAAAATATATTCTTTCAAAAAAAATTTTGGAAAAAATTAATAAAAATTTTCTATCAGCAAGTTTAAATGAAGACGAGGTTTTAAAAGTAATTAAAGATGTATATGAAAAAAATAAAATCATCCTTGATCCACATAGTGCAATAGCTTTTGGTGCATTAAAGCATAAAATAAATCTAGATGGTAACAATGTAGTACTTGCAACAGCCCATCCCTGTAAGTTTCCTGAAGCAATCAATAAATCAATTGGTATTAAACCAAGTCTTCCTGAAAAATTAAAGTATGTTATAGATGAAAAAGAAAACTATGATATAATTTCTAATAATCTGAGTGCAACCAAAAAATATATTGAGGACAAAATATAATGAAATTAAAAGAAAATGATACTGTTCCTAATTCTGAAGTTTTTATCATGGAGGATGGAAACCCAGTTAAGAAGAACATTCAAGAATTTTTTAAAGATAAAAAGGTAGTTTTATTTGGTTTACCAGGTGCCTATACGTCGATTTGTTCTGCTAAACATTTGCCAGGCTATGTAGATAACCATGAAAAATATAAAACTAAAGGAATTGATTATATTGTGTGTATTTCAGTAAATGATCCATTTGTAATGGATGCTTGGGGAAAGAGTCAGAACGTAGGTAATAAAATTATAATGATGGCAGATCCGTTTTTAGATTTTACCAAATCAATAGGTGCGGATGTTGATAAGAGCGCTAGAGGTTTAGGAATTAGGTCAAACAGATACACAATGTTGATAGAAAATCTTAAAGTAGTTAAATTGCAAGAAGAAGAAGATGCAGGTGCATGTGAAATTTCAGCTGCACAAATTTTTTTAAATTTAGTTTGATTCAGCCGCCTTTTTAGCTAGCAAATCAACCTCTTCATTTAAAACGTTTCCCACATGTGCTTTAACCCAAATCCATTTAATTTCACAACAATTGGTTAACTCATATAACTGAACCCACAGTTCTTTATTTTTTACTGGTTCTTTCTTTGAGGTTTGCCAGTTATTTTTTATCCATTTATGTATCCAATCAGTAATACCCAATCTCACATATTGTGAATCTGTATAGATTTCGATTTGTTGATTTTGTTCAATTTCTTGAAGCGCTTTAATAGGAGCCATTAGTTCCATCTTATTATTTGTGGTATCTTTTACGCTACCACTAATTTTTTTTACATCACCATTAATATTTATAATTGCAGCCCACCCACCATTTCCAGGGTTATTTAGGCAAGAACCATCTGTATAAATCTTTATCATTAATTATAATAATCTTTATAGTTATTAAGGTTATTGTGAATAATTAATTTTTGTAAATATTCTTTAGGATCTTTTATTTTGATTAGAGCTGTTTTTGGTGTATTAAAATAGTCATAAATTCTAGTTAGAAGATATCTTAAAGCAGCACCTCTACATAGCACGTTTAACGAATTTTTTTCTTTTTTTGAAAAAACCCTTATACTTTCATATCCATTAATTAAGTTTTTAATTTTTTTATTATTCATTACAAAATTTTTATTTTTTTTATCAAAGCATAACGCATTTATACAAATTGCTATTTCATACATTAAGTAATCATTACTTGAAAAATAAAAGTCAATAAATCCAGAAAACTTATTTTTATTAAAAAAAATATTATCTATAAATAAATCGCCATGAATAATTCCTTCAGGTATGTTTTTTGGCCATTCTCTTTTTATATTTTTTAAAATTGTATTAAGAGTAGATTTAAGGGCAGGAGTTTTTTTTGTAGATCTAAATTTAATACTTCTTAATAAACCACCCAACTTGTTAACAGACATGGAGTTTTTTCTATATAAATTGATTTTACTTGTGGCCTTATGTAATTCTGCAATATTTTTTCCGATATCAAAACAGTTTTTATAATCAAGGTAAGTTTTATCTTTTCCTTCTAAAAAAGTTACAATACAAGCTGATTTACGTTTAATTGTACTTAAATACTTTCCCTTTTTGTTTTTGAAGGGTTTTGGACAAATAATTTTTTTTTGGTTTAGTTTATCCATTAAATTCATAAAGAAAGGCAGGTCCTTTTTATGAACTCTTTTTTCAAAAATTGTTAGGATAAATTTTTTTTTGTTAGCTTTTAATAAATAGTTTGTATTTTCTATTCCTTTTTTAATACCTTCAAATTTAATTATTTTATCAATTTGGTAGTTATTGATTAGCATAAGAAAATCTTTATTAGTTAATTTTGTGTATACAGCCATCTAATTTAGTTTTTTAGGTA
>Ga0209709_10005427_pt1 | contig 10030 bp, 7 predicted proteins | sample ArcticOcean_MG_C_2_FD_187435 | JGI IMG/M metagenome (GOLD analysis project Ga0209709, IMG submission 187435) | Marine microbial communities from western Arctic Ocean - ArcticOcean_MG_CB4_136 (SPAdes) (version 2) | ecosystem: Environmental > Aquatic > Marine > Oceanic | place: Arctic Ocean...
TTGTGATCACTGGCGCCACGACTAAAGACTCCTCATTTGTTCAGGTCGCTGGGCATGCTGATTGGGGGCTTGAAGATATCGATGCGGGCTTTGGTAAAACCTCTTCCTACATTGAGCTGGTCGCTGATGCCTCCGGCACCAGTGAGGTATATGTAACGCAGAATGCCGCGGGTTCCTGGATAGAAACTACAGATAAGGCTGACTTCGATGACCAAGACATTCCTTACTGGACTCCCATCTTCCTAGACAAAGGTGAGCTGACATTTGATACGAGTGGCACCTTGGTGTCGCCGGTCGGTGGTGCAAAACTCGAGAGTGACAACATAACAGGCGCAACGATCAACCTGGCGTACAACAACAGTACACAGTTTAACAGTCCATTTGCGGTACTAAGCCAAACCCAAAACGGTGCGCCGGAAGGAGACCTCGTGGGTGTGAACATCGGTGACGATGGCCTGGTAGTTGCCAGTTACTCAAACGGCTCCCAGAAATCATTGGGTAAAATTATTCTGGCGAACTTCGCCACACCCAAAGGCCTTCGACAGGTAGGTGATACCAGTTTTTCCGCTACCTCCGGTTCTGGTGATGCAACCTTGGGTGAACCTGGTGCGGCTGGATTCGGAACTATTCGAGCAGGTGCTCGGGAACGTTCCAATGTGGATCTAACCGCCGAGCTAGTAGATTTGATTACCGCCCAGCGAAACTTCCAAGCGAATGCAAAGGCGATTGAGACCAGCTCATCGTTAACGCAAACCATTATTAATATCCGCGGATAAAAATAACTACGATTAATAGAAGGTAGGAAGTAGAAATGGACAAATTAGCATTTACATCATTGGCGGCAGTGCAAAGCGCAACTCAGATCAGAGCGCAGATTACTAATTCCATGGCCAATGTGTCCACCGTGGGATTTAAGGATAGCTACGAGGTGGCTGCTCAGGCGATCAAGCTTGACGGTGCTGGTTATCAGTCTAGATTTCAGCCTGCCGTTAAGGCGAGAGATATTATTAGCTTGCAACCAGGCGTCTTAACCCAAACTGGCAACCCAATGGATGTGTCATTTAATGATAAAACAGTGCTCGGTGTGCAAGCTGCCGATGGGGCAATCGCGTTTACGCGTCGGGGTGACCTTAGAGTGACCAGCACAGGCGTTATCGAAAATGCGGCTGGACATTTGGTTTTAGGCGAAGCCGGTCCGATTACCGTGCCTGATGGAATGCTTGTAACGATTAGCTCCGACGGAACTGTCTTCGCTGCATCCCCAACAGAATCTGAAGTTCCCCCAGTTGCTGTTGGGAATCTGATGCTTCGTGATGCCAGTGTGACACCTCTTATAAGGCGTGAAGACGGCTTATTTCAACCATTGGATATAGAGTTCCGAGGCACTGATTTTCCTACGGGTCCCGGTGTTGCATCTTTACAAAGCGGAACACTTGAGGGCAGTAACGTTAACCCTATCGAGACAATGATAAAGCTAATGGATTTCAGTCGTTCATTCGAAGCCCAAATAAAAATGATTACCCAAACCAAGTCTATCGATGAGACCGGTTCAAGCATGATGAGACTGCCTTAAGCCATAGTGCTTAAGCGGCAGAAATTTAAATAGAGGAGTGTAATAATGGATGCATCACTTTGGATCGCCAAAACCGGATTGACCGCGCAGCAAACGCGTATGCAGGTTATTTCGAACAACCTGGCCAACGTCAATACCACCGGATTTAAGAAAGATCGTGCGGTTTTTGAAGACTTGCTGTATCAAAATATTGTTCCCGCTGGCGGGCAGGCCGACGCCGAAAATGAAACCCCCACGGGACTAATGCTGGGCACGGGTACGCGAGTAGTCGCCACTGAAAAAATGCACGCTCAGGGGAACATCATTACCACTGAGAACGCTCTGGACGTAGCCATCACCGGAGATGGTTTTCTGGCTGTCCAGCAGACCGATGGATCACTGGCCTACACCCGTGACGGCTCTTTAAAGCTGTCCTCCGACGGGCAGCTAGTGACCGCCGGTGGTCAACCTATTGTTCCTGCGATTAATATTCCCCAGAACACAGCCAGTATTACTATCGGCCGGGATGGCACGGTAACGGCTGAGCTCGCTAACAGCGGTGGCGCCGCCCAGGTGGGTCAACTTCAGCTATCCCGCTTCGTGAATAATTCAGGATTAGCGCCGATAGGCCGCAATCTAATGCAGCAAACCAATGCCAGTGGTGACCCTATTATTAGCATCCCCGGCGAAGATGGCGCGGGTATGTTAATGCAGGGTTCATTGGAGGCCTCCAACGTCAATGTTGTTGAAGAAATGGTCAACATGATCGAGACACAGCGCGCCTATGAAGTTAACTCAAAAGCAATTGCGGCAGCCGATGGCATGCTGCGCTTCCTGAACAATAATCTGTAAGGCAGTCTTATGAATATTTTACGTACGTCCTTCGTCTTATTACTGGTTAGCTTTATAGCTGCCTGTAGTGGTGCGCCTCGAATGATGCCAACGGCTGAGTTCTCGCCTGTGCAACCCATTCCGGCGAAAAGGCCTACTCAGGTAACTGGATCAATCTTTACTAATGGCCGAGATTTATTCGGCGATCTACGTAGCTATCAGGCGGCCGACATCCAGGTAGGTGATTTGATCACCGTACTGCTGAACGAAACCACCCAGGCGTCCCGCACCTCTGGTCTATCTACCAGCAGAGAGTCAGTCAACAATGCGATTGGCGAACAGCAAAAAGATAAAATCGTCAAAGAATTAGGTTTTGGCTCAGGCTTGATGGCTGGGGCGTTGACAACTGGTTCAACTATCACCAGCGATGGTTCTGGTACAGCGGGACAGGCGGCATCTTTGACCGGTTCAATATCAGCGATGGTTGTAGAAGTTCTGGGCAACGGCAATCTTGTGATTGTTGGCGAAAAGCAATTGGCACTGACAGAGGGCAGCGAATTTATTCAGGTTAAGGGCATTATTCGCCCGGCGGATATTCAGCCAGATAACACGATACTGTCGCAGCGTATTGCCAACGCACAAATTTCATATCGTGGATCGGGTGATTTGGCGTCAGCCTCAAAGCCACCATGGTTAACATCTATACTTTATAATTTCTGGCCTTTTTAAGAGAAAAAAAATGTTAAAAATAAAAATTATAATTATTTCCATTGCCCTTTTGTTGCCCTCAGTAACTAGTGCAGATCGTATTAAAGATCTCACTGATGTTGCTGGTGTACGCGCCAACAAACTGATTGGATTTGGCCTAGTCGTTGGCTTGCAGGGCTCGGGTGACGGTAAGGACTTACCTATTACGGCGCAGGCCTTAAAGACCATGCTGTCAGGTTTGGGCGTCAGTGTAGATGGCCCTGTGAGTGATTTCGATCTTGGCGATCAGATGGCTGCACTCGCCGTACAGAATGCAAAAAAAGAATTAAAAGTTGAAAATGTTGCGTCAGTGATGGTGACCGCCGAGCTTCCAGCCTTTGCTAAACCTGGTCAGCGTATTGACATAAATGTGTCAGCAATTGGTGTCGCGGAATCTTTACGTGGCGGCACATTGATCATGACGCAGCTGCGTGGCGTTGACGGACAGACTTATGCCTTGGCGCAGGGAGCCATGACAGTAACTGGCATCTCCGCAGATGCTGCAGGAAGCAGCATCCAAATAGGAGTACCCACCTCTGGCCGCATTCCTAACGGTGCCACGGTAGAGCGAATGGTTGACTCACCTTTTGAAAATTCCGACCATATAGTTCTGAACGTACGCGAAGCAGATTTTTCCACATCAAATGCTATTACTGAAGCCATTAATCTAGCATTTGGCCCAGGCGTTGCCGAGGCCATTGATGGCGTATCCATAGCAGTAAGAGCGCCTATGGATTCCTCGCAGCGTGTGACATTTGTGAGCATGATTGAAAATCTTGATGTGACACCTGGGGATCCACCGGCTCGCATAGTAATAAATTCAAGAACTGGTACGGCTGTGATCAATCGCTATGTCAAAGTGACTGCAGTCGCTGTTACCCACGGCACCATTTCTGTAAATATTTCTGCCACCAATGAAGTCAGCCAACCTGCACCATTTGGCGCTGGAGAGGCGATCGAAGTGCAAAATGCAGATATTACGGTAGTCGAGCCAAATAATAATATGTTTCTTTTTCAGCCTGGTGTTGATCTGCGTGACATAGTCGACGCGATAAATCAGGTTGGCGCGACCCCCTCTTCCTTGATCGCAATTCTAGAAGCATTAAAAAGCTCTGGCAGTCTGCGTGCCGAGTTGGTGGTGATTTAAGTGACCGACGTAACCTTGTCAGCCAAGAGTTATCTTGATTTCGCCGGTCTCGGCGAGCTGCGCACACGCGCCAAAAATCATGATGAAGATGCTGCGCAGGAAGTTGGTCGCCAGTTTGAGGCAATGTTTGTGCAGATGGTTTTTAAATCTATGCGCGAGGCAAATGTGCCATTAAAAAGTGACCTTATGAGTTCCTCAAGTATTGACACATTTGAACAGATGTACCACGAAGAACTCTCCCAGGTAATGGCACAAAAGGGTCTTTTTGGCCTGGGCGATTGGTTGACAGATCAGGTTAAAACTCAGAGCAGAAACATCAAGGCAGTCGACGCTTACAAGCAACTTAATGACCAGACTGAGACCCAAAGTTTACCTCTTCAGTCGACAATTTTTGCCCAACCGTTACCCTTAAACCCTGAGCTCAATCAGGTACCAAAAGGGATTAAACTATGAGTGACATTTTATCCATTGGCGCCGGCGCAACTCAACTTTATCGACAGTCTCTGGCCACAGTTAGTAACAACATTGCCAACCTGAATACTGAGGGTTATTCCCGCCAGGTTGCGACCTCCGCCGAGGGTATGCCCAGCCAACAGGGTACCGTATATATTGGTACTGGTGCGCGCCTCGAAGGGGTCAGTCGCGCCTATGACGAATTTGTTGAGACGAGTCTGCGTAATAGCGGCAGCGACCTTTCAACTCAGGAACCGCTTATTCAATACGCCAATCGTATTGTCGACCTTATGGGTTCGCAGACCTCTGGACTTTCCAATGCGCTTGATCAGTTTTTTGCCACGGCCTCAAATCTTAGCGCCGATCCAGCCTCTACTGTCCAGCGAGATATGTTTCTGCGTGACGCCGACATCTTGGCTTCGCGCTTCAGAGAAATTGCTGGGCATCTAGGAGATGTGCAGCAGGAGACAAAGTCCAATATTGAATTGCAAGTGACTACGATTAATACATTGTCACAGCAGTTGGCCACCGTAAATTCAAAACTCGGCAGCAAGATTAGTCTCGACAAACAGCCGCCAGGGCTGCTTGATCAGCGCGACCAAATTATGCGTGACCTTTCGGATATCAGCCGTGTACATGTCGTGGAGTCTCCTTCGGGCGAGGTGTCAGTGCGTCTTGGAAGCAGTTCGGGGACATTGATTGTGGATGGAAAGGCTACCACAACCCTCGGTGTTAACTTTGATATAAATGATCCTGGCAGAGTAGATATTATTGCGGACCCCTATGGTAACGCCTACGCTGCCAGTGCAGTGACTAACGGCTTGCTCGGAGGCCTGATGAACTTCCGCAGTCAGACCTTAGGGCCGGCGATGGATAGCTTTGATTATCTGGCCCAGACTGTTGTTAAAGAGGTAAACCAAATTCACACCTCGGGCCTTGATGCTCGCGGCGAAAGAGGTACAGCGCTATTTAAAATTGACTCAGTGTTTGATGTGAGTGCTCCCACGGTTAAAAACCAAGCCGCTATTAGTATCGAGGTAGTTGATCCTGAGGCCTTTAAATTTAACTCCTTTGAAATGCGCTGGATGGAGACAGACAAGGTATGGCGTATTCAAGACGGCAAAACGAGTGCGGTAACCTTTGTCGCCCCCGGCGCTGCGGGTTTCACCCATGCCGGCTTACAGATTAAGGCAACCGGTACGATTAGCGATGCCGACACCTATCTTGTCTCGCCCCGAGCACGTCCAGCCGCCGGTTTAAGATTAGCCCAAACCGACCCAATGGCCGTCGCCGCTGCGGAGCGAATGCGACTCGTGGCTGCCGAGGCAAACGTCGGTAGCTCCAAAGTTTCCTTACTCTATGACCAGACGCCAGCCTTTACTGGCTTTAAATCCGGTACGGATATTATTAGTTTGGGTAATAACATGAGTACGGCTGCGGGCGTTGCGACAACTGCCAGTAATACTAAGCCCGCCTTTATTATTCCTAAAGGGTCCGACAACGTGTCCTTGATGATGGAGGTTCCTCAGGACAGCACCTTGAGCCTGCAGGTTATGACCCATGACGGGCTGCATGTTCTTGGCCACAGTATTGATACGGCTACCCAGGCTGCGCTGATGTCCGGAGATACGGGTTTTAGCGCGTCAAGCACCTACAGCAGCGCCTATCTAAATACCGCACACACCGGTGGAGTGGCAGCCATTTATCGATCGGCTGTGACTGCATCAGTTACAGCCACGCTGGCCGTGAGTGACGGAACGAATACAGTTTCCTTGGCAAGTGCAAGTTACGCCGATGTTGCCGCGCAGGTCAGTGCAATTCAGGCGGCGACAGGTTACGGCGACCTAGCCTTTACCGTCGCGGCCAATAGCAACAATATTGATATTACCTATAAGACAACAGGGGCTATAGCTACCGCGCCCACGGTCACTGTCGGCGGGAGTGCTCAGACAGTTACAACGCCTACCGCTGGCGTGACCGCCGTCAATACCAATGCCTATATGGATTTGGATATGACCTATGGGTTTTTGGAAAACAGTATTCAACACCAGGGCTTTGTTGCTAATGCCACTAACACGGGTATGGTCGCGCAGACTACAACGACCAACGCTCAGGTGGTCACTGCGCCTGTTAGGCTACAAGAGAATGTGTCCGGTTCGACCGTCGATTTAATTGCCGCAAACAGTTTGGTTTTAAATGGTCAGAACATGTCTGCGCTGACGCTAGCAACAGGTACTAAGAGTTCCGCCGCTGCTATGGCCACCTGGTTAAATAGTGCCAATGGCTCGACCGGTGTGACGGCGACGGCCAGTAATGTTATTCGCTCTGCTGCGACAAGCATTGACCTGACCAAGCGGGTAAGAATAGAGGGCGTGATAATTGGTGGTGGAAGTTATCCAGCTGATATCCATGCGTTGTCAACGGCTATCAATAACGAGACTAGTACCACGCATGTTGTATCCTATGTCGGCCGTGAGGGGGACCTAGTCATTACGAATGCAGCGGGATATGAGGGAGCGAATATTGCCCTTAGTGACCCCGACGCATCATCGACAAATGCTCTGGGCCAGGCCAATCAAACGTATATTGGGACAATAAACTTAGACAGCCCGTCCCAAATTCGATTTACCTTTGGTGCCAATGGTGTCCCTGCGGATCTTGCTGTTCTGGGTTTGCGTACCGGCATTTACATCGACAGTCCTGTTGACGAAGACCTGGCGGTATTTGTTACCGGCACGGGTTCTGCAAATGTAGCGGCAGGTTTTACCCCGCCGCCAGTTGCGACAAAGCTAGCTAACGAACAGCCATTTAGTGTCGAATTTTTGTCGGCGACAAAGTACACCATTACTGATACCGCCTCCGGTACCGTTGTCGCTACTAGGGCGCATGCTGTTGGCGAAGACATTAGCTACAAGACTTTAAGTCTGAGCTTCGATACCGATCCGCTAGCGGGAGACCGCTTTGTTGTCGATGGCAACCAAAATGGTATAGGCAACAATAGCAATATGCTGTTGATGGTAGCCCTACAAGACAAGCCGGTACTCACTAATGATCGTACGATACGTGACGGCTACATTGACATTGTCAGCACGGTTGGCAACAAGGCAACACTGGGTAGAATTTCCCAAGAGGCCCTGCAAGTGGTCTATGACCAGGCCATGCAATCTAGAGATCAGGTCTCTGGCGTGAGTCTCGACGAAGAGGCAGCCGATTTGATTCGATTTCAGCAGGCTTATCAAGCCTCGGCACAAATTATACAGATGGCTTCGAAGCTATTTGACTCCATATTAGCCATTCGTTAAGGCGCTTACTGATGAAAATTTCTACTAGCCAATTATTTGAACGAGCAGTCACGCAAATGACGACGCAGCAAGCTAAGCTTGCTGAGATGCAGACGCAGCTAGCAACTGGAAAGCAGATCGTCCAGCCCAGCGACAATCCGGATAAGGCAGGCTTAATCCAGCGACTCAACACTGCCTATGATAGGCAAGAAGTCTACGAGGGTACGCTTGACTCTGTGCAGGACCGATTATCTGCGGAGGAGTCTTCCCTGATGTCCACAGATAATATTTTACAGCGTGTGCGAGAGCTAGCAGTAGCTGCTAGCTCTGACACGATGTCCAAAGACGATCGGAAAATTGTATCTATAGAGATTAATGCGTTGAGAGAAAGCTTGCTGGCTCATGCTAATACCCAAGACGTTAATGGCAACTATGTCTTTGCAGGCTCGGCAGTTACTACCGTGCCATTTTCACCAGATGCTGAAGGTAATATGCGCTATCAGGGTGACAACAGTTATGTTGCGGTAGATGTCTCAGAGCAGCGTCGACTAAATATGAATCGTCCAGGTAATGAGGTTTTCGATGGAGTGGTGCGGCATTCAACTGACGGTACGGGCTCCAGTAAAATTAGTTTCTTTAAGGTGATTGAAGACTTTAGCGCAGCATTAATGGGCAATGACACGGGTGCAATTCAGCGCAGCCTTGGAGAAGTTGATAGTCTTTCTGCCACCGTATCAATCTCATTGGCCGATGTCGGTAGCCGTCAAAACGTTGTGGAGTCACAGCGTGACGTTTTGAGCGACGCCAAGCTCAGATATAAGTCGGTGTTATCTAATGCTGAGGACCTAGATTACACCAGTGCAGTGACTGCGCTCACAGCAGAGCTCTTGTCTCTTGAAGCGGCTCAGGCCAGTTTTGCACAAATATCCCAGTTAACGCTTTTTGATTACATAAGATAGAGATTCAAGATGGCCGACATCAGTAGCACAGCAACCACTGGGAGCAGCATTTCCTCCGCGATCTTTACCGCATTAGATGTGGGATCTGGGCTGGATTCACCTAAGCTTGCCCTGGATTTGACTAATGCTGAGAAGCTCCCCCGGCAAAATGCGATCAAAGCCGATATTATTGCCAGTGAAGCGTCAGTCTCTGGATACGCTTTAGTTTCTGCCAGTGTCCAGTCTTTACAGACCGCTTTTGAAGCTTTAAATGATGCTGACGAGTTGTCGACGGGCACCGGTGCCACCACTGACAGTACTAAAGTGAGCCTGTCGGCTGTTACTGGCAGTGCAGCCGCGGGCTCTTACAATTTTACGGTTAGCCAGCTAGCGCAAAATCAGCGGACTATCTCCGACCAATTTGTATCAGCCGGCACGACTTTAAACAGTGGCGTTGCTTTCGATCTCTCGCTGTCGGTTGGTGTGACTCAAATGGGCACATACGATCAAACATTAACGCAGGCGAGCCTCCGGTCGGCATTGGCTAGCGGCTCCATTACCTTGTCAGATGGTACTAACTCGTTCAGCGTGTCACGGGCGCAGGTCAATAGCGCTGGAGGCACAAGCAGTGGGGCAGAGACCCTCGCCGGTTACATAGCGGCAATTGAAGCGAATAAGCATGCCGATTTTCTTTTCGGATTTGCAGTCGATGGCAGCGATGGTGTTACCTTTACCCAGACCACAGCGGGTGCAGGGACACTTACAAGCGCCACGGGTACGGTCACTGCTGGTATCACTGCGGCATCACCGGTTACGGGGGTAGCAGCCATTTATCGGTCTGCTTTGAGCGCGTCAGTTACAGGTACGTTGGCCCTTAGCGACGGTGTTAATTCAGTTTCCGTGGCAAGTGCAAGTTATACCGATGTTGCTGCCCAGGTTGCTGCAATTCAAGGAGCGACCGGCTATGAAGACTTACTTTTTACTGTTGCGGCCAATGGAAACAATATTGATATCACCTATAAGACAACAGGGGCTATAGCTACCGCGCCCACTGTTACTGTTGGCGGTACCTCTAAAACCG
>Ga0209709_10005430_pt1 | contig 10027 bp, 7 predicted proteins | sample ArcticOcean_MG_C_2_FD_187435 | JGI IMG/M metagenome (GOLD analysis project Ga0209709, IMG submission 187435) | Marine microbial communities from western Arctic Ocean - ArcticOcean_MG_CB4_136 (SPAdes) (version 2) | ecosystem: Environmental > Aquatic > Marine > Oceanic | place: Arctic Ocean...
GCCTGGCGTAAAAAGCACATTTACATTAATATTTCCAATCTTAAAATAATCTCCATGTTCTACTTTTAAATCAGTATAGAACATAGCATTACGGTGGGCGATAATTTTAGCTCCAGTCATTTTAACGGCAACATCATTTCCTTCAATATGATCAAAATGGCCGTGCGTGTTGAGAATCCATTCAATGTCTAAACCTAGTTCTTTCGCTCTTAAAATCAATCGTTCAGGCTCAAAAGCAGGATCAATTAGTGCTGCAATTTTAGTTTCTTCACATCCTAAAATATAGCCAAAATTATCCATATTCCCAATTGGGATTTGCTCTATAATCATTTAATCTAATTATACATTTTAAAATCTAGTAAAAAAGTGCTTCGTATACTTTTAGGTATTTTCGAATATATCGAAGTAGGAATAGGAATCAATACAGATGTTTCAGCTTTATATTTCTTATATTCGGCATCTTTTCCATATTTCGAATTTGCCGAAGCTTCCAATAGATTTATTCCACTCATAAATAAGAGAAGAATGATTATCCAAATTAAACCAATAATAGTCCATAGAGCGACTCCATGACTATAACAATAAACGTAAATTCCAGACCAAAGGAAAAGGTTGCCAAAATAATTAGGATGTCGGCTGATAGCCCACATTCCAGTTCTGCACCATTTTTTACCATATAATTTATGCTTAAATTTGGTATAATCAGCAATTGATTCTATTGCCAATCCAATTCCAAACATTGTGATTCCAATATATGATAAGTTTGTAAGTTCAAAATTACCTTCCATTCCATTAAAATATGTAATTGGAAGCGACAATAAGAAAACCCAAAGCATTTGGAAAACCCAAAAGCCTAAGAAACTCCAAAATACTTCACGCATTTTATCAAATCTGTGATCTTCACCCCAGATTAATATTCTATAAAATAAATATCCACCGAGCCTAAATCCCCAAAGACAAACCATCAGGGTGGCCAACATTTTGGGCAAGGAAAAATCATTTCCAAGCCATAGTGTAAAGGCAGCCAGGACGATAAAATTACTCGCCCCAGCAAAGTCCGTTACTTTGTCAATTTTCAGCGTGTACGCTACAGCAAAAAAGCTTAGTTGCATACACACTGTAATTAACAGCGATACCAGAATTAAATTATTTTCGAGCTCTATTAATTCAGTCATCTCGAGGTTTGGCCTCGTTCACCTTTAACTCACGGCCTTCAGTTTCGTAGCCATTTAATGCTTCGATTGCTGTTGCAGCCTCTTCAGAGTTTGCCATTTCAACAAACCCAAATCCGCGACTTCTGCCGCTCATGCGATCTACTATTACCTTCGCATCTGTTACTTCGCCGTGCTCTGCAAAGAGCTCCTTCAATCCATCGTCTCTACAAGACCATGGCAAATTTCCTACATAGATATTATTGCTCATTTCTCTTATCCTGCCCTGTCTCCAAGGCAAGGTTCCAAAAAACCCCCTACTTAAGGGTTATCGCTCAAAAGTCGTTACCTAGCTCTCTTCTAGTCTGTCCAGGGTCAATAAATGGAAGAACAAACGCAATTAGAAGCTGACAAGTTCCTCCAATCATAATGGTAGTTGTATAGGTAAAGTTCTCTTCAAAATAGCCTGCCATCTTCAATCCGAAGAGAGCTCCAAAGTTAAGCATAGCCATGTACAAAGTAAATTGAGTGGCTCCAACTTTTGGCCATGTAACATTCATAAATAATGAAATAAGAGAAATCCCCATTGCAGCTCCAAAGAAAGGATAAATCACAATCAACCACCACATAACTTTCCTATTTTCCCACAAAGGTTCGGCCAAAGCTATAGTAAAAATTGACAGTCCAGTTAGCACTGCAAATAAACTGGCAATGCGACGTGCACCATAGCGATCTGCAATGATTCCTCCCATTAATGTCCCAAGAATTCCGGCAATAACTGCAGACCCCCCTGTAACAGCCACATACTCAGTATCAGTCCATCCTAAGTTTTGAATGAATAGAACATTTAATACAGGAATCAAGAATTCCCAAAAATAAGTTAACATAGCAAGAATAATACCGACTAACGGAGCTCTGAGTGAGAGTGCTTTGACAATATCGCTCTTTTGGGGTGCTAAATCAAAAGCTTGTTGCCCAAAAGTGTTGTTTCGCAATAGTACAAAGTATGCCATTCCGGCAACTACTGTAAGAACATGACACCACAGTTTACTTGCAAAATCAGCAATCGTTAACAATAAGAATAAATCTAAAGCAATTAGAAGACCAATATCAACAGATAGTGATTTCGCATTATGGTCACCCATATCCCATTTTGGTGCTAAGAGAGGAGTAGCCTCATTATTGGCCTTTACACTTTTAGGAGCTTTTACTTCATTACTTGGCTTTACCATTGCATCACCCTCAGTCCATGGGAATAATTTTTCTCCGGGCCTTTCTCTGATAAAAGCAGGTAAACACATAATCAATAATAACATTGGAACTGTCAAAAACAATCCTTCAGCAATTCCAATAGAGGTGTATTTCCCCATAAAGTATCCAATACCAGCCCCACCAATCATCGTACCAAAACGTTTTGCACCAAACATGAAACCATTAATCTTTCCAAATTCCTCAGGACTCAAAATATCTACAGCTAAACCATCCACTGCCACATCTTGCAAAGATGCAAAGCAATTATGGAAGAATAATAACGCAGTTAACAAAGTAATTTTAGTATCAATTTCAGGCACGAGTGCAATAATTATAACAGTAACTACCATACCAGCCTGCGCACTGAGAATCCAAGGTCTACGCCTCCCCATTGGCAAATAATGGTAATTATCAACAAAAGGTCCCCATAGGAATTTGAAAACCCAAGGCAAGTATACCCAGAATAACATATTTCCTATTGCAGCAGCACTAAATCCTTGCTGTGCTAGATAGGCGATTAAAGTATATGAAATAAATCCAGAAGGAATGCCTTGTGCAGTATAGAGTGCACAAAGAGTAAGTGTTTTAGCACTTATTGCACCAAACATAGTAGTCATTAGGTTATTTTGGCCTTCAATGACAACATCATTATCCCAGACGAACTCGTCTTCTCCAGATTCTTCAACTTCTAAATTACTTTTAGATTTTCTAGGTTGGGTGAAAATATATCCCATTGCAATTGCTGCAAGAATAATAGCAGGAAAGAAAAAGAGTGCATTGATACTACTCAACCCTTCATTAATTGAGGTTACAAGACTATATTCATCCAATAAGACAACTGAAAAACTATTCACAGCAGACATTGACATTCCACCATCCAAAACTAGTCTTGCAGCCAGAGTCTGATTTCCCTTACTAACTTCTTCAGGAATAGTAATTTCCCAAGTTGCCCAATTTTTTTGATTAGAAGTATCGGTTGCGGGGTACCATTCGCTCGATCCAAATTTAACTTCAACACCAACAGTAGGCTTGTTTGCCGTAATAGCCGTTCCTTTCAATATTGTTCCATTATATATCTCAGGTTTTTCTAATACAACAGTTCCATTAACTTCACTTTCAACATATGCTAAAGTCCAATTTACAGAAACATCAGGATCAATCATTCCTGCAATTTCAGCAAAAACAAGTGGATCAGCCTGTCCATAACCATATTCATTGTCAGGCCGTGTTTCAAGAACAGAACAGTCATTTGTTATCAATCCCTCATCTAGGATTTCTCTTTCTATAGAATATCCCGCTACCAGTGTATCTTTAACTTCAGCAGGAGTCAAATCTGGGTTGGCTTCTAGAGTTAAGGCAACAATACCGGCCATCAGAGGCGTAGCCATACTTGTGCCGCTTTTACTAGTATATCCCGTTCCAGTTCCTTTGTTTGGAGCCATGATATTACTACCAATTGTTGCAACATCCGGTTTTACGCGCCCATCAGAGGTGTATCCTCTTGAACTATAAATTGCCAAGCTCAAATCTTTGTCCAAAGAAGCTACAGTAATAGGCAATCTCGAATCGCCAGGAGAGTCTATAGTATTACATCCAGCAGCAGTAATTGCTCCAATTTCATTTCCAGCACTCAAAGTAACAACAAGTCCCGATTCTACAGCTGCGTCTGAAACTTGACTCCAAGCTGAACTTCCATCATTATCAATATGGAATTCTACTTGCTGTTCTCCTAAACTAGAAGTCATAACACGAATATTTGGTTGGATAACTTTTTGATTTTCAATAGTCCATTCAATTCCTCTGATAATATCTTCGATATCACCTTCACAGCAAGATAAGACATTGACTAAGTGGGCTTTAGGTGCAACTCCGATGTAAGGCGTTCCATCAGGTGCAGTTTCTCCAGCACCAGTTCCTGCAGCAATTCCAGCCACGTGAGTTCCATGAGTTCCACTATCCAAGGATTGTCCAGGTTGACATGGAGAACATATTAGAGAATCTTGAACTGCATCATAATATGCTGCAACTTTCAAATCATTAGTAAATAGATTATCATCCATATCATCTAGACCAACATGAGCATTATCCACTCCAGTATCGACAATTGCAATCGAAATTCCCTCACCATAAAGACCGTAATTTTCCCAAACCTGGTTTACTCCCATATTAGGTACAGCTTCATTCATATCAGGAACTGCTTTTCCAATATCATCAAGCATGACCACACCATTCCAATTAGCAATTTCATGAATCATGTCACGAGGCATTGTAGTTCCAATTAGATCGATAAATTGAGCGCGGAAAGTAACTTCAATTCCAGCTTGCTCTAATCTTTCCACATCATAATCTGTTGGGTGATGATCATATCTAACAAATACTCGCGCCTCTCCAGCATCAAAGAATTGTTCATTCTGTTCTAATTTCCAAGTAAGAAGGTCTGAAATGCCATTATGGTCTTTGTCTCTAGAATAAACATCCCACCATTCTAGCTCTTGATTAACTTCATTTTGTTCAACAGCAGTTTTAGTATTTACTCCCATACCCAGACATAAAATTAATACGATTCCAAGAGCCCATAATTTTCGCTGCATTATACCGAATATAGGACTTTGAATAAAGAGGTTACGATTTATTCGTTATTTCCAAATCCAGCTCTGACACGAACTGCCATGCCTTGTTGTCCCATTTCTAGTTCTTTAGGTGAAACAACTAATTTTCCAAATGCTATTAATTTATCATCTGGAGTAACGACAATACATTCGTCCATGATCTGTAATTCAGAATCGATACTCTCAATAAATTTACAGAAGACACTTTTACCATTTCTGTTAAATTCAGCCGTTTCAGGATTTACAACGACTCGGAATTGAGATTTTTTCGAATACTTGTGAAGTAATTCAGCTCCACCTTCCTGCAAGATGAATAATCCTCTTCTATGAGACAAAGAAACCATATGTCTCCCATCTAGAAGCAAATTACGTAATCGCTTTGTTTTTCTACTAATGACTAGTTCAGTGTTGCCTTTGGTGAATAGCTCTCCAATCCCCTTTCCAAATTGATAATCCAAAATTGCCTTTACTCTTTCGATACCCCATTCTTCCATTTTCCATCCTTCTAAGTCTTCTTGTAATAAACCAGGATGGAAAGGATAAGTCTCAGATAAATAAGTCGGTATTTTTCCAAAGTAGGGGTGCGTCATGTTTCCATTATCGAAAGAATTGGTAAGGCTTGTAAATATTGGCCGAATATCAGATTCAACACCTGTTTTGAGGGGAGTTTTATAACGATAAGCTGGTTCAAAGTGACCGATCCATTCAATTTCATTTTTTATTACATCAAAGACCTTCATTAAAGCAGGCGAAGCTCTCAATCTTGTTTCTACTAATTCCCATAGTAAACCATCATGAATAGCTTGTTTAATTCTTCGAATTTCTGCAAAAGAAACCATTAGGTTATGTTTAGCTATGATTTTCTGCCTTTCCTTTTTTCCAAGTTCTTTTAATTTTTTTACAGTCATGCCTGGAGCTGCAGAAAACTCTCCTGGCAATTCTTCTAACTCATCTAAGTTTCTAGTTCCCCAAGTAAACATTAAGCTGTCTCGAGAGGCGAACTTAGCATAACTGGCACTATCAAACAAATCACAGCCTAGGAAAGTAGCTAAAGCGAAAAGGATAGGATGTCCGCAACCAAAAAGATGTACTGGTCTTGAACTATCAAGTCCTTTTTTGGCCGCAATGATGACTTCAGCTAGAATTTTGAAATTATTTCTTTCCATCATAGGAACAACTCCCCCTATCGGGAAAAGTTCGGCATTCGTAGTTGACGCCATTTCAGCAGCTTTAGTTCTTAGATCCAGATGCCGCCCACCTTGAATTGGTGCAGCTAAGAAAATATTTCCTTTGTTCTTGTCTGCGAGTTCTATTCGTTTCTGAGTTTCAGTTAATTCCTCTTTTGCTTGTTCAAATCTAGTTTCAGGCTCACAGAAAACATCCAGAACAGTTCCGATATCGACTCCAATCTTTTTTTGAAATTCGAGAATTTCTTCTGGTTTCATTTCAATTTCACCATAAACATGAGATTGAAAAGTTCCACTATCAGTCATAATAGGTCCTGACCAATTTACCAATCCATGAACTCCTTTTTCCTCAGCAATCTCTTTTAATTCTGGATTTTTATAAATAATATAACTATTTGTGATAATTCCTTGTGCTCCACATTCAGCAAGTTCCTCCATAGATAACGTTAGAATTTTAGGATTAACAACTGGCAATAATGTCGGAGTTTCTAGAACACCATGTGATGTTTTAATTTTCCCCAGTCTGGCCAATCCATCACGTTTACTAATTTCGAACAATGCTTAATCACAAAGAAACCTTTATTTCAATCCATGTCTAAAACAACATATGGAAAAATCGACGATTCGAATAACAGGGATGACGTGCGCATCCTGTGTTGCATCTGTCGAATCCATAGTCGGTAATCTAGAAGGAATAAAATCAGTAAAGGTTAATCTTCCTCTTGAAAAAGCTACAATTGGGTGGATGGAAGGGGTCAATAAAGATTTGAAAATGATTGAAAACGCTATCAGCGCAGGTGGCTTCGGATCTGAAGAACACATAGATCCTAAGAAATATAGGCAAGAATCTATAGATACTTCAAGTAAAATGGGCATACAGGTTGTTATATCTTTAATTTTAACAATTCCAACATTTATTTTGACAATGTTTATTGGAGACTTGGGTGAAATTATAGGTATTGACTTAAGACTCGCAATTGCTTTCATTCTGTCTTCAATAGTTTATATTTTTGCCGGTAGAGATTTTCATACGGGAGCTTGGAAAGCAATATTATCTGGAAGAGCAAATATGGATGTTTTGGTCCATTTAGGCACAACTACGGCCATGGTTTGGTCCTCACTTGTAGTTTTCGAACCATTTTTAAATTTTTTACCGTCTATTTTTTCGTCAACAACGCATGTTTATTTTGATGGAGCTGCGTTTATCATATCCTTTATTCTACTAGGCAACTGGTTAGAATCCAGAGCTAAATTGAGAGCCACAGATGCAGTATTTTCTCTGATTGATCTTCAACCTAAAGTTGGTTTGATTGTAAATGACGATGGAACCGTTTCTGAAATGCCAGTCGAGTTAATCGAAGAAGGCACTGAGTTATTAGTCAAGATAGGTCAAACTATACCTCTAGATGGGGTGGTGGTAAAAGGTACAACTTTGATAGACGTATCAATGATGACTGGAGAGTCCAACCCTCTCTCTGTCAGGGAAAATGATACCGTCATGGGAGGTACAATAGTTTTAGATTCTCCTATAAACATAAGATCAACTAAGCCTCACGATGACACAATATTAGCAAACGTCATTGCACTTGTGGATGAAGCACAAATGGGCAAAGCACCAATTCAAAGATTGGTTGATAGAATTTCAGCTGTTTTTGTTCCCGCGGTAGTCTTTTGTGCCGTTCTTGCATCTTTTAGTTGGGTTTTTTTTTCAGAAGGTTATGGTGATTACAACGCTACAGAACTAGGAATTATGGTTTTAGTTTCGACTTTAGTCATTGCCTGTCCATGTGCATTAGGCTTGGCTACACCTACTGCTCTTATGGTCGGCACAGGTGTTGGCGCTCAATATGGTTTGCTAATCAAGGGGATAGATGCTTTGCAAAAGGCACACACTACAGATACCTTAGTTTTAGATAAGACTGGCACTCTTACAACGGGAACTCCGTCCGTGGTAAATATCAATACGATAAATCCAAATGGAGATAATCCTCTGACAATTGCAGCTTCTCTTGAAACAGGTTCAACTCATCCAATTGCTAAAGCTATTGCCAAAGCTTATCAAGAATCAAAGAAGGAAATGATACTTTTCGATAAAGTGGAGAACATTGGAGGTATGGGGTTGCTAGGAATTTCTGGAGATGATGAATATGCTGTAGGAAATCAAGCATTGATGGAAAGCATAGGGGTTGAAATTTCAGATGCTAATAAAGAACTAAGTGAAATATTGATTGATGGAACTACTGCAGTCTTCGTGTCCAAGAGAGGTAATTTGATTGGATGGATTGAAATGAAAGATCAATTGAGAGAAACCACTCGTTTGGCAATTTCAGAAGCTAAGAATCTAGGTCTTGAGGTAATCATGTTGACTGGAGATAGACCTGAAACTGCTCTAAGTATTTCCAGAGATGTTGGTATTACAAAATTTGAAGCAGAAGTCAAACCGGATGAAAAAGCAGCCTACATCAAGACACTGCAAAGAAACGGATCATGCGTTGCTATGGTTGGAGATGGCGTTAATGATGCTGCAGCCTTGGCCATGGCAGATGTTGGAATAGCAATGGGTGCTGGCAGTGATATCGCTCTCGAGGCAGCAGACATAGTCCTTCTTCGTGATGATTTACTAGATGTAGTTTCTACTCTACATTTAGGTAAGGCTATAATGAGTAAGATTCGAAGTAATTTGGCTTGGGCTTTTGTTTATAATTTGATTGGTATACCTTTGGCCATGGGTGTACTAATTCCATGGACTGGATGGTTATTGCCTCCGGCATTCGCAGCAGGTGCAATGTCGTTGTCTAGTGTAAGTGTAGTCTTGAATTCTTTAACTCTCAGGACTTGGAAGCCAATAAGGGCATGATTTTTTAATCATCCTTCTCACTGATTCGGTATGGCTGAGAAATTACAATTCCAGATTGACGGAATGACTTGCGGAGGGTGTTCAGGTAGGGTAAAAGGAGTACTTGAGTCAAATTCGAACGTAGAATCGGCCGTCGTATCTCACGAAAATAATATCGGAACAGTAATCACTAATGGTCAGATAAGTGCTAGCGAATTGGTTAAAATAATTGAGCAAACAGGGTATAGTGCAGCTATTTCGTCCAGCCCATAAAGTTCCTGATACTGTTTGGAGTTCAGAGACCCCTCTTAATCTAAAACCTAGATTCATTACACTCTTCTTTTTAGTTTTAGGATTATGGATTTTTGGGACTGGTGAAGCAATCTTAATTGGTGCAGGGATTGGAGTTAGTCCATGGACGGTTCTTGCTCAAGGAATAACCGAACAGACTGGTTTTACTGTAGGTATATCAACATTTATTGTCGGTGTTTTAGTTCTTCTTTTTTGGATACCATTACGAGAACTTCCAGGAATTGGCACTATTCTCAATATTATATTAATTTCAATGGCAATAGATGTGATGAATCCATATATTCCTGAACAAACTGAAATGGTTCCTGCTATATTTCAAGCAAGTATAGGAATTATATTTGTCGGAATAGGAAGTGCATTTTATCTTACTGCTAATTTAGGTCCAGGCCCACGAGACGGGTGGATGACGGGAATTCAAAAAAGGACAGATTGGCCTATTGGAAGAGTTCGAATAGGTATCGAAATTTTAGTTCTAAGTTTAGGCATATTCTTAGGTGGAATTTTTGGCATTGGAACCATTATGTTTGCGTTGGGAATAGGTCCAATTGTGGCCATTTGCTTAGGAATTGTTGAACGCTGGGCTAAGCTATAATTCTATTAATGCCCTAGTAAAATGACAATTTAGCGGGCCGGTAGATCAGCCTGGAAGATCGCCTCCTTGGCATGGAGGAGGGCGCGAGT
>Ga0209709_10005431_pt1 | contig 10026 bp, 7 predicted proteins | sample ArcticOcean_MG_C_2_FD_187435 | JGI IMG/M metagenome (GOLD analysis project Ga0209709, IMG submission 187435) | Marine microbial communities from western Arctic Ocean - ArcticOcean_MG_CB4_136 (SPAdes) (version 2) | ecosystem: Environmental > Aquatic > Marine > Oceanic | place: Arctic Ocean...
CATTAGACGCAACAAAAAGAAGTGCTGCAGGCAATAGTGCAATAGCAGACAAATATAAACAAAGTAAATTTTAGGAGAACACAAAATGGTTTCAGAGGCAGAAATAAAGGAAAAAGTACAAGCCCACAGAGAGGCAAAGGACACAAAGGAAACAGTAGATACTACTATTGTAGCAAATGAAGATTTAGAAAATTTGAAAAAACTACAAGCAGATATGGATAATTTAGTTGTAGTATTTGGACAATTATCAATACAAGAATTAGCTATTGAAAAACAAAAATTAAACTTAACTAATGAATTAGACAAGTTAAAAGACAGAGAAGTAAAACTCGCAAAAGAATTGTCCGATAAATACGGCCAAGGATCTTTAGATTTAGAAACTGGTAAATTTACCACCACCAATTAACATTTTGGGTCCTAGCGGGATATTTATATATAGTTAAGAAATACTCATCTACTTGATGATTTGTACATAGAAAATATATAGAGGAGAAAAAAACATGGCCGAAAGAATTGTTAGTCCAGGTGTCTTTACACAGGAAAATGACCTATCGTTTTTACCAGTTGGAATCGGAGAAATCGGAGCAGCTATCATTGGTAACACACAAAAAGGTGTTGCTTATGAACCAAAAGTAATTAGATCATTTAATGAGTTTCAAGATCAGTTTGGCGTAAGCACAGACGGAACATACGTTCCATACACAGTAAAAGAATACATTAAGCATGCAGGAGCTGTAACAATCATTAGAACTCTTGGATTAACAGGATATAATGTTGTAGGAGGAATGGGAGTTTACTCTGCTACTTCAGGAGCTACCTCAGCATATATAGTCGGTGTAATACATCCTACTGCAAAAAACGATGATGCCGAAATAACTGAAATAGATGCCAACAACGTTATACTTGGAATAGAAGAATTCAACTATATGAATGCTGTAGCTTCTCATAGTATCACCCATACAGGAGGAGCAACTCACTTAACGTTCTCATTTGATGAAGAACATTCAGATTATCTTCCAAATTGTTTAGGAACAGATTCAGGAAGATATGTACCAACGGCTGGAATAGAAGCAGCATCGTTTAAAAATCATTATGTTTATTCTATATTCCCATCTGCATCCATTGGACAACATATTGGAGGCACTGTAGCAGCTTGTTCTGCATCAATGCACACAATTGATATGAATGGCGAAAACGTTTTAACAGGAATGGCAGACGGAGCATACTCTCACGCAGCAACACCATGGGCAACAGCTCAAACAATTAATGGTGCAAATGCAAGATTATTCAAAATACATACATTAGGACATGGAACAGTTGTAAATGACGACTTCAAAATCTCAATTTCAAATGTAAAAGCAGCCGGAACTACTAAAGGTGATGACTATGGTTCATTTACTTTACAAGTTAGATCTGGAGCAGATACTGATACTAGACCAGTTGGAATAGAATCATATGCAAATTTAAGTTTAGATCCAAACAACGCAAATTATATTTCACGAAGAATCGGATCTCAATACAGATCTTATGACACTAACGGTAAATTAATTGTTAATGGATTCTATCCAAATCTTTCAAAATATGTTAGAGTTGAAATGTCTGAAGATGTTGACAATAGAGTTGCATCTGCAAAACTTGTACCATTTGGTCATGAAGCATATTACTCACCACTATGGTGTATGACTTCAATTGAAGGAACACCATACACTGCATCATACCCACCTGCAGTACTTATTACATCAAAATCAAACGAAAATAGTAAAGCATTCTTTGGTTTCCAATTTGACGATGATTTAGCTAAAGGTAATGTCAACTACCAAGCACCATTATATGATGCAGCAATAGCAGGACATAACTCTGCATTCAAATTAGAAGCTTGTGAAGATTACAATACAGCAACAGGATTTGTACATGTTACAGGTTCAGCATTGAAATACAAAAAATACACAATGGCAATGCAAGGAGGATTTGATGGAGTTAATCCAGCAACTCAAGTAGCTTCAGGAAAAGATTTATTACCTGGAAATACATTTGGACATAATGTAACTCTTGCAACTGATTCAGGATATGATATATATAAGAAAGCACTTAATGCTGTTGCAAATCCAGATGAAATTGACATTAACCTTATAGTTACACCAGGAGTATTACATACCAATTCACCTGCAATTATTGCAAAAGCAATTGAAATATGTGAAGATAGAGGTGATTGTTTCTATATATTCGATCCAAATAACTCTTTACTTGGAGAAGGAATATCATCAGCAACAAATGCGGCTAATGTATATGATACTAATTATGCTGCAATGTATTATCCTTGGGTAAAAATATTAGATATTGCAACAAATAGATACAAATTTGTACCACCATCTGTTGTTATACCAGGAGTATATGCATTTAATGATAAAGTAGCTCATCCTTGGTTTGCACCTGCAGGTCTTAATCGTGGTAGTTTAACTACTGTAGTAGATGTATACACTAGATTAACACACGCAGAACGAGATGAATTATATGAAGGCAGAATTAACCCAATCGCTGTATTCCCAAGAACTGGAGTTTGTGTATGGGGTCAAAAAACGCTTCAAGCTAAACCATCTGCTCTAGACAGAATTAACGTACGAAGATTATTAATTGCAGCTAAGAAATTTATCGCATCTGCAACTAAATATCTTGTATTTGAAAATAATACAACTCAAACAAGACAAAGATTCTTAAATATTGTGAACCCTTACTTAGAGTCAGTTCAACAAAACCAAGGTCTTTACGCATTTAGAGTTATTATGGATGAAACAAACAATACTCCAGATATAATTGACAGAAACATTATGAAAGGTGAAATATTCTTACAACCTGCAAAAGCAGCAGAATTTATCATCATAGACTTTAATATTATGCCAACTGGTGCATCGTTTGATGAATAAAATTTAGAATAGATGATATTTATATATAATAGATATAATAGATACAAATAGAGGAGAATAGTAAATGGCTAATTTAATCGATCCAAATGAAGCAATGTTCACGGCATTTGAGCCGAAACAACAAAATAGATATATATTTTATATTGAAGGTATACCTGCTTTCTTAATACATAAAGCTGCAAGACCAAAAATCACGCAGGAAACTGTAACACTTGAGCACATCAACGTTACTAGATATGTAAAAGGAAAATCTAAATGGGATGTGGTAGCCTTAACATTGTATGACCCAGTAGTTCCTTCAGGAGCTCAGGCCGTTATGGAGTGGGTAAGATTACATCACGAATCAGTAACAGGTAGAGATGGTTATGCAGACTTCTATAAGAAGGACGTAACAATCAATGTACTTGGACCGGTAGGTGATAAAGTTGAAGAATGGACAGGTAAAGGTGCATTCATCACAGAAGCAGACTTCGGAACATTAGATTGGACAGCTACTAATGCATATAATGAAATAGCAATGTCTATACAATGTGATTATTGGATCCTACAATTCTAAGATATTACAACTAAAATTTTTAATTAACTCCTAGCTTAAATAAGTTAGGAGTTTTTTATTCTTTTTAGTTTGCTCGTATATTTATATATACATATATCAACACACAATAAGTTATAAAAAACAAGGAGTATACAGTTATGGCAAACAAAACCGACGCGCAGATAAAAGAACAAGTTATCGCAAAATCAATTAATGAAATCAAAGAAACAGCTGGAAAAACAACATATAAATTTCCAACTGAATTAGTAGATCTACCTTCAAAAGGAAAATTATATCCAGAAGGTCATCCTCTAGTATCAGGTCAAATAGAAATGAAATATATGACTGCAAGAGAGGAAGATATTCTTACTTCTCAAAATCTTATTCAGAAAGGTGTAGTATTAGATAGATTATTACAAGCTTTAATTATTACTCCTGTCAATTATGATGACATTCTTATTGGAGACAAAAACGCAATAATGGTAGCAGCAAGAGTTATGGGTTACGGAGCAGAATATAAGGTTGAATTAGAAGATCCATTCACTCCAGGAGAAAAGCAATCAACATCTATTGATTTACAAGCTTTAGAAGATACTGACGTTGATTGGGATGAAATTGGAACTGAAAATGCATTTGAGTTTACATTACCAACATCTAAGCGAACTATAACCTTCAAAATACTAACTCATGGTGACGAAGGAAAAATTACAGAAGAAGTAAAAGCTTTAAAGAAAAACTTTAGAACTAGAGGAATAGCTGGTGTAGATACACAATTAAGTACAAGACTTAAGCACATGATAATAGCTGTAGATGGAGACTCAACGCCTAAGGTAATTAGAGATTTTGTTGACAATGAATTTTTATCTAGAGATACTATATCATTTAGAGCACAAATTGCAAAAGTGTCACCCGATATTGACATGACCTTTACATTTATTTCGGATATAACTGGACAAGAAAAGGATATAGCAATCCCTCTTGGTGTCAACTTTTTTTGGCCTGGGGTCTGAATACAGACCCATTCTACACAAACAGATATTTCAACTCTGCTATAATAGCAATGGGGGCTTTAACTTTGGCGACGTATATGAGCTCCCTGTCTACTTACGTATTTACTATTTTAGACTTCTGGATGAACAACTTAAAGCAGAAGCTGAAGAAATGGAAAAATCACAAAAATCAGGTGGCAAATCTTCCTCAGGTCCACCAAAAGTACCCAATTTTGCTAGAGGATCTGTATCAAAACCTTAACTTATGACATAAAAAAGTTCACTCCTTTATATTTATATATGAATAACTAAACAAGGAGGAAAAGACATGTCACAAGAAAAATCCCTAAGAAAAAAAATTCGTGAATTAGTTCGCTCAACTGTTAATGAAGAAAGCTTTGTTGGTAGCTGGTTCAGAAAACTTGCCAAAAACGTCGAAGACAGAGAATTTGCAAGACTTCTGGCTCAACAGCCGGAGCTCCAGAAAAGGCTCGATAAAATTAAAAAGAGTACTGAAAAAGACGTAAAATCACTTGAAAAATATATTAAGGCTATGAAGAATAGAAAAAACCCTAAATACAGTGACTAATTGTAAACTACTATGGCAAACGACGACTTAAAAGAAAAAGAAGGCCTTCTTAATTCCATCAGATCAATAAACGAAGGAATTCGAGATATAGAGCAGCAACATGCAAATATCGCAGCCACTATGGTTGATGATCAGACTCGCATGACAGCTATGAAGATGAAGGAATCTCAGGAAGCTTCACAGGCCTATGCTTCTTTAAAGATGATGACCAGCCTGGATGCCGTCAGAGCCATGATGGCCCAAGCTATTGCTGAAGGAACACTTGAGACATTCGAAATTACCGATAAACTTGCAAAAATTGAGGAGGAATCTAAACTCATTTCCAAGGAGTCTCTAACGTATCTGGAAGATCAAACTGTACAATTAGAAGAACAAGTAAAGCAACTAAACGAGAAGGACATATTCGGAAAATCAGAAGCAGATCGTCTAAAGATCATAAATGATCGAACAAAAGAAAACACTTCAAATCTAAAAGACTCTCTTCTAACAGCTGCAGGTATTTCAGACGAAATCTTTACAATGAGTGGCCTAATGAAGGCCGTAACTGCCGGAATGGCCATAACCGCAGTAGAATCAGCTAAGTTAGCCAGAGAATTAGGCACTGGAAATGGTGTATTAGATACCATGAAGATTGGTATGACTCAAATATCTGCGCAAGCAAATGCGCTTAGGTATGGTTTTGCACTATCTGGTTCTGAAGCTAGAAGTGTAATAAAAGATATTACTGCACTAAACGGTAGTCTAGATGACGCTACATCTATGGCCATAACACATGCAGGAGAATTACATGTAAAATATGGAATAGCAACAGCTGAAGCAGCTAAACTTCAAAAAGCCATGAAGTTCGTTAGTGACGGAACAGATGAAGGCGCTAGAGGAATGCAAGAACAGGTTAAAGCTCTAGCCAAGGCCAGTGGAGTAGCTCCAGGTGCATTAATGTCCGAAATTGCTGACAATACTCTTGAATTTGCGAGATTTGGTAAAGACGGTGCAAAAGGATTAGTAAGCGCTGCAGCAAATGCAAAAAAATTAGGAATAAGCTTAAGTTCAGTTGTAAATGCCGGAGATAGATTACTTGATGTACAAGGTTCTATTCAGGCAGAAATGAAAGCTGAAATGATGATAGGTAAACAATTGAATCTTGACGCATTAAGACAAGCAGCACTTGTTGGTGATAGAGATACAATGATTAAAGAAATTGCAAAAAATGCAGGATCTTTAAATGAATTTACCTCAATGAATGTACTACAACAAAAAGCATTGGCAGATTCTCTAGGAGTATCTACTGGTGAAGTACTAAATATATTACAAGCGAAAGAAAAAGGCGTTAATTTAGACAATAAGTCCTTAGAAGCATTCAAAAAACAAAATGCTGAAGCAGAAGGAACTACTCAAGCATTATTAGGAGGAGCAGCTGCAGCAGGAGGCCTTTTTGCAACTGTATCTTCAGCATTACCAGCACTAGGCCATGCAAAAAACTTGTTTGGTGGATTGATACCTAAAGGTTTAGGAGCTAAAATATCGGGTATCTTTGGAGGAAAAACACAATCCCTAGTCACAAAACAAGCAGCTGGACTTGAAGAGACAGGTAATAAACTAGGAAAAATGAAACCTGGTCCTAAAACAAATCCTATTGCAAACTTTTTCAAAGGATTCGCAAAAGTAAAATGGAGTTCAATAATAAAGGGAGTAGTTGGTATTGCATTAATGGGACTTGCGTTAATGGCATTTGTACCTCCATTTGCAATGCTAGCCGAAATACCAATACAGGGTATAATAGCTGGTTTAGCGACAATTCTAGTCTTAGCTATGACTGTAAAAATATTAGGTAAAGCAACTGGAGATATTATAAAAGGAGCAGTAGCCGTAGGTATATTAGGTATAGCTTTAATACCAGCTGCATATGCCTTTAGCTTACTTGCAGGCGTTAATGCTGGAGGTATGATAGCATTTGGAGGAGCAATGATAATACTAGGAGCTGCAGCAGCCGGAATGGGATATATATTCCCACTCATAATGGCAGGATCACTTGCAATGCTAGTATTAGGAGCTGCAATAATTCCTGCTGCAATGGCTATGTCATCTTTATCAGGAGTAGATTCCGGCTCAATGTTAGCTTTCGCAGCAGCTATACCGCTATTAGGACTAGGTTTAGCCGCGATGGGATTATTAATGATACCAATAGCTCTAGGAACCCTAGTTTTATGGGGACTTTCTAAAGTCTTACCAAATGTTACTGGTGCATTTGCAAACCTTGCTGGTGTGGATGGTGGATCTCTCTTAGGTTTTGCTCAAGCCATACTTCCTTTGGCAATAGGAATAGCCGCATTAGGAGCATTTCTTGTTGTAATACCAATGGGACTATTAGCATTAATGGCGTTATCAATGGGAGTACCTTTAGCAGGAGCATTCTTTACAGCTATGCCGAAAGTAAATGGAAAAAATCTATCGGAATTCGGAAAAGCGGTTCTTCCATTAGCGATTGGAGTTGGAGCCTTAGGATTTTTCTTTGCAACAATTCCATTGGGTATTTTAGCATTAATGATGTTAGGCCTAGGTGTACCACAAGCTGCAAAATTCTTTGGAGCTATGCCAAAAATAGACGGAAAAAACTTATTAGGATTCGGCCTGGCCATCCTTCCTCTAGCCGCAGGAGTTGGAGCTTTAGGATTCTTCTTTGCAGTAATACCACTCGGTATTTTAGCATTGATGGCATTATCAATGGGTGTACCATTGGCTGCAGCATTCCTTACAGCTATGCCAAAGGTGGATGGAAAAGGTCTACTAGCATTTGGAAAAGCAATTCTTCCATTGGCAATTGGTGTCGGCCTACTTGGAGCTTTTGCAGCCGTAATACCATTAGGTATAATAGCATTAGTTGGCCTAAGTCTAGGAGTAATAGCAGCAGCATATCTTCTTGCAAATATGCCAGCGATAGATCCTGCACTATTAGAAACTTTTGGTGGTGCACTGATGCCGCTTGGAAAATCAATAGCTGGACTTGGTTTAATGCTTCCATTACTAATACTCGGATCAATAGCAGCAATCATGATAGGAGCAGCAATGGTACCATTTGCGTATGCATTCAGTCTCATGCAAGGTGTAGATCCTGCAGCCATCGATTTATTGGGTCAAGGTATAAAGAGTATGATAAAAATTGTTGGTAACTTAGGTTTAATTGAAGCTGGTAAGTTAATTATAAAGGCCGCTGCAATCGCTGCAATTGGACTTGCAATTATGCCATTTGGAATGGCCGTAGCAATGGCAAGTAAGGGAGATCCAGAAGGATTAGTAAATGCTCTAGAAAAATTAGCAATGCTAGCTCCATCACTAGCTGGAGTTGGCCCTGCACTAATTGGTTTAGGAATTGGAATGCTTTTCCTTGGTATAGGTTTCATGGCTATGTTACCTGTAATGCCATTTGTACCTATGCTAGCTGCAGGATTAGTACTAATGGCTCCACCATTAATTATGTTAGCCGCGATAGGTCCACAAATGTTAGCACTAGGATTAGGATTCCTGTTATTAGGAATTGGTATGATTCCTTTTGCAATGGGAATGATGATGGTGGCACCATTTATTCCGTTAATGCCGCTTCTAGCACAATCTATATTACTAATGACACCTCCATTAGTCGCCCTTGCAGCAGTAGCTGACGTTTTACCTATAATGGGAATAGGCTTTATGCTGTTAGGAATTGGTATGGTTCCTTTTGCAATGGGAATGATGATGTTAGCTCCATTTATTCCATTAATGCCGCTCCTAGCACAATCTATGTTGATAATGGCACCACCATTAATCGCTCTTGCTACGATTGCAGAAGTTTTACCTATAATGGGAATAGGCTTTATGATGTTAGGAATTGGTTTAATACCATTTGCAATGGGAATGGCCATGTTAGCTCCATTTATTCCATTAATGCCAACACTAGCTGCATCGTTCGTATTGATGGCTCCACCACTTGTTGCAATAGCTGCAATAGCAGGAGTTATGCCTCTAATGGGTCAAGGATTCTTAATGATCGGAATAGGATTATCTGTATTTGCTGTTGCGTTAGGTATGATATTCCCATTCCAAACTGTATTACCTATTTTAGCAAAAGCAATAATAGATATGGCGCCACCACTTATGATGATGGCTCCGATTGGTCCACAAATAATGTTTTTAGCAATGGCAATCGGAGCTTTAGGAGTTACATCGGCCCTAGCAACAGTTCCATTATTCGCATTTGGAGCAGCTGCATACTTCGCAGCCCCAGCAGTTGCACTACTAGGAGAAGCAAGTAAAGTATTAGGAGCTGGCCTAGAAGCTGTAAGAACCCCACTAATGGCCATGGCTACACAATTTCCACTAATATTGGCACTATCTGGTGCGATAACAACCTTAGCTGCATCATTGTTATTAGCAACTCTACCAGTATTTGCATTTGGAGCAGCTGCATGGTTTGCAATGATACCTGTAATAGCTCTAGCAGGAGGACTAACCTTAATGACAGCAACAGCAGGAGGACTAACATCTGTAGGTTCAGGTTTAAGTGCAATAGCTGCAGGCCTATCAGAAATATCCCAATTCAAAGGAACTCTAGCATTATTAGCTATTGCAGGACCCGCACTTGCGTTATTAGGAGGAGTTGGAATGCTTGGCGGAGGTGGAGAAAAAGAGAAAGAAGGAAGTACAGCAGAAAATAATGATAGGCTAATCGCTAAGATGGACGAACTTATTTTAGTTATAAATTCTAAAGATTATTCACCAATAATTCAAATGGATGGCAAAACAGTTGGAAAAGCCGTAGCAAAGAAAAGAGGTCCTAAGGGAGCATAATAAATGAAAAAAGCAAATAATCGTTTTAACACAGGCAATCTTAGTGATAGACTAACAGGTGACACTCATGTAAATATGCCAGCTACACCTGATAAAATATCTCCTGAAGTGAATGTAATTGCAAAAAATACTGCAAAAACAACACCAACCTTAAATAATCCATCAACAACT
>Ga0209709_10005432_pt1 | contig 10022 bp, 5 predicted proteins | sample ArcticOcean_MG_C_2_FD_187435 | JGI IMG/M metagenome (GOLD analysis project Ga0209709, IMG submission 187435) | Marine microbial communities from western Arctic Ocean - ArcticOcean_MG_CB4_136 (SPAdes) (version 2) | ecosystem: Environmental > Aquatic > Marine > Oceanic | place: Arctic Ocean...
TTTATTTACTTTTAAATCTGATAAGAAATCCTATGCATAAAATTATAAAATCACTGCTGTTAATGCTATTTTTTAGTGTTCAGATTACAGCTCAGCATACCAATTTAGAAAAGGCAAGGACTCTGTTTTCTGAGCAAAAATATAGTGCTGCTCAAGCTTTGTTTCAGCAGTTAATTATTGCCGAAAGAACTGATGAACAGGCTAATTATTACAATGCAAAATGTGCAAAGGAGTTGTTTGCCTCAGATGCTATTTTCTTGTACCAACAATTTCTTTCAGCCTTTCCTTATACTTCATTTATTCAACAAGTGAATGAGGATTTGGCTTTGTTGTACTACAGAGATTTAGATTATCCTAAGGCAATTAAATTTTTTCTTAAATTCAATAATTTATACCAGTACCCTAATTTAGTTTTTAAATTAGCTTATGCTAATTTCAGTATTGATTCTCTAGTTGACGCTCAGTATTATTTTTCTAAACTGATTAATACTGATAGTAAATATGCAGCAACTGCTCAGTATTATTCTGCTTATATTGCTTACCAAAATGGTTTGTATAAAACGGCTTTAAATGGCTTTAAGCATTTAATTACTGACGAACAATTTGGGTCTATTATTCCTTATTACATTACTCAAATTTACTTTTTTCAGCAAAGCTATAAGGAGTTAATTGCATTTGCATCCCCTCTTTTGGAAACTGTTATTCCCTCACGCAAGTTAGAAGTAAATCGTTTGTTGGCAGAGGCCTATTATCGTACCAGAAATTTTGAAAATGCTATTATTCACTTTACTGCTTATCTTGAACAAGTTGACCAAGTAAACCCTATTGTTAATTTTTTGTTAGGACAATCCTATTTTAAAGTGGGTGAGTTCGAGAATGCTATTAATTATTTAGAGAAAGTAAATAGTTCTGCTGATAGTGTCAGTCAGCATGCTACTTATTGTTTGGGAGCTTCTTACTTAAAAGTTCAGCAGTTTAATTATGCTTTACAAGCTTTTAAAAAGTCGGCATCTTATTCTTATGATGAAGTTATTCAGGAAGAGGCTTTTTATAATTACGCAAAATTATCGTATCAGTTGGATTTACCTTTTGATAATACCTTACTAGTACTTAAAGCTTATTTGGAAAAGTATGACAATGCAATTCATATAAAAGAAATTGAAGCCTTAATGGTTCAGGTTTTCCAGAGTAGTAGTAAATATGATGAGGCTTTTGATGCTTTATCAGCTATCCACTTACCTGATTTGCAACAGCAAAGTTCACTTCAGCAACTTGCTTTCTTTTTAGGAGTAAAAGAATATAATGCTGCTAACTACAGTAAGGCACTTACTTATTTTCAATTAGCTACTCAGTATCCTATAGATGATAAAATAGCTTATGTAGCTGTTTTTTGGCTGGCAGATTGTTATTATCAGTTAAATGACTTTGCAAGATCAGCTGAACTTTATACTAATCTTCCTATTAATAATACTGTAAATTTTGGATTTTATCACGAGCTAAAACAATATCATTTAGCCTATGCTTATTTTAAGCTAGGAGAATATAAACGAGCAAATATTTACTTTAGAAAATATGAGAAGCTAGCAACTGATAGCATGAATTTGAATGATACTTATTTGCGTATTGCAGATTGCTTTTTTATGAATCAAGAATATTCGCTTTCTGAAAAATATTATGAAAAAGCAATTGCTTATTCTTTGTTTGATGGGGATTATGCTATCTATAAGCGATCGGTTGCTTTGGGCTTGGTAGGTAAAAATAATACTAAAGTAAAATTATTAAAACAGTTAACTAATAATTTCTTAATCTCTATTTATTATGATAATGCGCTATATGATTTAGCCAGCTATTATAAAAAGACTTCCAAAAATGATTTGGCTATTACTTATTACGATAAGCTATTGTTGGAAACAAATGATGAACAATTTACTGCTGATGCTCATTTGAGTAAAGGAATGATTTATTTTAACAGTAGTAAAGTTGATCAGGCAATCGTATCCTTTTTATTTGTAGTGAATAATTTTCAGCAAACTATTTATTTTAAAGAAGCTTTGTCAGGCTTGCAAGCTGCTTATGTGAGTTTGGCTAAGGTGGATGAGTATTTGGCAATAGTAAATGGTTTGCCTGAGATAAGCATCAGTAGGGCAGAGCAAGATTCATTGACGTATAATACGGCTTTTATGAAATTTTCTGAAGGAGATTATTTGGTTGCTCAAAGAACTTTCAATCAATATTTAGAAAAATTTGAAAATGGAATATTTAGAATAGATGCTGTCTATTATAATGCCATCTCTTGTGTAAAAGTTGGTGATACAACTAATGCAGTACTTATGTATACTGAATTGATTGGAGTTTCTAATGCTGAGTATAAGCAATCGGCTTTAAGTTATTTAGCCAGAAAGTATTATGCTGAGGATGATTATGCAAATTCAAATATCTATTACCAAAATTTAGAGAAAGTTGCCGCTAATAATTCTTTAAAAAGAGAAGCTATTATTCGTCTTATGTATGGAAATGAAAGTTTAAATACTGAGCTTGCTTATAACTATGCTAAGCAGGTTGTTAATTTAGATAAAACGGATGATTGGCTAATGAGTAAAGCTACAATTATTATTGCTCGGCATGAGTTTTCTACAGGTAATTATGCAAAATCAAAAACAACTTTTGAAAAAGTAGTGGAACTTTCGGATTATGATGAAGGGGCTGAAGCAAAATACTATTTGGCATATTTAACGTATTTGGACGATAGTTTGGCTTTGGCTGAGAAAATGATATTTGAATTGGCCGAAAGTTATACTAGTGATTATTTTATAGCAAAGGCATTTATTTTACTGGCTGATATTTATGTGGTGCAGGAAAATGACTTTCAGGCAAAGGCAACTTTGGAAAGTATTATAGAAAATCATAAAGGGGAAGAATTAGTAAATTTGGCAAGGAAAAATTGGGAGTTAATAGTAGAAAGAGAAACGTTTAAAAATGGAATAAAAGAAGAGCCGCAAAGTTATATTGAAGTATCAGAAGAAGAATTTGATTATGATTTAGAGGAGTTTTTGATTGAAGAGAAGATTGATGAAGATTATAAAGTAGTGGCTCCTGATACTTTAATTGCCCCAAAAACAGATAGCTTAGAAATAATTAACGAATACATTGAGAAAGATGAAATTGAATAAAATATTTATAGTGATTTTATTTACTACTAGTCAGCTTTTAGCACAAGACATTGGTACGACTGAAGTAAGGGTAGTTGAAGGATTTAAACCATCTATTCCTGAAGCAAGTCGTTTGAATGAAAAGGCAGCTTTTGCTGATACAATTAAAAAAGTACGTACCCAAGAATATGCAGTTATTGCTACTGATTTAAAATCGGACTATAAAACAAGACCCTTAAAAGCAGCAAAAGTAAAAGCGGATAAAATTGCACAATTATATGGAACAAAAGTAAGTGTAGGGTTTGGTAATGCTTGGACAACAAAGGCAAGTATTCTGCATAACAGTAAGCGTTCCAAAACACTAAGTTATGGGATTATTGCAAATCATTTTGCAAATAAATATGAAGTTCCGTATTATACTGATCCAGATGCCCCACACCTTGCTGTAGTTGTGTATCCTTATGAAGTGAAAAACAGTAAAAATACTTTGCATTTGTATGGGAAAAAAATGAGTGCCTCTCATATTTTTACGGGAAATTTGGATTATGATAGGAGGACAGCTTTGTACAGAAATATAAACCCTGCTTTGCCTTCTGAAGAAAATTATAGAAACCGTTTTGCTTTTACTAAACTTTCTTTTTCTGCTATTTCAAAAGAATTGTCAGCCGATAAATTAAAACACTACACTACTTTTTTTGTTTCTGATTTGAATGAGCTTTCTGAAAATCAAATCCACTTAAATACAAATTTAAGCAAAACGATTAATGGTTTGCCATTTGCGTTGGAAATTGAGTTGAACGATTATTTGAATTATAATAATTCGGATACAAGGTTTGAAAGTAAAAATGTGCAATCATTTCATTTTTCACCCTCTACTTCACTTACTCAGTATGGGATTGATTTTGATTTAGGAATAGAGTTTCATTATTTGTCGGACGACACACCTTTTGAAATTTTTCCGCAAATTAGAGCAACTAAGGAGCTCGTGAAAGATGTTTTGTTAGTGTTTGGTGGTTTGCGTCATAGTGATCAAAGACATACTCTTAAATCGCTTTCTGATGAGAATCCTTATATCCATTCTTATGGAACAAACCAAACTATTTTGGGTGGAAATGTTGTGTCACAAGATTTAAAAAGAACTGATACGGAAGAATTATATGTAGCTATGCGCAATGTATTAGCGAAAGATGAGGTGTTTGAGGGGAGTGTGGCTTACGGAATAGTTCAGAATTTCGCTCATTTTGTAGGTGCTGATAACTTGAACTATAATCGTTTTTTGGTTTACTATAGTGATGTAAAACAACTGCATGTTAATGCGAATTACGATAGAAAAATAAATAATATTATAAGTGTAAATGCAAATGCCAATTATTATAATTGGGATATGGAAGTTTATCATAAACCTAATTTCACTTGTGATATTAGTACTCCTGTTAATCTGAGAGATAAGATAAAAGTTGCTCCATCATTAAGTTATATTGGTAAAAGAAAAACAAATAGTTCTTTTGATTCAGAACCAGTATTTTTGCCAGTGATAGTTGAAGAGCTTCCTGCACAATTCCATATGAATTTAGGAGTGTATTACAACTACACGCAAAATATTTCAGCTTACTTACAATTGAATAACCTTACCAATTCCAAACAAGATGTGTGGATTGGTTATCGTGAAGTTGGTTTTAATGGTCTTTTTGGGCTTAATTATTCTTTCTAAATTTATTAACATTTGTTGAAAAATTCCTTTTAATTTTCATGCTTTTTTTCCTACTTTAACTCATTCAATAAGTGTATATTTGTGTGATTAAAAAAAACGAGAAAATAATTCAATTTTATGAGTGAAGAAAATAAAAATCAAGAATATAGTGCTAGTAATATTCAAGTTCTTGAAGGTTTAGAGGCAGTACGTAAAAGGCCAGCCATGTATATTGGTGATATTGGGGTAAAGGGATTACACCATTTAGTGTATGAAGTGGTGGATAATTCAATTGATGAGGCACTTGCTGGACATTGTTCTCATATCGATTGTTTTATCAATGAAAACAACTCAATTACAGTAACGGATAATGGTAGAGGGATTCCTACTGACATGCACGAGAAAGAAGGTCGTTCTGCTTTAGAAGTAGTCATGACGGTTCTGCATGCTGGAGGTAAGTTTGATAAAGGTTCTTACAAGGTTTCTGGTGGTCTTCATGGAGTTGGAGTTTCTTGTGTAAATGCACTTTCTTCCGATTTAAGAGTTGAGGTACACAGAGAAGGAAAAGTATTTGAACAAGAATACAAAATTGGTGCGCCACAGTATGATGTACGTGAAATAGGAACAACTGATAAAACAGGAACTTTTGTTACTTTCTTGCCAGATGCTTCAATTTTTGAAGAAACTGTTTATCATTTTGATATTATAGTGGCTCGTTTAAGAGAGTTAGCTTTTTTGAATAAAGGGATTAACCTTTCTATTACTGATAAAAGAAGAAAAGATGATGATGGAGAGTTTGTAAAAGAAGAATTTTATTCTGAAGGAGGGTTGAAAGAATTTGTTTCTTTCCTGGATGAAACTAGAGATTCTATTTTGCAAGATGTTATCTATATTGATGGTGAAAAAGATGGTGTTCCAGTTGAAGTTGCTATGGTGTATAATACTTCTTACACTGAGAATGTGCATTCTTATGTGAATAATATCAATACAATTGAAGGTGGTACTCATCTTTCAGGCTTTAGAAGAGGACTTACAAGAACTCTTAAAAAATATGCTGATGAGTCGGGATTATTAAAAAAAGTGAAATTTGAAATATCTGGGGATGACTTTAGAGAAGGTTTGACTGCAGTAATTTCTGTAAAAGTTATGGAGCCTCAGTTTGAAGGGCAAACAAAAACAAAATTAGGAAACAAGGAAGTTACTACTGCAGTTTCTCAGTCAGTAAGTGATATGCTTACTTTTTATTTAGAGGAAAATCCTGAGCAAGCGAAAAGAATTGTGCTAAAAGTAATATTAGCTGCCACTGCTCGTAATGCGGCTGCAAAGGCAAGAGAGATGGTTCAGAGAAAGAGTGTGCTTGTCGGTTCTGGTCTTCCTGGTAAGCTGTCTGATTGTTCCGAAAAAGATCCTGCGAAAAGTGAAATTTATTTAGTAGAGGGAGATTCGGCAGGAGGTACGGCAAAGCAAGGTAGAGATAGACATTTTCAAGCAATTTTACCTTTAAGAGGGAAAATATTGAATGTTGAAAAAGCTATGCAACATAAGGTTTTTGAAAATGAGGAAATTAAAAATATGTTTAAGGCTCTTGGTGTTTCAATTGGCACTTTGGATGATGAAAGAGAATTAAATATTGAAAAATTAAGATACCATAAAGTAGTAGTTATGACGGATGCAGATATTGACGGTTCTCACATTGCGACTTTATTGTTGACTTTCTTCTTCCGTTACTTAAAGCCACTTATTGAGCAAGGATATGTTTATATTGCCACTCCACCTTTATATTTATTGAAAAAAGGGAAAGACCATAGATATTGTTGGGATGAGGATCAAAGAGAGGGAATGATTCAGGAAATGAAAGGAGGAAAGGATGTAAATGTAATTATTCAAAGGTATAAAGGTTTAGGTGAAATGAATGCTTCACAACTTTGGGATACTACTTTGAATCCTGAATATAGAACGCTGAAGCAAGTTACTATTGATAATGCAGCTGAAGCGGATAGAGTGTTCTCTATGTTAATGGGGGATGAAGTTCCGCCAAGGAGAGCCTTTATTGAAGCAAATGCTAAATACGCAAATATTGACGCTTAAGAAATTATAGATTACAATAATAAAAAATAAAATAATGAAAGTTACAGTAGTTGGAGCAGGAGCAGTAGGGGCAAGTTGTGCGGAATATATCGCAATTAAAAACTTTGCTTCAGAGGTCGTATTAGTTGATATTAAAGAAAACTTTGCTGAAGGAAAGGCTATGGATTTAATGCAAACTGCATCATTGATGGGTTTTGATACTAAAATTACAGGGTCAACAAACGATTATTCTAAAACTGAAGGAAGTAATATTGCAGTTATTACTTCAGGAATTCCAAGAAAACCAGGAATGACAAGAGAGGAGCTAATTGGAATTAATGCAGGTATTGTAAAGTCTGTTTCTGAGCAATTAATTAAATACTCTCCTGATGTTATTTTAATTATTGTAAGTAATCCTATGGATACTATGACTTACTTAGCGCATAAAGTAACTGGTTTGCCAAAAAACAGAATTATTGGTATGGGTGGTGCTTTAGATTCTGCACGATTCAAATATAGATTAGCTGAAGCTATGGAGTGTCCAAGTTCTGATATTGAAGGTATGGTCATTGGTGGGCATTCTGATAAAGGAATGGTTCCTTTAACTCGTTTGGCAACTAGAAATTCAGTGAGAGTTTCAGAGTTTTTACCTGCTGAAAGATTACAAAAAGTATTAGAAGATACTAAGGTAGGTGGAGCTACTCTAACAGGAATGTTAGGTACTTCAGCTTGGTATGCTCCAGGTGCTGCAGTAAGTAGTTTGGTGCAAGCAATTGCTTGTGATCAGCAAAAAATGTTCCCTTGTTCAGTATTGTTAGAAGGTGAATTTGGTTTGAATGATTTATGCATTGGTGTTCCGGTTATCTTAGGTAAAAACGGAATTGAAAAAATAGTTGAAATTCAGTTGGATGATGAAGAATTAAGTCAGTTGCAAGCATCAGCAAAAGGGGTGAAAGCAACAAATACCTTATTAGAAGATTTAAATTTATAATATTTACTAATTAGTGTTGCTGATTAAATAAAACTTTTTATTTTTGCAGCCCTAATTTAAGAAGATATAATTATGAGAAAAGAAATACACCCAGATAATTACAGATTTTGCATATTTAAAGATATGTCATCTGATTTTGCTATTTTAACAAAATCATGTGTTGAAACTGAAGATACTATTAAATGGGAAGATGGTAACGAATATCCATTAATAAAAATGGAGATTTCTTCTGCTTCTCATCCCTTTTATACCGGTAAAGCAAAGTTAATTGATACGGCTGGTAGAATTGATAAATTTAAAAACAAATACAAGAAATTCGCAAAATAATCGAATTTTAAGCTATAGTAAAAAGCCCGCACATTTGTGTGGGCTTTTTTTTTAACTTTGCTCTTATGAATTTAATTCTTTTTGACAACAATCGGGAAAACTATTACCCTCTTTCTTTTACTCGTCCTATTGCTGAATTTAGGATAGGAATTTTAACCATTAAGGAGAAGTGGGAAAAATACTATAAATCAGTTTCTATAAAAACAGAAGATTATTTAGCTGTTAAATTTCCTATAAAACAAACAAAAGACAATCTTTGGGTATCGGCTAAAGTATTGCCAACTAAAACATTAATTACTGAAATAGAAAGTTTAAGAGTAGGTGAAGTTTTAGAAAAAAATGGGAGTATTATTGCTTTTAGATCTGCTGTTTTTGATTCTGATAAATTGAATAAGATTACGACTCATATTGAAATTGATACAGTTGGAGGTCTCTGGGATATTTTTAAAGATAATGATAGAGAGATTAAAAGAGATTTTTCTTTGTTGACTAAAGGAAGAAAATCTCAATCTTTGACTGAAAATAATACTGGTTTAGGTAAAGATATTTTTATTGAAAAAGGAGCTAAAGTTTCTTGCAGTATATTGAATGCCGAAAGCGGACCTATATATATTGGTAAAAATGCTGAGGTAATGGAAGGTTCTATAATTAGAGGTCCTTTTGCTATGGGAGAAAGTTCCGTGTTAAAAATGGGGGCTAAAATTTATGGTGCAACTACTTTAGGTCCTTATTGTAAGGTTGGAGGTGAAGTGAATAATTCAGTATTTTTTGGCTATTCGTCTAAAGCCCATGATGGTTTTTTAGGTAATTCTGTAATTGGTGAGTGGTGTAATTTAGGTGCGGATACCAATAACTCTAATTTAAAGAATAATTACGCTCAGGTGAAACTCTGGAATTATCAAACAGAACGTTTCAAAAACACAGAATTGCAATTTTGTGGTTTAATTATGGGTGATCATTCCAAATGTGGTATTAATACTATGTTTAATACTGGTACTATTGTTGGGGTAAGTGCTAATATTTTTGGCAGTGGATTTCCAAGAAATTTTATTCCTTCATTTAATTGGGGAGGAGCAGCAGGTTTTTCTATTTACAAACTACCAAAAGCTTTTGAGGTAGCTGAAAAAGTTTTTGGAAGAAGAAAATTAAGCTTTGATAAAGTAGAACAAGATATTTTGACTCAGGTTTACAATATGACAAAGCGTTATAGGAACGAACTGTAACTGACAAAAAGACTAGATTTCAACAATGGCATGCTAATTGCATTTGTTACTAGTGAAAAATAATTATTATGAAAAATAAATATCATTTGGATAGCCTTGAGCTATCTGATTTAATAAATGAGGAAACAGAATTCTTGCCATTGATGTCTGATGAGGATGAGGATAAAATATCAAAAGAAGATACTCCTGATGTAATGTCAATTTTACCCTTAAGAAATACCGTATTATTTCCGGGAGTAATTATTCCGATTACTATAGGTAGGGATAGGTCAGTAAAATTAATAAAGGATGCTGAAAATGGAAAAAACTCTATTGGTGTAGTTTCTCAAAAGGAATTTGATACTGAACTTCCTGAATTAAAAGATTTAAATGAAGTAGGGACGGTTGCTCAGATTTTAAAAATGTTAAAAATGCCTGATGGTAATATTACGGCAGTTATACAAGGTCGTAAACGTTTTAAAATTGAAGAAATGGTGCAGAATGATCCGTACTATAAGGCTAGAATTACGGATTTAAAGGAGATAAAGCCAGAAAAAAATGATCAAGAGTTTAGCGCATTAGTTTCTTCTGTAAAG
>Ga0209709_10005433_pt1 | contig 10022 bp, 9 predicted proteins | sample ArcticOcean_MG_C_2_FD_187435 | JGI IMG/M metagenome (GOLD analysis project Ga0209709, IMG submission 187435) | Marine microbial communities from western Arctic Ocean - ArcticOcean_MG_CB4_136 (SPAdes) (version 2) | ecosystem: Environmental > Aquatic > Marine > Oceanic | place: Arctic Ocean...
AAATCATCTCTATTTGTGGTGTAAAACCCATATCCAACATTCTGTCAGTTTCATCTAATACTAAATATTTTGTAGCTGATAAATTTAAACTTTTTCTTTTTAGGTGGTCATTAATTCTTCCTGGTGTTCCAACAATTATTCTAGATCTATTACCTAGTTGTCTAAGTTGTTTTTGCATTGCCTCTCCACCAATAAGTAAGGCAGTTTTGATATTAATCTTATCACTAATAATGCTTTTAATTGCAGCCATTACTTGGCTGGCTAACTCTCTAGTTGGACACATTACTAAAGCAAATGCATTTTTATCTAATATTAATTTATTAACCAGGGGAATACTGAATGCTAATGTTTTTCCAGTTCCAGTTTGTGCTGTTCCCAAAACATCTTTTCCTTCTAAAGCGACCGGAATTGCCATAGCTTGAATTGGCGTTGGCTTCGTAAACTTCATTTTTTCTAATGAATTTTTTAACGAATCTTCTATTTTTAGTAATTTAAAGTTTTCCATTCAGGTACTTAGATTTTTTAAATTTTAAGGAGATGTGCTCTTAATCCTTTAATACGTCTAATTTTCATAGCGATAAATATACGTTTTTTTAATAATCGCAAGAAGCGAATTTTTTTATTAAAGCTGTTTTAATAAGGAAATAATCATCTTTTTAAGTTTTCAAACGATTCAATTGATGTATAAGAGCCTCAAATTATGAAGAACAATATTCGAAACATCACAATTATTGCTCACGTCGACCATGGTAAAACCACCATGATTGATACTCTTATGAAGCAAAGTGGCTCATTTAGAGAAAATGAAGTTGTTGATGAAAGATTGATGGATTCTGGTGAGTTAGAAAAAGAAAGAGGAATTACTATTTTAGCTAAACCTGCTTCAATCAACTGGAAAGATTCAAGAATTAATATTATTGATACGCCTGGTCACAGAGATTTTGCTGCAGAAGTTGAGCGTGTATTAAGTATGGCGGATGGAGCATTATTACTTATTGATTCTGCTGAAGGTGTAATGCCACAAACCAAATTTGTTTTAGCAAAAGCTCTTAAACAAGGTTTAAAGCCAATTGTTATAATTAATAAATTAGATAAAGCAGACCAAAGAGCTAACGAAGTATTAGATGAGACATTTGATTTATTTGTAAGTTTAGATGCAAATGAAGAGCAGTTGGACTTCCCAGTTTTATATGCTAGCGGAAGATCTGGATGGGCGAGCAAGGAAGTTGATGGACCAAGAGAAAATCTTCATCCATTATTGGATTTAATTTTAGAACATGTCAATCCTGATGATCTTGATAAAACAAAACCTTTCGCAATGTTATCTACTTTATTGTATGCAGATAGTTTTTTAGGAAGAAGCTTAGTTGGAAAAATTTCTCAGGGTACAGCAAAAGCTAATCAACCTATCAAAGCAATAAATCTTAAAGGTGAAATAGTTGATGAAGGTAGGTTAACTAAAATTTTTAGATACGAAGGAACAAAAAAAGTTCCCATTGAAGTTGGTGAAGCTGGAGATATAGTTGTAATTGCAGGTTTAGAAAAAGCTAACGTGGCTGATACAATTTGTGACCCAGAAATAAATGAGCCACTTCCTGCAACTCCAATAGATCCTCCAACTATGTCTATAACTATAAGTGTTAATAGTTCTCCTTTAGCTGGTACAGAGGGTAAAAAATTAACAAGTACTCAAATTAGAGATAGGTTGGTTACTGAAGCACAGAATAATGTTGGAATTAGTTTTTCTCAAAATAATAATGTTGATGCATTTGTAATTAGTGGGCGTGGTGAATTAATGCTTGAAATCTTATTAACACAAATGAGACGTGAAGGTTTTGAAATGACAGTAAGCCCTCCAAAAGTTTTGTATCAAAAGGATGAAAATGGAAACAGAATGGAACCCATTGAAGAGATTACTGTTGACTTAGATGAAGAATTTTCATCAAAAATTATTGATTCAATGAATAGAAGAAAAGGTAAATTACTTGATCTTAAAGATACCGGTAAAGATAAGAAAAGATTAATCTTTCACGCACCAACAAGAGGTTTAATGGGTTACACAAGTAGGTTTTTAACTTTAACTAAAGGTACCGGTGTAATTAACAGAATATTTCATGGTTATGGAAAATTCGAAGGTGAAATGGATGGAAGAAAAAATGGTGCTTTGATTTCAATGGCTAATGGAAAGGCTGTTGCATTTGCAATATTTAACTTGCAGGCAAGAGGTGAAATGTTTGTAACTCACAACGATCCTGTTTATGAAGGGATGATTGTTGGACTGGCACCAAAGCCTGGTGATATGATCATCAACGTTATGAAGGGGAAACAATTAACTAACATGAGAACTCAGGGTACAGATGAAAATGTTGTACTTACTCCAGTTAGACAAATGTCAATTGCCGAACAATTAAGCATGCTAAATACTGATGAAGCTTTAGAGATTACTCCTAAATCTCTTAGATTGAGAAAAGCTATACTTAATCCTACTGATAGAAAAAAGAACGAAAAATCTGGAACACCACTCTAATTAAAAGATTTTCCAACAATAAATAGTCCAAAAGCAACTGCTGGACCAATTCCAAAAGCAAACCATAAGGTCCCTATTCCGACTGTTCCACCTAAATACCACCCAATAGACATTACGGCAATTTCTAAAGAAGCTCTAACAACAGCTATAGGTAAGTTTGTTTTTTTCTGCAATCCTATCATTAGTCCATCTCTTGGTCCGGGCCCTAAATTTGCTACTAAATATATTCCACCACCTAATCCAACTATAAGTACAGCTATGATGGCTAATAATAATTGAGAAATATAATCTTCTGGTGTTGGCACAAAATTGATGCAGAAATCTATCATCAGGCCAATAATTAAGGCATTTAGAATTGTTCCTATTCCAGGTTTTTGATTTAATGGAAACCAAAAAAGTAAGACAGCTATACTGATAAGTATAGTTGTTATTCCAACAGAAAGATTAATGTTTAAATGAATACCTTGTGCAAGAACACTCCATGGTGAAGCTCCTGTTGCTGAAACAATTAACAACCCCTCACCTAATCCGAATAGAATTAGACCAAAACACAAAAAGAAGGATGTTGAAATTTTAGGTTTCAAATTAAAAGGTTTATGTGAACTCCATGAAACTTTAGGCACATTTTTTATAGACAAAAACATGCCTTAATTAATTATACACTTTAACAAGAAAAGAAAGTCTATTATTCTTATCTTTATTATGAAAAATATTTTTATAAATATTATCTTGTTTCTTTTTTTTTCTACAAATTTAAATGCTCATATTTCTCATTATAAAAATTTTAAGAAAATTGAGATGGAAATTTTTAGAAACAACGAATTGATTGGATATAATTATTATTTTTTTAAAATTAAAAATAATAAGGTTCAAGTAACTAATCAAACCAAAATTACCGTAAAATTATTAGGTGCCACTATATTTTATATTGAGAGCTATGGAGAAGAAAAATATAAGGATAATAAACTAATTTCTTTTATTTCTAAAACAAAACAGAATAAAAAAGAGAAATTTGTAAATCTTAAATTAAATACAGAAAATAATAAATTTATAATTAAAGGCTCTTCATACTCAGGTGAGGCAAGTAAAGATAATATTATAGGAAACTGGTGGAATCACAAATTACTACAGGCAGAAAGTCAAATTAGTCCTGTCTCAGGCAGTGTTAAGAAACAAATTATAACATTTATTGCAAAAGAAAAAATTGAATTTTATGGAAAAAGTTATGAAACTGAGCACTTTAAACTTAAATCCAAAAACCAAAGCCTTGCTGATGATAAAAAGTTAAATTTTGATATATGGTTCGATAAGAAGACAGGTTTAATTGTTAAAGTAAAATATTCCAGAATGGGTGAGTGGGAATATAGATTGAAAAGTTTTGAATGAAAACTTACTTTTTAATTTTTGAAGATAGATCTTTAGCACTCAACCAACCAGCTTCAAGTCTTGAACCTACGAACCAATCAGCACAAGCTCCAAACCTAATGGAACTATTCCAATAACTTTTAATATTTAGTGGTTTAGAATTTGATGAATATTTCCATCCATGATTCTGGATATGAAAAACTTTATTTTTTTCAAAATTTGTAAGCTCAAAAAATTTCTTAATTAATATTTTGGCATTATCTAGTTTATTAACTTTATTTTTATTTATTACCTTATTTGCCCATTTATAAGTGCTCTGTAAAGTCCATAAATCATAATCACTTTTAAATCTTTTTTTGCTGTTCTCATATGCTGCCCATCCCAAAATTTTATCAGAGAAAAAATAACTACTAATATTTGGTCTTACTTTTTTAGTTACCATCATGACTGTGATATTGGCATCCATCTTAACTTTTTTATTAATAAACGAATGTTTAATATATTCTTTTGAAAGTTTTTTTAATTGAGGAAATGGACACGTTAATATCAAAGATTTATAAAATCTTTTAGTACCATCAGAAAAATCTAACTCCCAGACCTTATCTTTATTAGTAATTTTTATAAGTTCAGTATTAAAAATACAGTTAATATTTTTTAATAGATATTTGCTAATAGAATTATTTCCTTTTTTTCCGATTATCTTAATATGCTTTTTTTCTTCTTTTTTCTCTTTATTTAAAAATATATGTTTCCCTGGCCATTTTTTAACAATCTTTTTGATAATAAGATTATTGATAAACCTCTTAAATTGGCTACTTTTTGGTGAAATATATTGAACACCGTGATCAAAACTTTCATTCTTGTTAAACTTCTTATTAGATGATCTTCCTCCAGCACCTCTTGCCTTATCATAGACATCTAATGAATATTTTTTACTAAGAGTGTGAGCGATTGTAGATCCTGAAATGCCTGACCCAATGATACAGAAGTCCTTCATTTTCCTGCAACAACCATACCTTCTATTAACATTGTTGGAGCATTCGTTGAATATTTAAACTCAAGATCATCTGCTAAAGTTATATTTTTAAACATATCATTAAAATTTCCAGCTATAGTAATTTCACTAACGGGGTATTTAAATACTCCATTTTCTACCATAAATCCTGTAGCACCTACGGAGTAGTCTCCAGTAACTAAGTTGCTTCCATGACCAATTGTTTCAGTAATATATAATGTTCTTTGATTTAATTTTAAAAGATTTTTATAAGATATGGATCCTTTTTCAAAATATAAATTACTTGTGCCGCCACTTCTACCATTTGATTTTAGATTCAATTTTTTTCCATAATAAGTATCAATCAGATAATGCTTTAAAACTCCCTGATCTACTAATTTTAATTCCTCCATTTTAACTCCTTCAGAATCAAAATACCTAGAACCTAGTCCTTTAACTATATTGGGCTTATCATAAATATTTATTGAAGATGAAAATACTTTCTCATTTATTTTATCTTTTAAGAATGAAGTTCCTCTTGCTATAGAAGAGGCTGATATTGCACTTGCCAAGATACTTAACATTCCTTTTGAGATTCTTCTATCAAAAATAATGCTTATTTTTTCACTTTCTATTTTTTGAGGGTTTAATTTTTGAGTTGTTCTTTTAGCTGCCAATGATCCAATTTGATTTGGTCTGAGCATATCATGTAAATGACAAGTACTTGTAAATTCATAATCTCTTTCCATTTTATCATCAAATTTTTTTGCAATTGCCACACAAGATGCTGAGAAAGTTGAGGACTTATACCCATTTAAAAAGCCATCACTACTTGCTAATATAAAGTTAGATTTAGACTCTGTAAAACTAGTTTCTGTATTAATAATTTCTTTCTTTTCTAATGCAGCTTCCTCAGCTTCTTTTAAATATTCAATTTTTTCATTATTCTCTATATGGTCGTCATCATATAAGTTTAAATCATTAATTTTTGTTGCTAGCAAATCTTTATCTGGTAAAGAATTAAATTCATCCTCTGGTGTAATTTTTGTTGTTTCAATACATCTCTCTATTAGGGTTTTAATATTATCTTCATTAAGATTAGATGATGTAATACTAGATTTCTTTTTACCAATATAAGTTTCTAAACCAACCCCTAAACTATCTGATCTATCAGACTCATCTAATTTTCTATTTCTAAAATTAACTGTTTCAGAAATTGAATGCCCCACTACTGCCGTCGCATCTGTTGCACCTAATTTTTTAGCTAAATCTACGCAAAAAAATGCTGTTTTTTTTAAATAATCTTGATCTTTAACCATATAATTTATAATTGGGTTCCACCTACGGTCATTTTATCAATCAAAATTGATGGCTGGGCTACCCCAACCGGCACACCCTGTCCTGCTTTTCCACAAGTTCCTATGCCCGGATCAAGCATCATATTGTTTCCAACTAATGAAACTTCCTTTAAAATTGATGGACCGTCACCTATTAATGTTGCTCCTTTAATAGGGGCACCAATTTTTCCATTTATGATTTCATAAGCTTCAGTGCAATTAAATACAAATTTTCCAGAAGTAATATCTACCTGACCTCCTCCAAAACTTACTGCAAATATGCCTTTATCTACTGATTTAATCATTTCTTCTTGAGAGTATTTTCCATTTAACATCATTGTATTTCTCATTCTAGGGAGAACAACATGCTTGTAACTTTCTCTTCTGCCACTTCCTGTAGATCTAGTATTCATTAATCTTGCATTCAAACGATCTTGCATAAAATTTTTTAATATACCATTTTCAATTAAGATAGTTTTCTCTGAAGGGGTTCCTTCGTCATCAATTGTTAAGCTACCTCTTCTATTATGCAAAGTTCCATCGTCAACAATTGTAACTCCTTCACTTGCAACTCTTTGTCCCATTAAATTATGAAAAGCAGAAGTTTTTTTTCTATTAAAATCTCCCTCTAAACCGTGACCTATCGCTTCATGAATAAGTATTGCAGGCCATCCAGGACCTAAGACTACTTTCATTTCTCCAGCAGGAGCAGGTTTGCTTTCTAAGTTTACTGAAGCAATTCTAAATGCTTCATCACATACTTTTTTCCAATTGCCCTCTTTAAGATATTCATCGTAAGACTGTCTTCCACCAATTCCATACACTCCTGTTTCCTTTTTGCCATTTTTTTCGAGCATCACCGAAACATTAAATCGAATTAAGGGTCTAATATCTGTTAATACTTCACCACCCGATCTAATTATTTCTATAGACTTATGTTCTCCAGAAAAACTTGCTGTTACTTGTTGAACGATGCCACCTTTTGCTCTCGTATAATTATTAACTTCTTTTAGGAGTTCTAATTTTGATTGAAGTGATTTTTCTTCTATTGGGTTAATATCTTTATAAAATTTTTCGTTTGTTTTAGATATCTCATGGTTATAAACACCTTTTTTTGATTTCAAAGTTGAGCTTAAATTATCAGCAGATTGTTTTAATGAATTTTTTGAAATTTCATTTGAATGAGAATATGCAACAACCTCTCCTGTTACGGCTCTTAAGCCATAACCTAAATCAGAGCTATAATTAGAGCTTTTAATTTTATCGTCATCCAGAACAATCGACTCACTCTTTGAATTTTCCAAATAAAGCTCACCATCATCACAGTTATTTAAGGTTTCAGAAATTATTTTTTCTGCATCATTTCTTGATAAATCTGTTTTGTTAAAGAAATCAGTCATATTAATAAAATAGTGGTTCTCATGATTTTTTCAATTGGTGTATTTCGCACATATACAAAATAGCTAATTCCAGGTAATTTTACTAATTAATAAATAAAGGATAATAAATGAAAAAATTTGACGAATTAATGAAGGTTTCCAATGAAATAACAAATATCTCTGTAGACGAGGCTAAAGAGAAATTAAATGATCCAAACGTACAATTTATAGATGTCAGAGATAAAAGTAGTTTTTGCACAGAAACGATAGGTAATGCTATAAATTTAGAAAGAGGATTATTGGAATTTTATCTAGCAGATGGCAGTCCTTTAGAAAATGAAATGTTTAAAAATAATCCAGATAAAGAATATGTAGTATTTTGTGGACTTGGTGGTCAAAGTACTCTTGCAACAAAAACAATGCAATATATGGGTATTAAAAATGTAAAAAATATGACAGGTGGAATGACTGCCTGGAAAGAAAAAAAATAAACTGTGAAGGTCTATTTTAATAATTCATGTAATATTTGTCGAGCAGAAATAGATTTATATAAAAAGCAAAATATTGAAGACATAGAGTGGGTTGACATTACAGGCAATAAGGCTGCTGAAATAGAAACTCAAAAAGATGATAAATCTCTTTTACGTAGACTGCATATTAAAGATGGAACAAAAGTAATTGGTGGTGCGGAAGCTTTTTTATTAGTTTGGAAAAAAATTCCTAAATATAAATTTCTCTACACTTTTTTTAAAAAACCTATAATTTTTACTTTATTTTCTTTTTCTTATGAATTTATTGCTTTCTTCTTATATCTAAAAAATAAAAAACAACTTTCTAAATAAATTTATATATTGAGAGTAAATAGTAATTAAATTATATATTTATTATGAAAGTTTACAAAGTTTTTTTATTATCTTTATTCTTAAGTAGTTTTTTTTCTTCAGTACAATCGTCTCAAGAAAATATTTTGAATAATCTTTTCAATCAACTTAAAAGTGTCAATAATTCAAAAAGTGCAGCATTATTAGAAAAGAAAATTTGGTCAGTTTGGAATGAACATCCAACCAATAATAAATTAACTGAGAAGTTAGAATTTGGAATAGAGTTGATGCAATATGGAGATTATAATTATGCACTGAGAGTTTTTGATAATATTATAGTTACTGACCCTAAATGGTCTGAAGCTTGGAATAGAAGAGCAACTGTGTATTTTTTAATGAGCCAATTTACAAGTTCTCTAGATGATATTGATAAAGTTTTGGACATAGAGCCAAGACACTTTGGAGCATTATCAGGACAAGCAAGAATTTTTATAAAACTTCAAAAATATGAAAAGGCAATTAAAAGTATCGAAAGAGCATTGAATTTTTACCCAACATTTAAGAGTGGTGAGATGATACGTGAGATTGAAAGATTAATTAGAGAAGAGACTATTTAATCTAATCTTTTTTTGCTCTTTTTCTTGAAATTAACTGAGTTAATGAGTCCACCATCAAATCAGAAGCTTTAAATATTTCATTCGCTTTAAACTCATGTGAAGAGTTTTTTTCAGGGTTTGACTTGTCTTCAATAACTATACCTTCATTTGGAGAATTATTTTTTATATAAATTAATAATAACCACTCCTCATCAGGAGTCTCATCCCATTTAATAAATATTTCACCAGTTTCGAATCTTTGGTCAATACATCTAAAAATTGACATATGTCTAGTAACGTGACGTTTATTAAGCTGAAATACTAAACTACCAGCACTCCTATAAAAACTTTCTAATGAAAGTTCAATTTTTTGCCTTGCAACAATATATTCTCTTTCTTTATGTAATAAGGTTTCTCTATCTTCGTCTCCTACAATTTCAACACCTAAAGCCTCTACTCTTTCTCTGATTTTTTGATCCCTTATAATTCTATATTTATCTTTTAATTTTTCTATTCTTACTTGAAGCTCAGCATAATCTTCTCTTTTTTCTTTGAGGGAAATTTTTTCTAGTTTTTCTAATTCTTTGACTTCTCTTATTCTAAATTTTTCTATTTGCTTTTCTAACTTTAATTGTTTTAAAAATTGCTTTTGTCTGTCTGCTTGTTCGATTCTAATTAAAGCCTGTTCTTTGCGTAAAAATAATTTTATATCTTTTGTTCTTTCTTTTTCTAATTTAAATTCATCTTTTAAAGCTTTTTCTTTAAGCTTGGTTTGCAACTCTTCATCTTGTAATTTTTGCTTCTGTAATATTATCCTTTCTCTTTCTTTTTTTTCAATTTCCTCTAATTTTCTTTTTCTTTTATCTTCTACTTTCAATATTTTGTATTCAAGTATTTTATTCGCAAAAAAATCAAAGAATGCTTGAATATGTTTTTCTAAACTAAAATTAATTTTATAATTAAATTCAGGTTTTAAAGAATGCTGAAGTTTAATTATTCTTGA
>Ga0209709_10005443_pt1 | contig 10015 bp, 12 predicted proteins | sample ArcticOcean_MG_C_2_FD_187435 | JGI IMG/M metagenome (GOLD analysis project Ga0209709, IMG submission 187435) | Marine microbial communities from western Arctic Ocean - ArcticOcean_MG_CB4_136 (SPAdes) (version 2) | ecosystem: Environmental > Aquatic > Marine > Oceanic | place: Arctic Ocean...
GTAAATACCGCTCTATCGCTATCCGATTCGCAGCCGAGAATTGACCGGATACCGCTGCTGTTAAGGCGGAAAAACGTATTAAACTTACGCTCATCACCTATGCTGGTCGTTACCGGGTTGGCTGGGTCATTATCCTGGCTGGCGCGGACAAGCCAGCCCTGCGCATCCTGATTGTCGGGTTCAACACTGAGGGTAAAGAGCAGATTGTTTTCCAGATATTTGTGGCCCGGATAAATAACAACACTGTCATCAAGGCTATGAAACTGTTCAACGATAGTCTGGTAAAGGACGTCGACATCGCCACCGCCACGACAGTGACCGACACCGGCATTAAATAAGGTATCCCCGGTAAATACTGCCTTGGCTATACCCTGCTCTATGACCACAAAGCAAAGATGCGCCAGAGTATGGCCGGGCGTGTCGAGAACCTTTAGCTCGACACCCTCATCAAGCGCGACTAGCTCAGCGTCATTGAGGACGCGGCTAAGGCCAGGAATTTTACCCTTTCCGTTGGCATGGGCCCAGACCTCGCAGCCATGCTGTGCCACCAGAGACTCATTTCCCTGAATATGATCCCAGTGCTCATGGGTGTTGATAATAGCCTTGAGGCTGAGGTTGTTATCTGCCAGCAGCTGGTTGGTAATAACATCATCCCAGGGATCTATCGCAATGGCACTGCCATCGTTGAGCTCAATCAGGTAGGTAAAGTTATCTAATGCACTTTGCGTGTCGACTTGATGGACTTTCATCGTAACCCCAAATAGTTTCATTCCGACAGTTTAAGTCAAGAATGCTACCGATAACAGGATCATGAAATCAGATAAATCCAAAGCCAGCTAACTGACAATTAGTGCGAGGTATTTGTAACTATTTCTAAACGCTAAGCAGAGTAAAAATGGTGGGCCGTCCGCGACTCGAACGCGGGACCAGCGGATTAAAAGTCCGATGCTCTACCAACTGAGCTAACGGCCCTCAGAGGAGGAGCGTATCATACTGACCAGATATCAAAATTCAAGCGTTATTTTGATATCTGGTGGGGTCTTTTACACCTGCCTCATCGAAACCCCGCAAACGCAGTCGGCAACTTTCGCATCTTCCGCAAGCAAGGCCCTCCGGGCTGGCCTGATAGCACGAAACGGTGTGGCTATAATCAACCCCCAAAGACAATCCAGTCTGCACTATTTCGCCCTTGGTCATATTGATCAAGGGCGCATGAATCGACAGTTTGTTGCCCTCTACACCGGCCTTGGTTGCTAGATTAGCCATAGCCTCAAAGGCGCTTATATAGTCTGGTCGACAGTCTGGATAGCCTGAGTAATCAACCGCGTTGATACCGAGAAATATGTCATTGGCACCGAGTACCTCCGCCCAACCCAGTGCAATGGACAAAAACACAGTATTGCGCGCAGGTACATAGGTCACCGGAATGCCCGGTGTTTCATTCTCCGGCACATCAATACTAGTATCTGTCAGTGCTGACCCGCCGATAGTGCCGAGATCAAGCTTAACCTCCTTGTGAGTGTGCGCAGTCATTAATTCAGAAACTTGTTTTGCCGCGAACAGTTCAGAGCGATGGCGCTGACCGTAGTCAAAGCTCAGGGCGTAGCAGTCATAGCTCTGGCTCATAGCCATGGCAAGCACCGTAGTTGAGTCAAGTCCACCAGAGACAAGAATGACAGCTTTTTTCGACATTGATTTGACCTAGTGGCCGGGCTTATCGCCCCAGATGTATTTATGGGTTTGTAGTTGCAACCTAACATTCAGCTTATCGCGCAGAATCCACTCAGCTAATTGCTTGGGTGCAAGCTCTCCCTGACTCGGCGAGAACAGTATTTCGGTTACTTTATCCCGCAATCTGAGTTCATCTATTTTCAAACAGCACCAGTCATAGTCCTGACGGTTACATATGACAAATTTGACCTCATCATGCGGCAGCAGATACTCAATGTTTTCGTAGAGATTGCGAGTTACCTCACCTGACCCAGGAGTTTTCAGATCGACAATCTTAACCACGCGACTGTCCACCGTATGAACAGGCATTGCGCCACTGGTCTCTAATGACACCGTATAGCCTAGATCACACAGCTGGCGTAGAAGCCCGATGCACTCGGGCTGCGCTAGTGGCTCGCCACCTGTCACAGTAACGTAGTTAGCTCCATAGTCGTCGACCTTTGCGATAATGTTGCTCAATGTGATCTTAGAGCCACCCTCAAAGGCATAGGCTGTGTCACAGTAGCTGCAGCGCAAAGGACAGCCGGTGAGGCGCACAAACACCGTCGGCAAACCTGTGGTGCTGGTTTCGCCCTGCAGTGAATGAAAAATTTCAGTAATACGCAATGAAGTATCGGACATGATTTATGTTCTTTGAGGACGCCTTCTTAACTAGGCACTAAAAATTATTATCGAGATAGCTCTGAGCTTTTACAGCGGCGCCACCGGTGCGCCCAGCTGTCATTTCAAGCAGTTCACGAGAGCGCTCGAGATCACCGAGTTTATGATAGATCTTGCCTAACTTGAAACTCGCATCAAAAGCTTTGCTGTGATCGGCATATTGCTCAACCACGACAGAAAATGACTGGCGTGCGAGTTCATCTTGACCCTGCAATAAATAAATTTCGCCCAACCAGTAATAGGCATTAGCTGAATAGGGGCTTAAAGGATAGTCAGCAACATACTGTTTAAAAGCCGCCGCCGCACCACCGATATCACGTTTCTTTAGCAACAGACTTGAGGCTCTGTCATAACTGATTTTCATATCAGCAACATCGTCACCTGCGGATCCCTTATCCTGCGCGAGCCCCTCATCAATGGTGGCTCTTGCGACAGCCTGTGGTAGAGGGCTTACGCCAGAAGACGCTATAGCACCGCCTGCCGTCAGACCACTTAGACGCCTATCTATATCAAAATAGTCATCCATCTGCCGCTGCTTAACCTGCGTCAGTTCATGATTTAATTCTTCAACCATCCCTCGCAGCATCCGCACCTCTTCAAGCAGTGCCTGGGAACGATCATAGGCATCCAGACTCCGCTCCGACTCGCTGGAATCCATCTCGGTTAACGCAACATCGCTGAGAGGATTAATTTCAGGAACAGAACTACTGAGATCGACGACCGGCGCCTGATTTTGACCAAAAGATGTAATTGGCAAAGAAAAGAGCAAGACAACGAGTACTACGTTTATTTTCATGACTGATTAACGGTTTCCGAGGTTCGCAACAAATGAAGCACTGCTAGAGTTAATGATAACCCTAGTCGCAACTCTAGCGTGCACGCAGGCCAATAGGCCCCCCACCGCTACTTTAATTCAACGCGACGGTTCATTTTCCAAGCACTATCATTGCTGCCGTAAGACGCAGCACGCTCTTCACCGTAGCTGATCACTTCAATAAGGCTACCTGAAACACCCTGCAAAACCATAAATTCCTTAACGGCATTAGCACGACGCTCACCAAGAGCCATGTTGTACTCGCGGGTACCACGCTCATCAGCATGCCCTTCGAGACGCACACTTCTTGGGCTGGCCATCAGCGCGGAGGAATGCGCCAGTAGCGCAGCACGAGATTCGGATTTAAGCACGGCCTTGTCAAAATCGAAGTAGAAAACGCTGCCAGCTGCTGCCGCGGCATCTTCAATCGTTGTATCAACCTGCACTGTCTGCACCGTAGTATCTTCGATCTCGGTTGTGTCATCAATGGGTGCTGAGCTACAGCCCGCCAAAGCCAGAGATAACAGTATTGCGGTCAAACCAAACTTATTAGAAATATTCATTGTTAACTCCTGTTAACTTTATTATTGCGAAATAGCATCCAATGTTAAAAAAAATTATCGTAAAAAAGGCGACCATGCAGGCTCACGCACATCTCCGCGCCTCGCTGGTAGCACATAACGCACCCCAGCATCCAGTGAGACAGCCGCCAGCACGCCGCGATCGCCTTGCTTAGTTGCATAGATTAACATAGCTCCATTCGGTGCGACAGTAGGAGATTCATCTAATCTTGTCTCGGTAAGCTCTATAAGTCTTCCAGTGATTAGATCAAAAGAAGCAATATGAAACACATCAGTGCCTCTGTGAACCAGGGCAAGGGTTCTGCCATCCGGCGCTAAGCTGGCCCGCGCGTTGTAATTGCCTCTAAAAGTAAGACGCTGCACCTTTTTGCTGGCGACATTTAACTTATAGATTTGCGGTGAACCACCCCGATCAGAGGTAAATAATAGGTGTTTCCCATCGGGCATCCATGTCGGCTCTGTATCAATGGCAAAGTGGCGTGTCATCCGCGTAAAGCTGTTGAGGGCTAGGTCGAGCATATAGATCTCGGGATTACCGTCCTTACTTAGCACCAGAGCCAACTTTTTGCCGTCTGGCGACCAAGACGGCGCGCCGTTTAGCCCTGAAAAGTTGGTCAGTTGCTGCCTTGCGCCCGTCATCAGGTTCTGACGAAATATCGCAGGACGACCGGTTTCAAAAGAAACATAAGCCAAATCTTTTCCGCTGGGCGACCAGGACGCAGACATAATAGGCTCCCGAGATTCCAACATTAATTTTTCCCTGGCTCCGTCGGCATCAGAGACATTGAGCCTATAAATATACTTACCCTTAACTCTATTGGCGGTGACATAAGCAATACGCGTCGAGAACACACCACGAATGCCCGTGATCTCTTGGTATATTTTGTCACTCATCAGATGGGCCAAGTCGCGCATCTGCACTTTAGTACCTCTCACGCTATGCTCAAATACAGTTTTCTGCCGGGTCACATTGAGGAGACTAAAATCCAGCTGATAGCGGCCCTCGCCTATAATAGTCATGCTACCCACGACCAAATATTCAATTCCTAGTATTCGCCAATCGCGAAAATACACGTCCTCAGCGGTGGAGGGAAAGGCCAGCATATCTGTCCGCGGAATAGCCGCGAAAAGGCCGCTACGTTTCAAATCTCCCTCGACAATACTCCCAATATCCTCATCAATCTGGATACCATTTAGGGCGATTGGCGGCACCGCAATCATGGTTGGCTTATCATTTCCCTGAGTCACCCTGATAATCAACTCACTCCACGCACTGCTAGACGCCAATAGCAGCAGAAGTAACAAAACGCTCTTTTTCCGGCTCAACATACTTTCTCCATTATTTACAGCCGCTTGTCCTGCGGACTGAATGCCACATCCACTTGGCGAAACCGACTTTGAAACAAGCGGTCCTCCATCCCCTCTAATTCAATAAACTGCTCAGCCTTCCACGCCGCCTGCTCCACCGACCTATCAAACGCTGCATCACCGCTAGATTTCAGTAAAGTCACACCCGTGACGCGAAAAGTGAAGCCCAGGCGTATTCGAATCATCGTCTCCATTTCCCGACGAGCACTGGGTGGACGGCTCCAATTCTCTGACAGCCGCTGCTGTATAAGCTGGCGGTAACTATTGGCAACATAGTCATCTTCCTGCGCATTGATCTGCGCTTCGGCTTGGTTCAGCGTATCGGCAAACTCAGACTCAATGCGTTTCCGTTCGAACTCTGCCAAACGCTGCTCTTCCAATTCTTTAGCTCTTAGAGCCTGCTCTTGCTTTTTTCTTAGTTCAGCGGCCTTAATCCTTTCCGCGGCCCGACGCTTATCCGCCTCTCTTTTTTTCTTCTTTGGGTCAACGCTGCGTTTTATCGGCGATTCGATGGAAGGCGCTTTTAGTACCGGTTTTTTCTTGGGCGCCAACTTCACTAATTTGGCTTCAATATACTGCGGCTCCATCATCACCTGTTCACTGCTGGGCTGCCAGTTGATTAGCAGAGCGCCCACTACCAGCACATGCACGGCAATACTAATTAAAACGCCAGAAAAATAACCCAGAAAATGTCCCATATTATTGGCGAGGGGGCTCTGTAACCAGTCCCACTGAGGGCGCACCGGCCAACTGTAGCTCACTCATTAGGTTCACCACTACCGCATAGTCCACCGCACCGTCCCCCCAAACTAAGATCGGCGTTTTAGGCTTTTGACGCAGTATTTTAGCCACCCGATCTTTAATGAGGACTAATGTCTGACCCTTATTAGTCCCTTGCACATCGATCCAATAACTGCCATCGGCTTTTATTGACACAATCAAAGGCTCATTATTTTTCGTGTCCAACGGCGCGGAGTCTGCACTTGGCAACTCCACCTTAACTCCTTGCATCAGCAGTGGAGCGGTAATCATAAATACCACTAGCAGGACCAGCGTTACATCGATGTAGGGGACAACATTAATCTCGGCGACCAGCTTACGTTTTGGTTTTCTATGTTTCACGCATTCGTCCTCAGAATCTGAGCGCTAGTTAGCGCGAGTGAACCTGGCGGTGCAGGATGCTGGAAAATTCATCGGAAAACGTATAGTAGCTGCCATTGATGGTTTCAACCTGCGCAGCATAACGATTGTAGGCGATAACGGCTGGAATCGCCGCGAACAGCCCCATCGCCGTTGCAATTAATGCCTCGGAGATTCCGGGCGCGACGGTGGCCAACGTTGCCTGCTGCACCATGGCTAGTCCACGAAAGGAATTCATAATGCCCCACACGGTGCCAAATAGGCCTATATAGGGACTCACCGACGCGACACTGGCGAGAAATGGCAAATGGGTGCTAAGCTTTTCCTCTTCGCGTGAAAGGGCCACTCTCATCGCCCTATCGGTGCCTTCCATGACCGCTTCCGGATCTGCTTTATCCGTTTGAGCCAGGCGATTGAATTCACGAAATCCTGCCCGGAAAACGTTTTCAATACCATCGCCAGCCCCATCTTCTTTAGCCTGCTCGCTGAGCTCCTGATACAGCTTGTTCAGGTCAACGCCCGACCAAAAAGTATCTTCAAATTCGCGAAAGTTGCGCTGGGCGGCATTTAAAAAAATACCTCGCTGCACGATCATAATCCAGGACAATACAGACATCACAAACAGCACAACCATAACGGCCTGCACCAATATGCTGGCATTAGTTATTAGCGATAAAATCGATAAATTTTCTTCATTCACTACACAGACTCCAGATTTAGCCAAGCTGGCCATTTAATGTTTCAAACATACTCTTCGGCATACCCTTCGCCCGTTTGCTCTGGGCATCAATACAGGCAACCTTAACACTACCCTCAACTAACAGCTCTCCAGGCTCTGATGCAATGCCACGAAAAACCTGCTGCGTCATTTCAAAACGCGCTCTGCTGGCTTTACTCAGCACTGCCGTCACCACAATCTGATCGTCCAAGACCGCTGGACTGTAGTACTTGACCGCAACTTCCTGCACCACAAATTGCATCCCGTCAAACAGTGCTGGTTTATCAAAACCGAGCGAGCGCATCAACTCCGTCCGCGCCCTCTCCATAAATTTCAAATAATTAGCATAGAACACGATGCCCCCAGCATCGGTATCCTCAACATAGACACGAATAGGCAGACTGAATACTGATGTGTTACTACTAATCATTCAGAAAGTCACTCTGTTCCTGAAGTCGCTTAGGACTCTTCAAACCAAAATATTCATAGGCCAGGCGGGTGGCCATACGACCTCTCGAGCTCCGCATAAGATAACCCTGCTGAATGAGATAGGGTTCCAGCACGTCTTCAATCGTGCCTCGCTCTTCACTCAGCGCCGCAGCAAGACTATCGACACCCACAGGGCCGCCATCAAACTTTTCCATCAGCGTAAGCAGCAGGCGTCTATCCATATGATCGAAACCGCGCTGATCCACATTGAGCATATTTAGAGCAGCATCAGCCGTTCGGGCGCTGATGGTACCGTCGCTTTTCACTTCAGCATAGTCCCGGACGCGTCGCAGCAACCGGTTGGCAATTCGCGGGGTACCCCGAGAGCGACAAGCAATTTCTTTGGCGCCATTTTGATCAATGACCACATTCAAAATTGATCCCGCACGTGTGATGATACTGGTTAGGTCATCGACGGTGTAAAACTCAAGACGCTGAACTATGCCAAAACGATCGCGTAGCGGCGATGTCAGCAGTCCAGCTCTGGTGGTTGCACCAACCAGCGTGAACGGTGGTAAATCGATCTTAATTGAACGAGCGGCTGGGCCTTCACCAATAACGATATCCAACTGATAGTCTTCCATTGCAGGATAGAGTATTTCCTCAATCACAGGGCTTAGTCGGTGAATCTCATCGATAAATAGCACGTCACCCGATTCAAGATTAGTCAGTAACGCAGCCAGGTCTCCTGCCTTTTCCAAAACAGGTCCAGAGGTAGTTTTCAGATCTACCTGCATCTCGTTGGCAATAATGTGCGCCAAAGTGGTTTTACCCAGCCCTGGCGGGCCAAATACGAGAGTGTGATCGAGGGGTTCCCCGCGTCTACGAGCCGCCTCAATAAAAATAGACAACTGCTCTTTAACCACCGATTGACCGACATATTCAGCAAGCGCGGTAGGTCGAAGGGCGCGATCAAAGCGCTCTTCAGTAACGGAAGCATCAGCAGAAATTAGTCGGTCAGGTTCTATCATTTGGCGCCATCTCAAATTAGCCTTCAAGCATACCTTGGTGGCTTAAAGTTTACACTAGGGCTCTTTCGATGAGAGCTAGCTAGAGACCATATTCTTAAGCGCGTTGCGGATAAGTTGCTCGACGCTAAGTATTTCGTCACTCGCGACCCAACCGATCATCTTAGCTGCGTCCTGAGGCTTGTAGCCCAACGCAATTAAAGCGCTTTCTGCTTCCTGAGTCAGATCTGCCTGTGTCGCATTAATGCTTGTCAGGCCGACACTCACTTCGATATCACCAACCCTATCACGCATCTCAATGACTAGACGTTCGGCAGTCTTTTTACCCACTCCAGGCAACATCACCAGCGTTCTGACATCATTATTATGCACACAGGCGGCAAACTCGTTCGCCGACATACCCGAGAGAACTCCCAGAGCCATCTTCGGGCCAACACCATTAACCTTAATTAAATGTCTGAATAGCGTACGCTCTGAACGCTCAGCAAAGCCGTAGAGTTGCTGCACGTCTTCACGAACGACAAAATGAGTGTGTAACGTGACAGATTCACCAACAGCAGGGATCGCAAAGAACGTGCTAAGCGAGACCAGCAGCTCATAGCCAACGCCCTGCACATCTAGCAGTAGGTCCGGCGCCTGCTTGTCTACTACAGTGCCTTGAAGTCGTCCGATCATAATCTCATTTTCTCTCTTGTCACGTCTATTTGAGCCTGCCTCGAGCGTAGCCAGTAACGCCAGCACCGGCCAGAGCCTTCTGAGTCCCCAGTGTATTGGCATGACAGATAGCCACAGCTAACGCGTCTGCAGCATCTTCGGCCGGTGATTCTGACAGCCTGAGTAGCTGGACAATCATCATCTGCACTTGCTCTTTACTCGCACTACCCGTTCCCACCACAGCCAGTTTAACACTGCGAGCCGAATACTCGCCTATAGGCAGCTCGCCATTAGCGCCGGCAACAATCGCCGCACCGCGCGCCTGTCCCAACTTGAGCGCAGAACTCGGGTTGTGAGCCAGGAAAACCTCTTCAATACCCATCTGTTCAGGCTGATATTGCTCGATTATTTGTGTCACACCATCAAAAATTATTTTCAATCGCTCGGACAGAGATTTTTCCGGTAGCCGAATAATACCGCTGGTGACATAGCTTATTTTGGCTCCCAAAATATCGATAACACCGTAGCCAGTCTTCCGGGATCCCGGATCAATGCCAATTATTCGAGTCATAAGCAAGCTCGGTTTAGGAATTCGTTGAAGTGTTGCAATGGAACATGTTTGAGTCAACCACTAAAAAGCCCCCAAAACAGAATTCTGAGGGCTTACTAAGCTGATGAGTCTACACTGGGTCACCAGTTTTAGGCTCGTCTTTCGCCTTCGCTATAGGCTTTAATCAGCCGCTGCTTTTTTCGCAGGTGTTTTTTTTACAGCCGCTGCTTTTTTCGCAGGTGTTTTTTTCACCGCAGGTGCTTCTTCAGCAGCAGCAGGTGATTCTTCAGCAGCAGCAGGTGATTCTTCAGCAGCAGCAGGTGATTCTTCAGCAGCAGCAGG
>Ga0209709_10005444_pt1 | contig 10015 bp, 9 predicted proteins | sample ArcticOcean_MG_C_2_FD_187435 | JGI IMG/M metagenome (GOLD analysis project Ga0209709, IMG submission 187435) | Marine microbial communities from western Arctic Ocean - ArcticOcean_MG_CB4_136 (SPAdes) (version 2) | ecosystem: Environmental > Aquatic > Marine > Oceanic | place: Arctic Ocean...
ACTTTAGAGGCTTGATTAATAAATATTGCAGGAGCCCCACTTGGATAAGGTCCAGAAAATGTTGTGATTTTTTTAAGACCGCAATCTATTTCATTTGAAACAAATTCAACAATTAATTCTCCTAATGTTATAACCATATTATGTTTTTTGATTCTTCAATATTTAACTTAAGCGTAACTATATTCGAATTCAATTGTTACATTTGATTTCGTGATTATTGAACTTTTATCTTTCGGATTCATCTTTAAGTCTTTCATTGGGTTAATTTATCCATTAACTCATCCACTGACCGCCATCTACGTTATAGGTTTGTGAAACTATATAATCTGCCTCTTTTGATGCAAGAAAAATAGCCATACCTGTTAAATCTTCTGGCACTCCAAAACGTCCAGCAGGAACATTGGCTTCAACCTCTGCTTTTTTCTGCCCAATCTTTTTATTTTCAAGTTTTGCAAATAAAGAATCTACATGCTTCCAGTGTTCACCATCAACCACGCCTGGTGCAATTGCATTGACATTAATGCTATACTTAATTAAATCCAAACCAAATGATTGAGTTAAAGATATTACCGCAGCTTTAGTTGAACAATAAACAGCAGCAAGTGCCTCACCTCTTCTTCCTGCTTGACTAGCCATATTAATAATTTTGCCGCCATTGCCTTGTTTAATCATCTGTTTGGCGACTGCTTGCAGGGTAAACAAGGTCCCCGCAACATTAACAGCGTATAATTTTTCATACGAATCTCTTGATATGTCAACCGTTTTAGCAGCATCAAAAAGAGCTGCATTATTTATTAAAATATCAATTTTGCCAACTTTAGCAATCACTTCATTAATAGCATTGTCAATACTCTCTTGACTGGCCACATCCATTTGGATTGCAAATGTATTATCACTAATTTCAACAGCTGCTTTTTGTGCCGCTTCTAAATTAATATCAGCAATAACTACAATTGCACCTTCTGCTATATAAGCTTTGGCAATAACAAAACCAATGCCACGAGCAGCGCCTGTAATAAGTGCAACTTTTTTATTAAGACGCTTCATATATACAATGTCCTTGATTATTAAAACGATGAATATTTTTTGCATCAAGCGTTAGATAAATCGTATCACCATACTTAAAGCCATTATTTGCATCTGCACGCACTATCATTTGTTCTTTACTGTTCTCACAACTTACATGTAAATATGTATCCGAACCCAAATGCTCCACAACACCAACAGTGCCTACCAATTGGCCTTTTGTTGTTGAAATGCTAATATGCTCTGGACGCACCCCAATAGTATGTGCATTATATTTGTCAGCCTCGCTACCTTCTAGGAAATTCATTTTTGGGGAGCCAATAAACCCTGCAACAAATTTATTATTTGGTTGGCTATATACCTCCATAGGGCTGCCAACTTGCTCTATAACGCCAGCTTTCAGCACTACTATTTTATCTGCCATTGTCATGGCTTCAATCTGGTCATGGGTTACATAAATCATGGTTGTTGCTAATTTTTTGTGAAGTTCGCTTATCTCCAAACGCATTTCAACCCTAAGTGCTGCGTCAAGGTTAGATAATGGTTCGTCAAATAAAAATGCAGAAGGCTCACGAACAATGGCACGTCCAATAGCAACCCTCTGTCTTTGTCCACCAGATAGTTGTCCAGGGCGACGCTCTAAATAATCTGTAAGGTTTAAAACCTCTGCTGCACTTTCGATACGTTTATCTTGCTCTGCCTTATCCATTTTTGCCATTTTTAATGGAAAGGCAATGTTTTTACGAACCGACATATGTGGATATAAAGCATACGACTGAAACACCATCGCCAAACTTCTATCTGCAGGTGGTAATTTGGTAGCATCTTGATTGTTAATTTCAACAACCCCACTAGTCGCATCTTCAAGACCTGCAATTATTCTTAACAATGTAGATTTTCCACAACCAGAGGGGCCGACAAAAACGACAAATTCGCCATCACTTATCTCAATATTAATTAGTGGGATGACCTCCACATCACCGAAAGATTTTGTCACATTTTTTAAAGTTATACTACCCATAAGATTCTCCTATTTGACTGCTCCAAAGGTGAGGCCACGTACCAGTTGTTTTTGACTAAACCAACCCATAATTAAAATTGGTGCTATCGCCATAATACTTGCTGCGCTCAGTTTGGCGTAAAATAGCCCCTCTGGGCTTGAGTAACTAGCAATAAACGCTGTTAAAGGAGCGGCTTTTGCAGCGGTAAGGTTAATTGTCCAAAAAGCTTCATTCCACGACAAAATAATATTCAGAATAAGTGTTGAAGCAATGCCCGGGATTGCCATAGGTGTTAAAACATAAACGATTTCTTGCATAAACCCAGCGCCGTCCATGCGTGATGCTTCTAAAATTTCACCCGGTATTTCTTTAAAATAGGAATATAGCATCCAAATAATAATAGGTAAATTAATGAGCGTTAAGATAATAACAAGACCAATTCTGGTGTCTAATAAGTCAAAATCCCGAAATAATAAATATATCGGTATAAGCACCCCAACTGGAGGCAGCATCTTAGTAGATAGCATCCACATCAAAATATTTTTAGTTTGTTTGCCAGGTACAAATGCCATCGCCCAAGCTGAAGGAATAGCCACAAGTAACGCTAAAAATGTTGACCCTAGCGATATAATAACGGAATTGCTAAAATGCTTAAAATAGTCAGACCTGCCTTGAACCACACTAAAACTGTCTAAGGTCCAACCCGAGAGTAGAACTTGTAATGGATTGCCTATCGCATCAAGTTCAGACTTGAACGATAATATCAAAATCCAAAGAATTGGGAAAGACATAAGTAACCCAAGTGTAAGTGCTATTGCTGTATTTAAAGCTTTACGGTTTTTTGATATTGCACGCATAGTCTACTCCAAATTTTTACCAATCATTCTCATCAAGAAGATCGCCACAATATTAGCGAGAATAATAGCTATTACCCCGCCAGCAGAACCAGCACCAACATCAAACTGGAGTAATGATTGAACATATATTAGATAGGTTAAGTTTGTTGTAGCTGTTCCTGGGCCACCATTGGTAGTAACAAGAATTTCGGCAAAAATAGATAATAAAAAAATAGTTTGAATGAGGATTGCAACGGTAATTGGTCTTGCAAGGTGTGGCAATATAATAAATATAAACCTAGAAAACGAACTAGCACCATCCATTTCAGATGCTTCTAACTGATCTCGGTCAAGAGATTGCAATGCTGTTAATAAAATTAAAGTTGCGAAAGGCAGCCACTGCCAACTAATAATCCAAATTACAGATAAGAGTGGGGCTTGTCCAAAGAAATCAAAGGGCTGAAGCCCTAAGAAAATAGCGATTTGTGCAAAAAACCCATTCACTGGATTCATAAACATATTTTTCCACACCAGTGCTGAAACTGTCGGCATAACAAAAAAAGGGGCTATTACTAGCATTCTTATTAAACCTGACTTCCACATAGGTTGATCAAGTAATAATGAAAATCCTATTCCGCCAATAGTGGTGATTAACAACACACCGCCAAAAATAAAAATAGTATTAACTAAGGCATCTGTAAAGCTTGGATCGGTTACAAAATAATAATAATTAGTCCAGCCTGTAAAAGATTCAGTACCTGGATCTAAAAGATTGTATCTTAAGAATGAAAAATAAATCGTCATGGTAAGTGGAACTAACATCCACCCTAGCAACAACAAAACAGAAGGAGCCATCATCAGCCTCGCTCTAAATCTTAAATGATTTGTTATCACTTTATGACCCTTATAATTTATAAAAAAAAGAGGTGTATTACCTTGTTAAAGAATTTAATTATAATAAAAAACACGCGAACCAATAGATTGATTCGCGTGTCATTAAAAAGAAGAACTACTTAGATGTATCCAGCTTTCTTCATTTCTCTCTCAGCAAATTCCTGTGAGTTTTCTAGAGCTTCCTCAACTGACTGTTTACCAGCAAGTGCCGCAGCAACTTGTTGACCAACATAGTTACCAATACCTTGGAACTCAGGAATAGCAACGTATTGAACACCTGTGTAAGGAACTGGAAGTAATGATGGATCTGTAGGGTCTACAGAAAGAATAGCATCTACAATTCCTTTAGCAAAAGGTGCAGCAGCTAGGCGACGTGGATCTTCTTCAATAGACTTACGTGCACCTGAAGGAACGGCAACCCAACCCTTAGTAGCACCAACTTTTTGGAAGTACTCTTTAGAAGTAGCCCATTTCAAGAAGTCTTTAGCAACATCAACTTCCTTGGAGCTTGTTGGAATAGCCATTGCCCAAGACCAGAACCAACCCGTACCTTTAGAAGTAGCCTGTTTAGGTGCTTGGAAGAAGTCAGTTACACTTGAAACTTTAGAAGTGTCTTTATTACGCTGATAACCTGCCGCTGATGTTGCATCAACCCAAGTTGCACATTTAGCGTTGGCAAATAATGCACGATTTTCATTGTGACCATTTGAAGAAGCACCTGGAGGGCCATAGTTTTGCATTAGGTTAACATAGTAGTTAACTGCAGCATGCCATTCTGGTGAATCAAGTTGTGGATTCCAACCTTCATCAAACCAACGAGCACCAAACGCATTAGCTACGGTACCAACAAATGCCATGTTTTCACCCCAACCCGCTTTACCGCGTTGACATGTGCCATATACACCATTTTCAGGATCATGCAACTTTGCAGCAATTTCAGCAAACTCAGTGTATGTGATTTGTTCAGTTGGTACTGGAATACCTGCTATTCTGAATAAATCTGTCCGATAAAAAGTAAATGATGTTTCAGAGTACAAAGGTACAGCATAAAGACTACCATTTGAAGATAAACCACCTCTAACTAATGGGAATATATCCTCAAGATCATAACTAGCATCATTAGCAAAATCATCCAAAGGCTCCAGCCAGCCTTTTGCACCCCAAATTGGTGTTTCATACGAACCAATCAGCATAATATCAAAAGAACCACCACCTGTAGCGATATCTGTTGTTACGCGTTGACGAAGCACATTTTCTTCTAAAGTAACCCAGTTAATTTTATTGCCAGTCTTGCCCTCCCATTCTGTTGAAAGCTCCTGTAAAGTAATCATGTCAGCATTATTAACATTTGCAATAGTAATTTCGGCAGATAATGCCGCATTACTCAATGCTAAAGCTGCTGTGAAGCAAAGTGTTTTTTGTATATTCATTTTAATTTAACTCCTATTTTTGTTTTTTTTGTGTAATACTAACTAAATCAAGGTGATTTAGTAGGTTTGATTATAATATAATTTATTTACTAGAAAAATATTATTTTTAATTAATTTACATAATTTCGAACTGAAGGCAATAAAATATGATTAAACTACCGCCTCTCTGCTTACCAGAAATAGATAATTTGTGTAGAACTATGGCGGCATTGAAGCATTCAAGAACGGTAGCTTCTCTATGAAAAAAGGAGAAACCATTGTAATTTTCGGAAATAATTGTGCATGAAAATCAACATTTTTAAAAAACACTAGTGGAGCAATAACTTAACAATATGAATGAAGCATTACACTCTTCTCATCGTGGGAGTAATCAAAGAGGTTTAAAGCAATATAACGAAAATACAATTATAAGTTTATTGCGTCAAAAAGGGCCTTTAACTAAGGCTGAAATAGCACGTATAACTCACTTATCGCCGCAAACTGTATCCTTAATTTTTAAACGTTTTATAAAGAAAAATACAGTGTTACAAGAAGATTATATATATGGAAAAATGGGGCAACCTTCAGCGCCTTTCAGCCTCAATCCTGAAGCATCGTTTTCTATTGGAGTAAGCATTGGAAGACATCAGTTAGATATATCGTTAATTGACTTTAAGTGCAATATTCTAAAGCAATATTCGATTAGATATGATTTTCCTGATGTACAAATTGTTCTAAAAAAGATTACTCAATCACTAAAAAAAATATTTGGTAATTTATCACCTGATCAACAACAAAGACTGGCTGGAATTGGCATCTCACAACCAGATAAAATAAATAAATGGGCAGAGGTTTTTGGAATTGATATTAATCTCCTTAATCAGTGGGATGATGTCAATATTGTTAATGAAGTAAAGATACTTGCCCCCCAATATGAAGTAATCAGAATGAATGATGTTTATGCAGCATGTCTAGCAGAATTGTTTTTAGGGAATGCTAATAAACATCCTAATTTCCATTACATCTATTTAGGAAGTTTTATTGGTGGCGCTATAGTATTAAATGGACAACTTTTCAAGCCTAGCCTGTTAAACTCATCAACCATTGGAACTATTCCAATACACACTGCCGATGGCTATCAACAATTAAATGGGTTAGCCTCATTAATCTCCCTAGAGCAGAATTTGAGAAAAAAAGGATTCGACCCAAAACTGCTAATTATGGAGAAAGAATTACCGCCAGAAGTACAACTAATGTTTGACGCTTGGTTAGAATATGCTCTTAAAGCAATAAAATGGTCTATAGTCTCATTCAATTCTGTTATAAGTACTAATTTAGTTATTATTGATGCACATTTAAGTAAAAATCTAATAGCCGAAATAAATATAAAACTAATCAATTTATTTGACGATTTTTATTGGGAGGCTACCGAACCTATAACTATCAAAAGCGGCACAATTGGGAAACATGCACGAGCTTTAGGCAGTGCAATAATTCCATTTAATAATTTATATGGATTATCACAAAGTACACTTCTAAAAAAATATAAACAATAGGTTCTAAAATGAAAGCAATTGTATTTATAGAAAAAAATAAAATATCTTATCAAGATATTAAAACCCCTAGTTTAGAAAAAGAACAAGTTCTTATTGCAGTTCGTGCTAGTGGTTTGTGCCATACAGACTTGGATGTATTACAAGGGAACTATGGCTCTTCTGCATTTCCGTTAGTTCCTGGACATGAATATGCCGGCACTGCAGTACAAATTGGTGATAAGGTAACCAAGATTAAAGTTGGCGACAATGTAGTGGTCGACCCTAATATTGAATGTGGTTATTGCTTGTCTTGTCAAAAAAATAATGCACATTTATGCGAAACTCTAGGCGCGTATGGAGTAACTGTCAATGGCGGATTTGCACAATATTCTGTAGTCCACCAAAATGCACTACATGATATTGGAGACCTGCCTTTTCATATTGCAGCACTTGCTGAACCGTTAGGTTGCGTGTTAAATGGTGTTGGAACTATTAATGCTGGAGCTTCTAATAACGCACTTATTTTTGGCGCTGGACCTATCGGGTTATTATTTGCTTTGGCAGCAAAAGATAAAGGCGCGAAAAAGATTACCTTTACAGATATTAATCCAGATCGTCTATTACTTGCAGAAAGTATGGGATTTAATGCTGTGCACTCTACTGAGGAAAATCTTGCAAATTTAAACAAAGAATTTGATTTAGTGGTTGACGCAACAGGGCTTATAAAGGTTGCAGAAACACTTATTAACTACGTACATGATGGCGGAAAAATTATGCACCTAGGTATTTGTCCACCAGATGCAAAAATAGAAATTTCCCCTTTTGAAATATTTCGCAGACAGCTCACTATTGCAGGTTCTCATTCATTAAATCATCATAATATCAAAGAAGCACTAGTAACTATTCATAACTGCATTCCAGAACTTGAAAAAATTGTAACACATAAATTAACTATCAAAGATATTGCAACATGTATGCAACAAGGTGCGCCTAAAGACAGTCTTAAAATTCAAGCTGTTTGGGATAATTAAGAAGGCCAAACCATGGAAATATATAATCAAATTGCGGATGAATTGTATGAAAAATCCAAAAGTATGGTTAATGGAACACAGCTTTGGATTGGCTTGGCTGGCGCACCGGGAAGTGGAAAAAGTACACTTGCAAATTTTCTAAAAATACGACTAAAGGAATTATTAGTCGTCATACCCCTTGATGGCTATCACTATTACAGGAGCGAATTAGACCAAATGAAAAAAACGTCTCAAGCATATACTTATAGAGGAGCGCCTTTTACTTTTAATTCTCAAAAGTTTTTTGATGATCTTACTACAGCACGTAAATCTCGGTCAGGGATTTTCCCCAGTTTTGACCATGACATAAAAGACCCAATTGAAAAGTCAATACACTTATCTACTGATCATAAAATAATACTGGTTGAAGGAAATTATTTACTCCTTAATTCAGATCCTTGGTGTTCAATAAGAAAGCTATTTGATGAAACATGGTTATTAGATATACCAATAGAAGTTAGTAATGCTCGTGTTGCCAAACGACATTTAGCAACTGGTTTGACTGAATATCAAGCATTGAAAAGAGTCAGGCAGAACGACGATATAAATGCAAAACTAATTGCAAAAGAATCCTTTGGTAATGCCAATAAAATAATAAAATACTGCGCTTGAGTTTCTGGGTATTGCCATCACTAAATCAACCTTACTTTATAAATAACAATGAAACTATCTAACAATACACTGCCCTCACTACCTGAGAACATAAAAAAACCAAAATACAATCGTAATAAGCTATCGCCAGGTATTGTTCATATTGGTGTTGGTAATTTTCATCGTGCACACCAGTCTTGGTATTTGCATAGGCTTTTTGAAACAGGCATTGACTATAATTGGGCTATAGTCGGCGCAGGAGTCAGAGAATTTGACGCCAGTCAAAGAGAGAAATTAATCAAGCAAGATTGCTTAACAACTTTAATTGAACTTAAGCCAACCTCTAAATCAGTAGAGATTGTAGGCTCTATGATTGACTATGAACAAATAGATAGTAATAACACTTCTCTTATTGTTCGTATGACAGATCCATCAATCAAAATTGTTTCTTTAACGGTGACAGAAAGTGGCTATTATTTAGACCCTGTGACAAACGAATTTGACAATACTCACATCGATATATTGCATGACGCAAAAAACCCAAATACTCCGCGCACAGCCTTTGGTGCTATGATTGCTGCCTTAAAGCACAGAAAAGAGAGTGGTGTTGGTCCGTTTACGGGATTGAGTTGCGACAACCTCCAAGGAAACGGTAATATTTTGCGTAATACGATTGTATCATTGGCAAACTTGTCTGATCCATTACTGGCGACATGGATTGATGAAAATTGTAGTTTTCCAAATTCTATGGTTGATTGTATTGTTCCTGCTACTGGAGATAAAGAGCTTGAATTGGTGCAGCAATTTGGTATTGACGATAAAGCACCTGTTACCCATGAAAACTTTAGGCAGTGGGTTATTGAAGATGACTTTTGTGTTGGTCGTCCTCATCTCGAGAATGTAGGAGTAACATTTACCTCTGATGTGCACTCTTACGAGGTAATGAAAATTAGAATTTTAAATGCAGGACATCAATTTGTTGCAAATGCTGGTGAATTGTTATCAATTAAAACTATTTCAGGCTGTATGAGTAATACACTCATTAAGGAATTATTCTATAAGGTGCATATTGAAGAGGTTATTCCGCATGTTAACTCTGTTCCTAATGTAACGCCAAGACAATATGTTGATTTTATTGCCGAGAGGTTCTCCAACCCCGCCATGGTAGATACCGTACGTCGGGTCTCCTTTGATGGATCTGCCCGTCACCCAGGCTTTGTATTACCAATAGTGAGACAATGTTTATCTAAAAATATATCTATTCAAGGCTTGGCTTTAATTGAGGCGATTTGGGCAAGAATGTGTTATGGAGCACGCGAGGATGGGACTCTTATTGAAGCAAATGATCCTAGTTGGGATAAACTGGTAGCGGTTGCCAAAGAGGCAAAAACAAACCCAAAGCGTTGGATTGAGCAAAAAATATACGATAAAAATATTTCAACTAATAGTGATTTTATAGTGGCTTTTGACCAGTGGCTTTTGATGATTTGGTCTGATGGATTGAGTGCAACGATTAAACATTATTTAACAAAGGTGTAAATTTATATAATTCAGGGCTTAACTTATGGCTTTTATCGGCATTGATCTAGGAACATCCGGGCTACGCGCATTGCTGATTGACGACAATGGCCAGTCAATTGGCTCATCCACTTA
>Ga0209709_10005447_pt1 | contig 10013 bp, 9 predicted proteins | sample ArcticOcean_MG_C_2_FD_187435 | JGI IMG/M metagenome (GOLD analysis project Ga0209709, IMG submission 187435) | Marine microbial communities from western Arctic Ocean - ArcticOcean_MG_CB4_136 (SPAdes) (version 2) | ecosystem: Environmental > Aquatic > Marine > Oceanic | place: Arctic Ocean...
CTTTTTATAAACATTAATAAACATGTGAACTATTAATATACATTTTATCTAACAATATTAAATAGGACTTCAATTTAAACAATATAAGCAGATTCTATAAAATATTAATTGTTAATAAATAGTGTATAAATCATGTAAAACAATTAATTACCATTATTCACATATTATATAACTAATACTATAATTAAATATTTACTTATTATTATGACACCCATCCAAGAAACTATAATAAATAAAAAAACAACAAATACTCCAATATGGTTAATGAGACAAGCAGGAAGGTATCTTCCAGAGTTTAGAGAAATTAGAAAATTAAATCTTGATTTTATTAATTTATGTTTGAATGAAAATTTATCATCTAAAATTACACTTCAGCCACTTGAAAGATTTAAGTTAGACGCTGCAATAATTTTTTCAGATATTTTAATGTTACCCTATGGATTGAATCAAAAAGTAGAATTTAAAAAAAATTTTGGCCCACAACTAGGTTCCTTAAATTTAGAAACAATTTCTAAAGTAGAAGAGATAGATTTTTTAGAAAAATTATATCCAATTTACAAAGCTATAAAAAAAGTTAGTAAAAACAATTTATTAAAAAACAAAAATTTAATAGGATTTGTTGGTGCACCATGGACATTATTGGTTTATATGATTAATAAAAAATCACCAAAAAAAGAGTTAATAAAAAATTTTTTTAAAGATAAATTTCTAATAAACAAAACTCTAATAATTTTAGAGAAATTTTTAAAACTACATATTAATCACCAAATTAAAAATGGAGCGACAGTAATACAAATATTTGATAGTTGGGCTGGGCTGTTAGATGAAAAAGATTTACCAAATTATATTTATACACCAACTTTAAATTTAGTTGATTATGTTAAGTCATTAAATATACCTGTAATTTGCTTTCCAAGAGGAATAAAAAAATATAAAAACTATTGTGATATTATTAAACCAGATGTAATTAATATTGATTATGATGTCGATCCTATTTCTATATGTAAAGAAATAAACATCCCTGTTCAAGGTGGACTTGATCCCAGGGTACTATTAACAGATACTGAAAATTTAAAAAAACAAAGTTTAAAATATTTAAAAATTTTTAAAGACCACCCCTATATTTTTAACTTGGGACATGGGGTTTTACCAGAGACCAATCCAACTATGGTTGATTATTTAGTTAAAACAGTAAAAGATTATTAAATGAAAAAAGCAATTATATTATTTAATTTGGGGGGCCCAGACAAACTAGAAAATGTAGAACCCTTTTTATTTAACCTATTTAACGATCCGGCAATTTTAAATTTACCAAGCATATTCAGATACCCACTAGCAAAATTAATCTCTAATAGAAGGGCGCCGATTGCAAAAAAAATTTATCAAGAACTAGGTGGATCTTCGCCAATCTTAAAACTCACCAAAGAACAATCAAGTGTGCTTGAACAAAGGCTTAATCGAGATAAGACAGGTGATGAATATAAATGCTTTATAGTAATGAGATGTTGGCATCCAAGGGCTACCGATGTGATAGGTGATGTTCAATCGTTCGGTCCGGACGAGATTGTTTTAATGCCTCTTTATCCACAATACTCAGCAGCAACATCAGGATCTTCAATCAAAGAGTGGAAAGATATTTGTAAAAAAAATAATTATAATATTAAAACAAGTGCAATCTGCTGTTATCCCACAAATAAAAACTTTATTAGCGCCCACACAAAAGAAATAATAAAAAAAATTAAAGATCTTAAAAACTATAAATTAATTTTTTCTGCTCATGGTTTACCTGAAAAAAATATTAAAAAAGGCGACCCCTATCAATGGCAAGTTGAGCAATCAGTTAGAAAAATAGTTGAAAGTTTAAATGATGAAAAACTAGATTGGATTTTAAGCTATCAAAGTAGAGTTGGACCGCTGAAATGGATAGGCCCATCAACAGAAGATATAATTGTTGAAAATTCAAAAATAGGCAAACATATAGTTTTAGTTCCTATAGCATTTGTTTCTGAACACTCGGAAACTCTAGTTGAGCTGGATATTGAGTATAAGAAATTAGCAGAAGCCAACGGATGTAAAAACTATACAAGAGTTCCTGCACTTGGCACCAATGAAGATTTCATAGAAGCAATATCAGAATTGATAATTAAAAAAGAAGAATATAAATTTAACGAAAATCTTCATCCACCAAAAACACGATGCCCATCTAATTTAAAAAAATGTCCGTGCTTAAATTATGAATAGTTATTTGTTATTAAAAAGTTTGCACTTGATAGCCGTAATTTCTTGGATGGCAGGACTTTTATATTTGCCTAGAATTTTTGTTTATCATGTTGAAAATTTAAAAGACAAAAACATTTCTGCAGTATTTAAAACAATGGAAAGAAAACTATATTTTTACATTATGGTGCCAGCCATGACATTGGCTTGGGCCTTTGGTTTAATTTTAATTTATAACTTGGGATTTGATGTTCTCGCTACACTTTGGATTAAATTAAAATTGTTGTTGGTTATTCTGTTAACTTTATATCATTTTTATTTAGCCAAACTTCTTAATGATTTTAAGCTAGACCAAAATACAAAATCGTCGAAATTTTTTAGAATAATTAACGAAGTACCAACAATATTGCTTATTTTTATTGTTTTTGTTGTTATTTTTAAGCCCATCTAGACTTGTAATATTTTAAAGAGTATATATATTTAATCTATCTTATAAATCTTAAATAAAATTCCCTCACATGAATATTCAAGAGCTTAAATTAAAATCTTCTGAACAATTAATTACGCAAGCAGAAGAGCTTGGCATTGAAAATGCTAGCACATTAAGAAAACAAGAAATTTTATTTGCCATATTAAAAAAAGTTGCCGAGAAAGAAGAAATAACTGGAGCAGGAGTTTTACAGTTGCTACAAGATGGATTTGGGTTCTTAAGAGCAATGGAATCAAATTATTTACCTGGACCAGATGATATTTATGTAAGCCCAAGTCAGATAAGAAAATTTGGCTTGAGGACTGGCGATACAGTGGAAGGTCCTGTTAGAGCTCCAAAAGAAGGAGAAAGATATTTTGCACTATTGCAAGTGAGTAAAATAAATTTTGAAGAACCAGAAAAGGCACGTCATAAAATAGCATTTGACAACTTAACTCCACTATATCCTGACAAACAATTGGTGATGGAGATTGAGACAACAACAATAGAAAAAAAACCAGATTTAACACCAAGATTAATAGATCTTGTGAGTCCAATTGGAAAAGGTCAAAGATCAATAATTATTTCACCTCCAAAAGCGGGTAAAACAATGATCTTACAAAGTATTGCAAACTCAATAGCAAAAAATTATCCAGAATGTTATTTGATGGTTTTATTGATTGATGAAAGACCTGAAGAAGTAACAGACATGCAAAGAACTGTTAAAGGAGAAGTTATTAGCTCTACATTTGATGAGCCAGCATCCAGACATGTTGCTGTTGCTGAAATGGTAATTGAAAAAGCAAAAAGATTAACTGAACATAAGAAAGATGTTGTTATTTTATTAGACTCAATCACAAGATTAGGAAGAGCTTATAACGCAGTTATACCAAGTTCAGGAAAAGTTTTAACGGGAGGTGTTGATGCAAATGCATTACAAAAACCAAAAAGATTTTTTGGTGCGGCAAGAAATATTGAAGAAGGTGGATCTCTAACAATTATTTCAACTGCTTTAATTGATACGGGAAGCAGAATGGACGAAGTTATTTTTGAAGAATTTAAAGGAACCGGAAATAGTGAAACAGTACTTGATAGAAAAATTGCAGAGAAAAGAATATATCCAGCGATAGACATAACTAAATCTGGAACAAGAAGAGAAGAATTATTATTTGATAAAGATGACCTTTCAAAAATGAATGTCCTTAGAAGAATTATTGGTCCAATGGGTACAATGGATGCAATTGAATTTATAAACTCAAAACTTAAGGAAACTAAAAGTAATGCAGATTTCTTTAACTCGATGAATAAACCAGCTTAGTATCACCCTTCACTCACTCATTTTAAGTTTTACAGATATATAAAATTGAAGCTATAATATCGCCATGACAATTTATGCCCTATCTACTGGACCAGGCATTTCTGGTGTAGCGATTGTTCGAACTTCTGGAGATGATACCAAAAAAATAATTCAATTATTAACCAATAAGCCTCTTCCAACTCCAAGAGTAGCTACACTAAGAAAAATCAATAAAATCAATACTTCTGAACTTATTGATGAAGGTATAATATTGTGGTTTCCCGGTCCTGAGAGCTACACAGGTGAGGATATGGCTGAATTCCATATACACGGAAGTAAAGCTGTAATCGAAGCTCTACATACCTCTATTTCAAAAATAGAAAATTGTCGTTTAGCAGAGCCAGGAGAATTTACAAAGTTAGCATTTCTAAATGGTAAAATAAATTTACTAAAAGCCGAAAGTATTGCTGATTTAATTTCATCAGAAACTGAAATTCAAAGACAACAAGCAGTAAAAATCATGAATGGAAAGTCTGCTGATAAATTTAATGAACTTAGAGAAAAACTTTTAAAAATTTTATCATATGTTGAAGCAAAAATAGATTTTCCAGATGAGAACCTACCAGAAGATATTTTGAAAAATATTAAAAAAATTTTCAGTGAAGTTTTTTTAACTGTTAAAAAAATTTTAGAAGATCAAAGAGTCGGAGAAAGAATTAGAGAAGGTTTTAAAATTGCGATCATAGGACCAACCAATGCTGGAAAATCTAGTTTGTTAAATCATCTCTCAAATCGAGATGTTGCAATTGTTTCAAAAATAGCCGGAACTACTAGAGACATAATTGAAACACATTTAAACATTGATGGTTATCCTGTTGTTGTCTCCGATACCGCAGGAATTAGAGAGTCTAAAAATGAAATAGAAAAAAAAGGAATAAAATTAGCACTTGATAAAGCAGAAAATGCTGATTTAAAACTTATAGTTATAGATGCTAAAAGCCTTGATTTTAAAGGGATTTTAAAGGATTTAATGAACGAAAATGCAATTTTAGTAATTAATAAATCAGATCTACTAAATAAAGATTTAAATTCTGAAATAAAAAATTATGAACATGTTTTAATTTCAGTAAAAAATAATCTAAGCGTAGATGATTTAATTTTAAAAATAAAAAATAAGTTAAAAAATAAATTTATCACAAGCGAAGATATTTTAATTACTCGTGAAAGACATAGGCAACATCTTGAGCAATGTTTGGAACATTTAAAAAATTTTGAAAAAAAAAACGAAGCAAAAGATTTCGATAAAGCAGCCGAAGACCTTCGCTTAGCAACTCGACATCTTGGAAGGATAGTTGGAAAAGTAGATGTTGAAGAGATATTAGGTAGCATTTTCAACGATTTTTGTATTGGAAAATAATGTTACTTTTAAGGGGTTTTTTCATCTAATTTTCCTATTTTTGCTTGATATATATAGTTAATTTATTAATTTTATTAATAAATATCAAGATTTTATACTTTATAAAAATATTCCTTAAAAAATACTGCTGCTTGTAAAAATTTATATTGGATATAAATTTAACTTATGAAAAATAATTTGTCATTTGATGTAGTTGTTATAGGAGGAGGCCATGCTGGTTGTGAAGCAGCAGCAGCTTCCGCACGACTTGGAGTTAACACTGCCCTATTCACTCATAAAATTGAAACTATTGGAGAGATGTCTTGTAACCCAGCTATTGGAGGCCTTGGAAAGGGGCACCTCGTTAGGGAAATAGATGCCTTAGACGGAGTGATGGGAGAAGTTGCAGACAAGTCAGGTATACAATTTAGATTATTAAATAGAAGTAGGGGTCCAGCAGTACAGGGACCAAGAACTCAATCAGACAGATTCTTATATCGTAAATTTATGCAAGAAAAATTACTAAACTACTGTAATTTAAGCATTTTTTCAGACTCATTAATTAAATTTATTTTTGATAAAAACTCTGTAAACGGATTTGAAACTAAATCAGGAAAAAAAATTTTATGTAGTAAGCTAATTTTAACAACGGGCACCTTTTTGAATGGTTTGATTCATATTGGTGAAGAGAAAACTCCAGCAGGAAGGTTCGATGAAAAACCCTCAACAGGTTTAAGTGAGCAACTTGAAAAACATGATTTTAAAATAGGAAGACTAAAGACGGGTACACCTCCAAGACTAGACTCAAGAACAATTAATTATAAAAATTTGGAAGAACAGTTTGCTGATGAGGAGCCTTATTTTTTTTCTTTTTTAACCAAGGAAAACTTAAACAAGCAAGTTTCATGTAGCATGACCTATACGAACAAAAAGGTTCATCAAATAATTCATAAAAATTTAAAAAGAAGCGCGATGTACTCGGGAAGCATACAGGGCGTTGGACCAAGATACTGTCCATCTATTGAAGATAAAATAGTAAAGTTTGCAGATAAGAGTCGTCATCAGATATTTTTAGAGCCTGAAGGGTTAAATGACCATACTATTTATCCAAATGGTATATCAACTTCTTTACCTGCTGAAATACAGGAAGAAATATGCAATAATATCAATGGTTTAGAGAACGTTAAGATAATTAGACCAGGTTATGCTATAGAATACGACTATATAGATCCTAGAGAGTTATTTTTAACCTTAGAAACTAAAAAAATAAAAAATTTTTATCTTGCTGGTCAAATAAATGGGACCACGGGTTACGAAGAAGCAGCCGCACAAGGATTAATAGCAGGGATTAATGCTGCACTATCATTTAAAAAACAAGAACCATTTATTTTAGATAGATCAGATGCGTATATTGGAGTTATGATTGATGATCTTGTAACTAAAGGTGTTGCTGAACCATATAGAATGTTTACTTCTAGAGCAGAATATAGATTAAGTTTAAGAGCTGATAATGCTGATCAAAGATTAACAAATAAAGGTATTAATATTGGCTTAATATTTAAAGAAAGAAAAAAAATATTTCAAGATAAAATATCAAAAATAAAAATTATATCTGGTAAAATGACTGAATCATGCATTTCTCCTACAAAAATAAAGGATTTTGGGATTAAAATTGCTAAAGATGGTATTTTAAGAAAATCTCATGAAATATTAAATCAAAATGGTGTTAATATGAAAAAAATAAGAGAAATTTGGCCTAAAATACCTTTTTTTGATAAAAAAATTGACGAACAAATTGAAATAAATGCCCATTACAGAGGATATTTGAAAAAGCAGAAAGCAGATATTTTAGCTTTTAAAAGAGATGAAAACCTTACTATTCCAGATAGAGTAAATTATGATGAACTTTCAGGCCTTTCAAATGAAGTAAAAGCTAAGTTTAAGCAAATAAAACCAAAAACTATGGGACAAGCGTTAAGAATAGATGGAATAACTCCAGCCGCAGTATATATTTTGTTGTCACATGTCAAAAGAAAGTCTATTAAGCTATTAGCTTAATGGAAGAAATTTTAAAAAAATATTCACAAATAAAATACCAAAATGTTCCACGTGAAACATTTTTAGAATTTGAAGAATTTATTTCAATGCTTAAAAAAAAAAATGAAGAAATTAATATAATAAGTAAAAAAACAGAAACAAATGATATAATTAGAGATCGACATGTGCTTGATTCAATGCAAATACTTGATTTTATTGATTTAAATAATAATATAATAAGTGATATAGGCTCTGGAGGTGGTATGCCAGGTATAATTATAGCTATTTGTATAAAAAACTTAAAAAAAAATTTAAAAGTAAATTTATATGAAAAAAGCTATCATAAGAGTGTTTTCTTAAGAAAAGTATCTAGAGATTTAAAATTAAATACAGAAGTAATACAAAAAAATATTTTTGAGGAACAAAAAATAGAGTCAGGCACTATAATGGCAAGAGCGTTCAAGCCATTGCCAATAGTTTTAGAATTAGTTTATAGAAATTTTAATAGTTATAAAAATTTAATTTTATTTATGGGTAAAAATGGAGAAAAAATTTTAGAAGAAACTTTAAAAGATTGGAATTTTGATTTTGAAAAAAAAAAAAGCATTACAAGTGAAGGTTCATTTTTGTTAAACATAAAAAATATTAAAAAAAAAATTAGAAATTAAAATGCAAATTATTTCTGTAATAAATCAAAAGGGTGGGGTAGGAAAAACAACTACAGTAATTAACCTTGCAGCTGGTTTAGCACAACAAAAAAAAAAAGTTTTAGTAATTGATCTAGATCCTCAAGGAAACGCCACTACAGGACTAGGTTTGTCAAATCTAGAAAACTCTAGTGAGACAATTTATGAAGTATTGAATGGAACAAAGTCAATTTTAAAAGTAATAAAAAAAACGGAGTTTAAAAATTTAGATATTGTAACCTCAAATGTAGATTTGTCTGGATTAGAGGTAGAAACGGCTGGTGATAATGAAAGAGCTTTTATATTGAAGGTTAAATTAGCCGCTTATTTAAACAATTCTAGAGAGTTTTATGATTATATTCTAATAGACTGCCCACCATCGTTAAGTTTGCTTACAGTCATGGCGCTAGTATCATCGGACTCGCTTGTGGTGCCATTACAGGCAGAATTTTTTGCCTTAGAAGGTCTAACTCAACTTATGAAAACAATAGAAAGAATAAAAGTAAGCTTAAATCCAAAATTAAAAATAAGAGGAATCCTTTTAACGATGTTTGATAAGAGAAATAAACTTTCGTCCCAAGTTGAGAAAGAAGCAAGGGACTATTTTAATGATAAGGTTTATGTCACAGTAATACCTAGAAACGTTAGACTGTCAGAAGCACCATCTCATGGAATGCCAGTTTTGATTTATGACAAATCTTGTATTGGAAGTAAATCATATTTTAGTTTTACTGATGAATTTATTAATCAAGAAGAAAAAATAGGGAGTGCCGCATAATGGATACGAGTAAAATTAAAAAAGGTTTGGGTAGAGGCTTATCTTCATTAATTGGTGAAACGAAAACAGAAATAAATATTAATAAGTTATCAATAAGTGATTTAGTGAGTAATAAATTTCAACCTAGAAAAATGTTTGATGAGGAGAGTTTACAAGATTTAACAAGTTCAATAAAGGAACGAGGAATTATTCAGCCAATCATAGTAAGAAAATCTGTCGATCATAAATCAAAATATGAAATAATTGCTGGAGAAAGAAGGTGGCTTGCCGCGCAAAAAGCTGGCTTACATGAAGTTCCAGTAGTTATTGCTGAGGTAGATGATTTAAAATCTTTAGAGTTTGCAATCGTTGAAAATGTTCAGAGAAATGATCTAAATGCCATTGAAGAAGCTCGGGGTTATCAACGATTGATAGATGAATTCTCTTATGATCAAGAAAAAGTAGCTCAATTTATTGGTAAAAGTCGAAGTCACATAGCAAATTTTTTGAGGTTATTAGGGCTACCCGAAGAAGTTTTAAAGTTAATTGAAACCAAAAAATTATCTCCAGGCCATGCTAAAATAATGGTAGGATTAGATAATGCAGAATTTGTTGCAAAAAAAATAATTGAAAAAAATCTTTCTGTTAGGCAGACAGAAAATTTCGTAAAAATTTTTAAGATAAAAAAACATTCATTTAAAACCTCAAAAGATCCAAACTTACAAAACCTTGAAACTTCAATTGCAGAAAAAATTGGATTAAATATTTTAATTAAAAATAAAAAAAATAACAAAGGATCTTTGGTAATTGATTATAAAGATCTTAATCAATTAAATAGAATTATTGAGATTATTAAATCTAATTACTAGTTATAGTTGCTTGTTCAATAATAAAATCTGACAAGATATTAATAGCGTTAGAAGAATTTTTTTTTATTAAAAGTTCAGTTTCGCTAATTTTATACATTAATTTTTCCATATTATCGCAAGACCAGTTTTTAATTTGTAGTTTTATAATTTCTTTGTCTTTCCAAAAAATAGGAGGTTTAAACGTAGAAATAACTCGATCTATATCCTTTTCATTTTTCATTTCTTTATTTAACTTTAAAAGTCTTTTTGATTTTAACAAAAATGTTCTAATAATAAGAATGCAGT
>Ga0209709_10005455_pt1 | contig 10004 bp, 5 predicted proteins | sample ArcticOcean_MG_C_2_FD_187435 | JGI IMG/M metagenome (GOLD analysis project Ga0209709, IMG submission 187435) | Marine microbial communities from western Arctic Ocean - ArcticOcean_MG_CB4_136 (SPAdes) (version 2) | ecosystem: Environmental > Aquatic > Marine > Oceanic | place: Arctic Ocean...
CCAGTGATCAGCCCAGACCATGACAACAAGCTGTTGGTGCTATCCTTCGAAGCAGAAAACATTGTCTTCCAACCCCAGTCTGTTCAATGGACGCAGGAAATTGTCGACGATTGGAAAATTGGTAAAATTGTAAAGGCTTGCAATGGAGAATCTGCAGTATCCCACAATTCAATCACATACGCGTCGCTAGTGACAGTGCAAACGGCATCTGAGCTCTACTCCGGCTGGGTACCGTCATTGAGTATCTCACTTCTAGGCCAGCCTACGCCTCCGCCGCAACCGCCGCCGCAGTCTCCACCCGCCGCTCCGCCGATTTGCACCAATGGGCGGATATACCGAAATCTAGTGGGTGCAGTCGAGCTTACGTGCGATTTTCCATTCCCGGTTCCCAGTCCCAGCCAACAATTGGTTTCGAGGTGCGCGTGCCGCGGCGACGAGCTGTTTGACGCGAGTGTCGCTGGAGTGTGTGTGATCGCCCATGACTGCCATGCCGCCGAGCCAACTCCGCCACCGCCACCCACCCCTCTGCCGCCGCCGCCGATACCGCCATTGTTTCCACGTGCGATTCACGCACTCACACCGACGTGTACTTCCAACCAAGAACTTCAAAACAAAAACTATTGTTACGACAGATTATTCAGTCAGTTGGTGTGTCAATACGACGCGGGGGTGCACTGCCCGGAGCGCTGCCGTCGGTGCACGCGAGCATTTCCCAACTTACTTGAGAGTTACGTGGTTCAAATTGTGTTTTCGATTGACTCGGCAATCGAAGACTTTGACACAGACACGTTCAACGTTCGACTGGCAGATACGCTGGGTGTTTCCGCAGCTCCGATTGTCACATTACTTCGAATTGGTAGCATTTTTGCAGAGACGACGATTCCAACGATGGCTGGGACGTACGACGCAGCGAGCACGCTCGCTCAGAGTGCGTCTGCGGCTTTCGCCGATCAGACGTCGACCAGCACCAAGCTAGAAGTCGGCGTATTGAGCACTCCCGAGATTCGCATCGTGGCTCCACGGTCTTCGTCGTCGTCGCCGTCGCCATCACCGTCGTCCCCACCATTGTCGCCGTCGCCGTCGCCACAGCCGCCGCCGTCGCTGCCGCATTCGCCGCATTCGCCGTCACCGCATTCGCCGAGCGGCGGCAGCTCGGGGTTCTCGCTGACGGCAACGATAATCGGAATATGCGTTGCAGCGCTGGTTATTCTGATCGTATTAATTGCATTTTTGAACCAACGAAACAAGGGCAAAACGCAATCGCGCGACGAGAAATTTTTAGATAAAAGCTACGCCCCGGTGGTAATTTACGCGTCGTCGTCCATCTAAAAATTCACTCGCTTGTCGTCGACGACTCTGCTTTCACGCTCGTTAAAATCATAATGGGTGAATTGCCGTGTTCAAGACTCAGCACGCCTTCTTCGGTGAGCGGTAGAACGACTGAGTCTACGCCATTCACAGTCTCGCCCGATGTGATTGCTCCGTCTTCCCACGTCTCTCCTAGACAGTGTCTCAAATCGTTAATCCTCACAGGTGTCCCCGCGTGGAGCCTGAAGGCTAGGACGATGCGATTTCTGACATCCGACGGTTTTAGTTTTCTAAAGAAAATGCCGTAAGACTGAATCGCCCGCTCTTGTTTTCCGCTCGCCGCCTTCAACACACACACCACATTGTCGAGAACCGACGTTGCTCGAGCGAGCTCTTCGGGCAGTGGCGTCACTTCCGTCTTGGAAAGCTTCGAAATCGTCGAATGTATCTTATCGCGAAGGTCCTCTGTCGATTTGAGCGACTGTCGGCATTCCTCTTCGCGTCTACGCTTTCCGCCGATTCGCACCGATATTACTAATTCCATGCCAATTGTCGACAAAAGGGCTTCGACCTGAACGGAGCACTCTTTTGATGCTGATCTGCATGCTTCCAAACACTGTGCCAGGAGCAGAAAGGAGACTGTGTTTTGGCAAACGGCTTGCAAAACACCTGCCTTGGTTCGCCTTACCACCCAACCGTTATCAGAAAACACCGGTGTAAGGATATCGAATACCTTTTGTTTCATGTCGATTGGCGTTGGCGGTGGTGCGGCCGGCGGTGTGCAATTCTTTGAATCGGACATGAGCGGGTGGACGGGCGGTGTGTGTGTGTGTACGCGCTTACGCACGCGCCTGCACCAGCGTGCCTTTTAGCGCCAGAATGAAAACATCAACGATTCCCATTGAAGTGCACTGCTTCCGATGTAAAATGCAAAGTTGGCCTTTGAGAAAATGTCTAGTGTTCCGAACGCAATGTCTTTAAACACACTGAGTGCTTCCGGGTATGCTTCCGGCTTGAATTGTCGCCAGACAATTGCGATGATGGTGACCAGGCCATAGCCAATCCACGGAAGCGAGAACGTCGCTGCCCAGCCTTCCGAGGGGTCGTCTTCCAAATCGTAGAGAAGGTTGTACAGCACAAGGAAAAGACACGCCGAGCTCAATATAAACGATACGAGTCCGGCAACGCGCACCAGAGTGTCGTTGTGCGCCGTGGTTTTCGAAGGCGGTACCAATTCGTCCGTTCCGATGCGCGTAAACGACCCGAAGATCACCATCAGAGTACACAGTACGGGTGACCATGCCATTGGGAACAGTGCCGTGTGCTGGCCGTTGAGAATGTGCAAATCGATTATCAGTGGAGCAAGTGTGACGATCCAATCGCTGTACCGCACAGAGTCAATTGCCATTTCAATCCAAGCCGCTTTGAGACCGGCTGTCTGTCCAGTTGGAATATCGCCTGGTTTCGACAGCGTGACTCTCGTGCCAGTTTGCTCTCGGATGGAGATCAATTTTGTGTAATGATAAAATGCCACCAGGGACGTCGCGCAAGAAAGGGCACACGAAAATTGGTGTTTTGGATCATCGACTACGAGTGCTACACAGCCGACAAAAATACCCGACAGCAGCAATGTTCCGGCGACGACACGTATAGTCGCCGACCTCAGAAACCCCGGAAAATCATGCGGTGTGGCAAAGGAAGGGTGCAAAAGAACGTTTCCTTTCAACGACACCGACTCCTCTGTCATTTAGTTGTAGTGAATGTTGTACTTTGTAAACAACAAATGGGGTTTATCTTGGCCGCGCGCGCACAAAACACACACACACACACACACTTTCTCCTCAACAGCGTTCCATTACACTGTTGTGGCCCGGGAGCAATGGCATCCGCCCCGTCTCACTCGAAGCAAAGGTCGGGTTCCCGTTGACGCCCCGCCTCCGACCGCCGACGTTTGTATTCGCAGCACAGCAAGTGGCGCACAGAGCCGTGCAAAATGTGCACGCAATAGCCGTTTGTGCGCAATTCAGACAAAGGTATGCGTTCTGGTAAAATGCCGCCATTTGAAACAGCTCTTCCCAGCTGTAATCCACGTCTGTGTGCTTATCGGAAAGTGTTTGTTTTGCACGCGTACCACCGATTTGCGATGAAAGGGCAGTTGGGCCGCAGAATGTCAAGCTTTTCGAATTTCTCCGAGAAGGCCAAAAAGAGGTGGCTTTTGGCTCTTGACGCGCCAACGTAATAAAGACGCAACTTTTCGCTTATGTCCGCGTTCTTCATCCGCTCTATGCCAGCTAGGTAACCGTCGCAGTGGCAAATTTCTCCGCCGCCTCGATTGTTGCACGCGTCGTCGTGAGAACACGAGAGTGCGGCCTTTCTTGCCGCGTCGGGGACCGAGAAGGGCCTTTTAATGTCGATCAAAATGGCACACGGACGTTCGCGGCCCTTGAAGCGGTGAATTGTCGAGAAAACGATTTTCCCCTTTGTTTCCGTATCAATGAGCTCGGAAACGAGACTGCACGTCTGCGCGACGAGTTGGTCGTCGACCGAGTGCGGCGTCGCGTCGGCCGGCAGAGGTACGTCGTAGGCGTCGACGAGTCTTTGAAGACTATGTGAATCGGCGTCTGAGAACTTGTGATCTACGAGGTCTCGAATAATAATGAACGCCAGGCCGCCCAGCGCGTAGTTCATGGTCGGAAGCAGATGTCTCGACACCCCAAAGGGTTTCGACGAAAAGAGCAGCTGCTGCTGCCCATTGGACTCGACGCTCATCGGGCGCAAGGGGAGCTCGCCCTTCTTGATACTTTCGATGCGCTCTCGAACCTGCTTGATGGCCGAGGCTGCAGTGCGTATCGTCTCCTTGAAGTTACGCCACTTTTGTGACTGCCCACCGTCGGCGGGTGTGGTTTTACGCCGCTTCGGCGGCACGGTCGACTCGCTGTCTGCGTCTTCAATCATGCTGAACTCGGCCAATAGTTTCGCGGCGTGGTGTGAGAAGAGCACGCTCGGATCACAGCCCAGCCGTTCCCAGACCACGCCAATCGCCTTCATTGCGTTCGGAGGTGCTCCTCTGGAGCCTCGCAGTCCACGCAGGAAGGCGCGCACGGTCTGAATCCCATCGTTCGGGCTGTCTACAAAGTTTTCGAGTCCGACTGCCATTTGGATGATGCAGGCCGCCTTCATCTCGATCGTAGAAGCCACGTCCTGTCCAAGAATGGAGACTGGCATCGCAACGCCCCGTCGAAAGGCTTCGGCATCCAGACACTTTACGAGTTCGTCGTTCCATCCGAATGTTTTGTGCCTGAGAATAACGATCTCGCCAGGACTGCAGGTTTTCGATTGCACCAACTCGAGAATTTTTGCAACGATGGCGTGTGGAGAAGTGCAAAGCATGGCCTCCGGCGTAGACTTGGACCCATTGCCGCGTATGTCCTTTCGAAACTCGGTGTCTTGAAAGGGCAGGAACGCCTCGGAAGCGAGCACGATTTCGTCGCTGGATCGATGATTCTGCATCAACCTAAATTGGATCGTGTCCATCCCATGTTTCTTGCTCATGCGCTCCAATTCTTGGATGGTATTCGAAAGCGCCCCGCTGAACTGGAATATTCCCTGACTGTCGTCGCCGAGCGCAACCACGCATGCGTTTGCGAGCAGCGTGTTCAAGACGACTTTGACTTGGCAAAAAGACATGTCTTGCGCCTCGTCAATGATCAGCACCTCGCCTTCGCAGACGAGCGGCGCCCCGCTTTCGGCGAGTTCGTAGATCATTAGGTCGAAATCTGAGAGTTTCTGGCCCGTCGTGGCATCGCACTCCATCGCCAGCTGAAGGTTTTTCAGAACTTTGTAGGCGGTTTTTCCCAGCGAGCGGTCTGCAACCAACTTGCAGTTTTTCAGCCGCTCCGAACGAACGTTGTAGAGGAGTTGCGCCGCGTCGTGTTGCGACATGTTGGCGATTACGTCCTTCAGACCGACTTCTGCAGCAGCGTCCTCGTCGGGTTCGCTGGTGTTTTCCCATTGTTCGTGCGCTTCGTCGATAAAGTTCTTGATCAAATCGAGTATAGTGGATTTCCCAACGACCGAGACGCCGGCACCACCCTCGGCCGCGTCGCGCTCCTTTGCGTGCATGAGTGCAATTGAGTGGATCGTTCTTACACGGTTGACGTTGAGCGGTGAAAATATCTCATCTGCCAATTCCAACTCGTTGTACAGTTTGCTCGCTCTTTCGTAAGCTTCGCACTTGGCGGCCTTCGTCGACGCCAAGAGCGACACGCCGGTGACAGCATCCTGCATCAATGCTTTTTGAACGATGAAGGAAAGTGTGCGCGTCTTCCCAGCTCCAGCCCCTGCGACCACAGTCGTCAGCCCCGGCTCAAAGTCGATGTCGCTCAAAACTTGAAACTGGGAATTACTGAGATCCAATCGGGCCTTCTCGTAAAGTTTCAAACACATTTCCAGTGCGACGTCCATTTCCGTCTGCATTCCACGTTTTTAGTGAATGTGTCGTAGACTTCAAATTCTTTCACGTTCGGTACAAGTTGTACAGGCACACGCTTCACTTTAGCGACTGCCTTCCGACATTGTCCATGGAAATGCATGGCATGTTCACATCAAATCAACGACGCTTTTGTCCACGAACCTACAGGCTGCCTTTGGCGGCGGTGGATGCCGGCGCTCTGCTGCCACTCGGCACCTTGCCGCCCGACGTCTTCTTTCTAATTGCGTTCGCGTACGGCGCGAGTGTTTCCAGAAGCGCGCGGAGGATGCCTTCGTTCCCAATCTCGTCATTCTTAGTGGAGGCCTGGTCGACGACCGAGTCGGAGTCTTCGTCGTCGCGCAGGAAATCGCCACAGCGCGCCTCTTTGATTTCAATGGCCTTCTGCAAGAAATTCTCAATCGTGTTGCCGTGGTACTCGGTTGAAAGCGCAGTCTCTGCGTACCAATGCATGACGCGGTCGGAATCCGAAGGGTGTCCCTGCGCTTTCGGGCGCTTCGTCCGGCCTTCTGCCTGCGTCTGCTCGGCACTGGACATGGGCAGGTCTCCGAAAATCTGGCGCGCGGCTAGCCGACGCGGACGTGTTGCATTGGCGACCGGGCAATACTCAATGCCGTTCGTAGTGCATTCGATGTTGACGGCCATTTCGCACGAGCCACGCGTCGCGATCAACACCGCGTCGGCAGCGCCGAGCTTGAACGCCTCCATCACAGCCGCGCGCTTAGACCGACCGCCGTGGTAGACGTAAACTTCTCGACCTGGGAAGCGATCGCGGAAGTACATCTCGAAGAGGTCGCACGGGTCGGAATACGTGAACTGGATAACGACGCGTTCGTTGGTGATCTCGGCCAGCCGGTCGATCATGGCGCTCATCTTGGAGCACTTGTTGATTGGCCACTGCTCCTTGGCTCGCTTGGTGTTGACGGGCAGCTTCCGGCCGAGTTTCACGGTGTTTCCTTCGTCGTCGTACGACCAGCGGACCTCGCCGGCGGCGTTGCGCGCGGGGTCGACCTCTGGGTCGGCGCGGTCCGGTGGGGAGGACAAGGCCGGATGGACGGCCGTACGCCGAGCGCGCGTGAGGTACATGTACATCATCATCTTGCAGCGCTCCTTTTCCGCAATCAGCGCCTGGCAGTTCTTCGCCTCCGACCACGCCTTGATTGCTTTCAGGAACATGTCCGTGACCGTGTAGAGCTTGGCGTAAATCTTTGCGTGAATCTCCACTTCCTCGTCTGAAAGGCCGTGCTTAACGGTACCATACGTGGTGGGCGGAATATCCGGAGTCGACAGCTTGACCACGAACTCGCGGCACACGGTCTTCGTGACGGCCTTGTCCTTCGTCGCCTGGACAAAGCTATCCTTGGGAAAGCGCCCCTCGTCGATGAAGCGCAAGAATGAGTAGGCTTCTCCAGAGGTGTTTTGTGTAGGCGTGGCCGTCAAGCCAAGTGTGAGGGTCGGTTTGTTCATGCGATGGAAAGTGTCGAGTGTGACGTAGAAGGTCTTGGTGTGGTCGATTTGGCGGGCCGAGTCGGTGGGTGGGCTGCCATTGCGAAAGGTCTGAAACTCGTCGACGAGCATGATATGGACTTTGCCAAAACTGGCCACCGCCTTGTGCCTCGCCGCAACGACTTGATCAAAGGCGAACTCGGAGATCTTTGCCTTCTTTTGCAAGACATTGCTGCTGCTACCGACAGCCTTGCGTTTGCCGTCAAGCGCGGCGGCCCAGTAAACCCCGTCGCCGTCGTCGTCGTCATCATCCCTTTTTACAGCAATGCCACGACCACCATACAATTTGTGGAGGACGTTGTTGACGTCCGCATGAAGGGTGTCGATCGAAGTAATGACATACCAAGCGAGCACGTCGGTTGCGGCGTCGAACCTGTGCCTAAACTCTGTCAACTCGTCGAGCCTGCGACTCCCATGGTAGATCAGCGTGCGTTCGGCGCATCCCTGGTCGGCGAGCTCGTCTCTCCACTGATTAAAGACGGTCTCTCCCATCGATGGTACTATGCAAAGGACAACTTTCTTCTCGCCAAACTTGACGACCGTCTCGTTGCAAGCCACGATCGAGGTAAGTGTCTTGCCACAACCCGTTCCACCAAGAAGAATCTGCCCCTTTCTCTTACACACGCATGTGCGATCGACCACCTTGTCGACTGCATCGCGCTGCTCGGGCGAGAGCCGTTTTCCTTCAAACATAGAAAGTTTCAGCAGGTATGGCTGTCTCCGTCTTTCTCTCTATTTATGGGTCTCTTTTCTTGGCTTACACTATTGTAGGGCCTCATATGACCATTCTGACGGCCACAAAGAGGGCACCCCATGAGCTCGCTCGGTGCAACGCGTTGCACCGAGCGAGGGCATGGTGCACCGAGAAAAGGCATTGCACTGGGTCGAGACGTTGTGCACCGAGCGAGGGCGTTGCACTGTGTCGAGCTCGTGGGGTGCCCTCTTTTTGAAGGGCGGAATGGTCATATGAGGGCCTCTAATAGTGTAAGCCAAGAAAAGAGACACACGTCGAGAAGGAGACGGAGTTTGAAAGACTGTGCCGCGATGTCAGACCGTTGCCTCTACGAGACAGCGTTCAAGTTTTTGAAGCCCAAGGTCAAGGTGGCCAATTGCACAGTACAGCGCCTTCCCGGTCTCCCCAAACTGCCCTTCCAGATGAACGTGATCAACAAATCGACCTTCTTCAAGGCCTACCTCACCGGGAAGTTTGACGGGCTGCTTCACATCACAACCAAGGGACTGAACGCGATAAATCAAGACTTTCTGCTCCGAGTGCAAGGCCATTTGTGGGCTGAGATCAATCTGAAAACCGAGAGGTCGCTCATTGGATTCAAGCAGACCATCCCATACGACATCTCCGATCGGGGCGTTCGTGTTGACACGGCGCTGAAGAAAGTGGCAATGAAGGAGCTGGCGCAGAGTATCGACCTCAACCCCGGAGACATTGGCTGCATCGTAGCCATGCTGGAATTCTTCATGAGCAGCGAGTTTCGCATGAAGCGCGAAGAATACAAGGCGGAGCATCAGAAAATCATGTCCGACCACAACAAACGCATCGCGCACGAGAACGAGAAGCGTCGGTTGAAGAGTATCGCGGATGCGGCCGTCAGTGCCGCAAGTGCGGCCGTCGGGTCGAGCTCGGGTGGAGGAACCGTCACGGTAACGGTTGCGATTTCCACACCGCCGCCAACGCCGCCGCCGGTGCCAACGCCTATGCCGCCGCCACCGCCGCCGCCGCCGCCGCCACTCGTGTCGATTGGAGTCCCAGTTGGCGCGCCCGTACACACGGTCAAGCCACTGGCGGCGGAGGCGGCGTCCACGGCGGCGGCGGCCGCAGAGATCGCGGTCGAGCGCAAAACGTACACGACTCCGACCGTCGGCGTAAATTCCGACACCGACGACCTCGTGGACCTTGCCGCGCCGGCGCCCGCGCCGACGCCGACGCCCGTGCCGATGCCCGTACCGGTGTTCGAGCACAAGAAGCGCCAGCAGCAGTCGACTGCTGGCGGCGCGCCATCGACCAAGAAAGTCAAGAAAGCCACGGGCCCCGTCGTGCTCGAAGGCGAGATCACCTTTGAGTTCCTCGCAGCCAAGTTTGACAACATACGCTCGATGGTGGCTCAAAACTACGCCCTTTACTTCAAAGACGGCGTCAACAAGGCGACCATCGACGTCGTTCAGGGCTTTGAATTCTATGCCGAAAAACGCAAGGGCGGCGACTCCGCCGGCAACACGGATCCGTACTGCCGCATTGTCCCCAACTCCAGAGCTCATCGTATCGCAACGGCGGCCAAGATCACGACCGCCGCCAAAGCGCCACCGCGTTTTCGATCGGTCGGCAACCGAGCCAAGGGGACCGGCGACCTCGTCAAGTTCTGGACTTCAGTTGAAGCGTCGGCGGTCGACCTCGCCTCCATCGTGTAGGCACGCACTCGGCACACTCGCTAGTTCGAAGCGTGTGCAAAACGAGAGCGGCGTGTGTTGGTGTGGGCGCGGTGGGGTGGGGTGTGTTTGGGGCGCGGCGAAACTTTTTGAATTGGTGCATGCTTGAGAGCAGAAATTTTGTACAACCGTCTTTAGTGCCGGACACAATACAAATGCTGGACCTTTGGAGTGTGTTGATTGGACTCTTTGTGGTCTTATCGGTGTGGATATGCACACTCGCATGCATCGTGGCGCTTTTCATGTGTCTGTTCAAAAA
>Ga0209709_10005456_pt1 | contig 10003 bp, 9 predicted proteins | sample ArcticOcean_MG_C_2_FD_187435 | JGI IMG/M metagenome (GOLD analysis project Ga0209709, IMG submission 187435) | Marine microbial communities from western Arctic Ocean - ArcticOcean_MG_CB4_136 (SPAdes) (version 2) | ecosystem: Environmental > Aquatic > Marine > Oceanic | place: Arctic Ocean...
ATCCACCAAAGAGCAATGGATGGAGAGCTTCAACACACAGTTCAAACCGGTACAGAAAACGCTGGGCAAACAAAAGAAGTTTTTCAAGAAATGGATGAAGCAGCGCGATCTAAGCGAGCTCGTCGTTGCGGGGACGACCTTCACGTTCGAAGTGGAACCAAAGGTGTTGGTTTCCATGGAGCGCGTTGAAAAGAGTTTCCCCCCGGATGCCGTCCAGCGTTTCAGGGCGGAGAACCAAATAAACAAAGACAAGTTCAAAGAAGATCGCTAAAATGTCTCTCTTTTTTTTTTCTTTTCGTTGTGGTCTGTTTTCATTGTGGTCCAGATTTGAAGGTATGTTGATTAGAAAAAATTAAAAAAATTAAAAAATTAGAAAAACATGATTTTTTGTTTAATAGGCTACACGTTGTCGCACACTGCGTTCGTTTTGAAGATACGGAACAACATCTACGATATCCGACCAAAAGCGCCAGTGCGGACAGAACGGACCATTTCCCCCGTGATAGGGGACGCGCTTCAAGTCTGCTTTTGAAACAAACCGGCGAACCTGATGTACCTTGACCATGAAACTGTGTTTGAGTCTCCAGTCCGTGCGACACCGTTGGCACAGCAGCACACGTCCCAATACGAGTGCTTTTGTCTCCGACCCGCACGCGCGGCATCGATCTTGGTCCATCATGTAATACTGCACGCGCGCCTTCCATGTCAGGATGTAGTCACTGTTACGTTTTCTGCGAATTAATCCCAAGGCATGTTGGGCAAACATTTGCCAAAACATGTTTCCGTGGTCGACGAGTGCAGCATGTGTAAACACGCGCAAGCGGTTAGCCCACGCCATTTTCGCACAGAAAACTCGACGAAGCGCCAATCGGAGCCACGCTTTCGACACCAGTTGCACGGCCACCTCCAGCGGCATGCATGACACAATGTGCCCCACGCAGTCCCACGGGATAGGCATTTGAAAAAATTATTTTTGTGTTCGTTTTTGACGCGTGAATTTGGAAAAATTATTTTGGGCAATCTGCCTCTTGTGATATCAGACTATAAATACACGTACACCAGTCAAATGTCTGAGAAAAAAAGTAATAGTGTTCGAGTCGGTGGCCCGGTTGTCGGCCAATGTGAAATTATGGATTATATGGTTGTTTATTCCAAAGATATGAACAGTTATACTAGTTCACGGTCAAGCAGCAGTCAGAATCGCAACGAACTTCAAAGGCAAATTGGTAGAGCTATGAAGAATGGATGGCAACCTTTTGGGTCAGTGAGTGTAGGAACTACTGGGAAAAATTCGGATACACTGGCTTTTGCCCAAGCAATGGTCAAATATGAGTAAAGCATCAAAGCCAATGCATTGATTAAATTTTATAAAAAAAAAACTTTTTTTATTTACGTCGGTGTGGGAACACAAACGTCGGTTTTGGCAACGATGGTGGGGTCCGTGGTCGGAGGCATCGGAAGAATAAACATCTCTGGTGGTGGTAGTTGGGTCGTGGGACCCATCAGGAGCGCGAGCTCGTTGTCGATTGCGTCCTCGTCGAGGCTGGCCGCGTCGGGCGGATTCTCCTGTATTATGTCCATGATCGCCCTTGTTTGATCGTGCTGTTCGTCGAGTTCCGCGAGCACGTCGTCAACCGCGCCATCATCGTGCCCCCGGTGACCCAGTGCGCGTGAGCCCTCGTGGAGCGCAAGAAAGACTTCTCGGTTCAACACGGCGCTCTGTATGGCCACGAGGTGACTTTCGATCGCCGTGAGCGTGCGCTGCGTGTTTTGAATCTGTCCGTCGTAGAGCATGCGCAGTCTGATTTGCATCTTCGCCTCACGCAGGTTTCCCCTATTGGCGTGCTCGGCGGCACTGTCGCGGTGGTGTTCCATTTTGGTCCACAGCCGCTGCTCTCTCTCAACCACGGTCCCTCGCACGTGTTCCAGCTTGTTCACGGTGTCTTCCATGGGTGGGGGAGGTTTCGGGCGTGCAAAGAGAGACCCCGTGATGGACACGAGGCCGGTTGCACCGGCGGCGATGCCGTAAACCAACGTCGAACCGGCCGAATACAACACTTTTCCAATCGCCACAGCGTCGGCTACGCTCATTGCGTTTTGTCTTACGGTGTGGATTTTTTTCATGGGAAAATCAAGTCACCCAATAAGTGACACACGGCACAGCGGGCACGACAACTTTCGTTCGAACCACGAATCGATGCACGTTTTGTGAAACACGTGCGAACAGTCAAGTTTTCGGTACAGCTGCAGCCTCTTGATGTCGTCGATGCAAATACTGCATTTGTCGGGCATCTTGATGGCCGAGACTTGCGCGGCGGGCGCCACCAGCGCGATCGCCTCTAGTGCGTTCAGCTCCTCCTCTTGCTCGTCGTCCAACGACTCCGAGAGGGCCTGCATCAGGGCCTCCAATTCGGCATCTTCGAACTCGGAGGCTTCATCCCCGATCATTATGGCGACGTCGTGCATCCTGAGCTGCAGGCTGCCCAGAGTTTGCGTGTACACAAATTGAAGCTCCTCGCGTATCCTGCGCAACCACATCGTGTGCATCAACCCCTGATACACACGGAGCCCGATAGTGGCCTCCGGTGAGACCGACGTGTTGCGAAGGGCTCGAATTGTCTCAAGCGTGGTCGCGTACCGCTGGTCGACAAAGAGCTGGTCCTCGTTTCCCGAACCTTCCATCTTTTTTTTTTTTATAATAGATATTTAAAAAAAAAACGATGGACTCTGTGAGAGAGATCATTCGGCGATTCGACAGTGTAGACTACGTTTCGTGCACGAAATTCATGCGCGCCCGAAACACAATCGACAGCGTGACGGGGGCCCTCGGAGTGCCGCGCGACCTCGCGCGCGTCTTCTTGGCACTCATGCTCATACACAGAGAAAAAAAAGGCATGCTCGACGATAACGACACGACGGATCGCATATTGGGGCGGCTCGCGTCGTCGCTGCACGACCGTGTGATGGGAGATACGTCCGAGACGGAAGACGTTCGAGCGGCGACCGAGCGCGCCAAACTCATGTTCGACGCGTGGAAGCGACGCGATACGGGTCAGGTGCTCGAGTTCCTGCAACAGCGATGCGTGGCTACACCTTCCGGGGGGGGTGATGGTGATTTGACACGGAATAACATGCTGCAGTGGATCGAGACGCTCGGCGGAGAGGAAGCGCGTCGGAGCACCGAGGCGCGGTGTTCAAGGCGGTGGTCCGAGGTCCGAGCGGACGATTTGCCGGCTTTCATCGCCGAGACGGCGGAGCGGGCGTACTGGGATTTGCTCTACGAGCGCGTCGAAGCCGGAGACATCGAAGGAACGCTGTTCCCGCTGTTGCAGGATCTGCGGCGCGGCGTGGAGGCGCTGCTGGCTGGTGCGCCGAGAACGCTCGCCCAATTCCACGAGAATTTTGACGTGGATTGGCTGCTCGAGCGACACCGCACGGGTTCCCTGTCACGACAAGACGTGGGCAATTACGCGGTGTACGTCGCCGAAGTTGTTTTGCAACTGCAGGCGCCCGCGGACGCTGTAGCCGTGTCCGAATGGGTCGATGACGTGCGAGGCACGGCAACGGTGGACACAATTACCATGCAGGAGTATATTTTGACGCTCGTTACGTTTGTGCGCGAGGCCTCTGCGCACATGCGCAAGGTCGTCGAAAGGCTCGAGGCGCTGTCCAGCCAACGCGTTCAACGCGAAGTACACAAGTAAAATTTAAGGCGACTGGTTTGAATTTCTGTTTGAAACGGTCGCGTGGTTGACGCGCGACCTACTCTGGGTGAAAATCCTCTTTTTTTTATATATCGCTTATATAAAAAAAAATGTTGCCAACTCGCTGGAGAAACCACATCCGTCAACACGAACGACAGATCTCACATGGGTCGAGATTGGTTGGGTCCCGACGTGTGTTCAATCTCGCAGTGTCTCCGATCGACGCCGGACTGCAGGGCGGTGCCCTCACGCGTCGGGAGAGAAGGCAACGAGGTCTTGGGCTGCGCTCGGGGAGAGTCGTTGTAAAGGACAAATTAGTTTCCCACCTGCCCGAGGTCAAACGGCACCGGCGGTCCATCCAAGATTGGAACACGCGGCCGGGCGACATTGGTTTCAACGAAGAGGCCACTAAAAAAATGAAAAAGGCAGGAATGAGACACACCAATAAAAACCAGTTTTTCATCAAATGTCCTTCTGCGGGAAAGTACATGCCCATGGCGTACCAGAAGACCGTGAGCTGGCTGGTTAGCCCCAGTACCCCGGTGTCGCGCATGCTTGTGTGCCACAGAACCGGTAGCGGAAAGACATTCACGATGCTGCGCTGTCTGGACAATTTTTACTCGGACCCACGCCCAAAAATCCTCATCTTCCCCACGGAGGCTACGACGCGGAATTTCTACGCCGAGCTCCTCAAGTTCCCAAACAAGTACCGCACGGCATGCCTCGGGCACCTGACACCCCAGCAGGTTAAACTGGTCATTGCAGAGTCCGAAGGAGTTGCCATGACGCAGCAAGAGAAACAAAGGGCGCGGGAGGCGCGTGGTGTGGTGGTTGATTTTCTTGCCATGAAGGGGCACTTGCGCCGCGTGGGGCAGCGCGGCTACCTCAAAGCGCCGCTTCGCGCGTTTTCCTACACTCGAGCGGGGGGCACCGCCGTCACCCGCTCTACCGGTCCCACGCAGCCCATTTTCAAAATTGGATATGACAAGCGCAACGTGTTCAGCCAGAAAATTATATTCATGGACGAGATCCACAACCTCGTCAAGCCCGCGCCGGCCGTCTTGAAGTACAAGCACAAGTTGGACAAGTTGGCTGACCTGCTGAGTAAGTGCAAAAATTCGGTGCTGGTCGGCCTCACGGCGACGCCCATTGTCGACACGCCGAGTGACGGCCAAAAGCTGATGCACATTATCAAAGGCCCCGGTGGGGCTCAGAAATCAGACGAAGGGTTCATCAGCTTCTTCGACTCAATGCCTCGCACTATCTATCCGGAGACCCGGCCATGTACTGAGGGGTACTTGGCGAACATCATCAAGGTCGTGCTGCAGCACCAAAGTAAGAAAAATCCCGGGAACGCGGAGAAATACGCGACCAAGCACAAGCAGCTTGTACGAAGCAGCGGAACTCTGAAGGCGAAGCAACTTGCGTCGCTGCAGGGGTACTGCAACAGCGCGGCGTACTACACGCATGCTCGGCGAATGTCGACCACCGGTAAGCTGAGCAACAAGACGGCTCAAATATATGCGACTAAACTGCACAGAATTGCGCTGGACATTGCAGCACGGGACGAAAAGGCGTTGATTCTGATTCACCGCACTGCAGGGTACAAAATCTTGGTCGAGACCATGAACAACGTGGTCGGCAATGCGTGCGACGGGGCTGCCAAGAACCAGTGTTGGGTGGGTCTCTATGAGAAAACGGACGAGGCTGAAGACAAGTTGAAAATGTTCAACAGTCCGCAAAACCTTCGTGGCAATTTGATGAAGGCGATGATTGTGGACGCCAAGGAATTCAGTGAGGGCGTCTCTTTCAAGGGCGTGAGGCGTTTAATTCTGGTCAATCCGGCACCGACGTACGCCCTCCATAAACAGCGCATTGGGCGCGCTCTGCGCGCGTGCGCCTACAACAATCTGCCTTTGTCTCAGAGAAACGTGACTATTGACATGTACGTGGCAACACATCCCGACATGGAAACGGCGGACGAAATTGTGCTCAAAAACTTGGTGAACGAGCGGCAGAACATCGAGACTGCTATACACAAGATGTTCCGAGACCAAGCGGTCGACCGCAAAGTGCTGGCCCCACTTTTGAAATCATCTTCCCTGTGCAGCAGGCTTCCGAATAACCGCCAAGTGGACCGCTTACCACATGCACACTCGATTGTGGGATAACATGTCCGCACATGACGCCCTTTGGCATGTGCTGGTGTACGTGGACGGCGTCGGCATATTAGCGGAAAAACAAATGAATCTTTTTCACCAGTCACTTACCGGCAATTAACTTTGTGCATTTTTCGTGTGTTCAGCTCCTTTTTGGCATCCTGAATTTCCGTATTTCTGCACTTACCAGTAGTCTTTGAATGAATTTCCCATTGACAAAGGTCGTCTCCTTTGCATACATCCTTGGCGGCATGTGCTACATCGTTGCATGGTACTGCATTCATGTTCGCAATACCGGACCCCTCTATAAAGTAGTTAAATGAATTCCGCGTGGCTCGAATTACATTAACGACGTCCTGCGGTGAAATCAAGAACTCAACATCGAGTGAATCCGAGCTGCATTTGTCGGGATCATTCCACTTGCACCCGGGTAATCGTTCACATGATCGTTTTCGACCAGCATACTTACTTGCGGTTGTGTGTTTATCTGTTAATAGATGTACATTCACCATGCCACAACGGTTCGAATGCCGTGACATGCCCCACCAGAGATGGGCCATATCATTGTACACATTGTCTTTTGCTTCGAACTTTTCAAAATCACGAGATACGACGACATTTTCCACGTCGCGTTCTTCGAAATCATCGGATTTTAGTTTAATGGCACACTCCAATTGTAGCAGCTTTTCCCAACGATACCGTGTTTCGGGTCTATCGGGATCGTTTCGTGGCCCTTTCCACCTCTGTCTAAACCGGGTTTTTATAATTTTGCCGTTCCAGTTTAAGGGTTTCTTTGTGTCAAACTTGGACTTGGTTTTGACGTGGATCGACCCATTACTCCTTTCGATAAAGGTGGCCGTTTTTTTAGACAATCCCCTACCTTGTGTTATTTGTTTCGATGTATCTATATCGCTCAAATTAATAGACACTGTCAATGCGAGGGTACCGTATTTATTGCCATCTTTTTGCGTTCGATCTGGGATTTTTTGTTCCATGATAACATGTTTAAATTTAAGTTCCTTCGTTTTATCTTGCATCTTTGTTTGAAAATGGTTGAGTAAAAGCAGGGTCACGAACCTACCAATCCCCTTTTCTGCGGGATCTGCCGCCACCACATGCAATTCAAGCACACGTCCGCCCTTTTGATTCTTTGTTCGTTTTGGGTTAACATTAATGTAAGGAGTGTCCCCATCAGCGCTACCGACGAGCGTAGCGTCGTCCGGTATGCCTAAATATGCATTTTTAAGAACATCTTGAAGTTTCGGCACAGGGCCATTGACCCACTCATACTTTCGTGTTCTACTGCCAACATAGCCAAGATCGCCGTACTTGCACTCTCCTTTGGTTTTACTATAATCTTCGTTCCCGGGTATGGTATTGTGTGGAGGCTGATTCGATCGTTCTTCACATTGCCCATGAGCATGCTCGTGTGAAATGTTCCACCAATGAAACGTTCGAGCGCTTGCGTACGCCACCACTTCAATGCCAACATCCGCACCGTGTCCGTTTTTCGTTCTGTAAGCGATGTACGCGCCAAGAGCACCAGTGATATTTGGGTGTCTCAAAAATCCTTCCCCTTCCTTTCTTTTAAACTTTTGTTCTGCACGACTCTTTGATGTTTGAAAGTAGTGCGAAAAGTTGAAGTTTGAATTGTCCTGCGGCAAGTACCCAATGTCTAAGTAAATGCTAAATTTGTATTTGTAGTCACATTTTTTGGGATCCTTCGCAAACTTAATCACCGCGTTACGCCATTCTGAATTTTTATTCAACAGCTGTGTCCGCCCCACAAAGCGCGTTTCTAGTTGGTTCGAGACTCGGCACGCGTGCTTCAGGATGCATTCGTTTTGTTTCGCCACTTTCTCGAATTTGGGAAGACCACCTCCGCGCAGCACGTCGTTCCAATCTCGGCGGAGTTCCAAAAGTTTGCCCCCATCGAGTGCGGTCTCGAGTTCTCGGATGCGTCGCGGCGTGAACATTTTTTGTTGTGTGTTGTATAAAAAAAGAGCACAAACAATCATGGTGCGGTTTCGCTTTCGATTTGGACGCAACGTCCCGGAAGACGTCCGTAATGAGATGCGCGGTTACCTGTTTCACAAGCAGCTCGGGTGGCCGGCGCTCGACTACGACCTCGTCGAGGTGACCAATACGTCGCGCAAGTGCGACGTCGTCATTCGACTACAACACGCCGTGGTAATGGACGTATTGTACGGCAAGATTCCGCGCCTCCGCGGCATGAGCGTGACAGACAGCGGCGCCCGGCCCATGCGTATCGATATCCACGCAACGAACTGGTTCACGCCGCCCAACGTGTTCCGGTACAACCCGGCTTTGTCATTGACCCGTGACCAACAGTACCACTGCTACGTGGTGCAGCACGAAATGGGCCACGCGCTCGGCTACGGGCACAGCAAACCCTTGGTCGGCCAAGCCTGTCCCGTCATGTACCAGCAGACCAAAGGTACGGGCGATGCGATTTGTGTGGCTAACCCTTGGCCCGCCGTGGGAATTAATATATAGGGGGAAATCGTCTTATGTCTTGAAAATCGTTTCAGAAAATCGTTTCAGTGTTCTGCTTAGATGTTCAGCTTAGATGTATTGTTCTGCTTATTCTTATTAATTGACCATAACGCTGTGAACCGCCTAACCACATGAACATTGTAACCAAAGAACTTCCCACTCACACACGTACTCCGTGTCCAATGTCACTCCCTGAGAAGAACACAAGTAATAAATCGACAAAACGAAAAATACAAGAACTTTCTGACAACAAAGGGGCCAAAAAAAAAGGTAAAACTAAAAGCAACAATACAGCTGGTAACCGACAAGAACTACAAGGACTAAAAAAAGAACAACGTCAGGCTATTTTAAGTGTTAATATTACCATTGCGGACATAATTGTAAACAAAAGAACAATTTATGAAAAAATTGCTACACTGCGTGCCATTAACGCCAAGATTAAACAATTAAAAAAAAGAAGTTTCCAAGCAAAAATAAAAAAATAACTTTTACATAAAAGACCGTGAGAAATACTTAACAATGGTTTTGCTCTCTTTACACTGCGTGGGCTCGTGGGCTCCTCCGTTTAATTCTAATCGGTACAAATATGCACAGTATACCTGTACCTGTAAAGCTTCTGTAAAGCTTCTGTGTGTGGTTCGGCGCTGAATTACTTGAATTCTTGAGTTACTGAGTTTGCGACCGGGTTTGCGATCGCACTCGTTGGACACAGCGGCTTCAGTCAAATGTTCCACAACCGCATACCCTCGTCAGCCGACACCACGAATTGACCGTTCGGGGAGAAAGCGACGGACCTCACATCACTCGCATGCCCTTCGAACACCTGCACCTGCTCCCCCGAGTCAATGTTCCACAACCGCACACTCTGGTCACTTGACCCCGACACCAAGAATTGACCGTTCGGGGAGAAAGCGACGGAAGTCACATAATCCGTATGCCCTTCCAACACCTGCACCTGCTCCCCGGAGTCAATGTTCCACAACCGCACACTCCTGTCCTCTGACCCCGACACCAAGAATTGACCGTCCGGGGAGAAAGCGACGGACCTCACCTCTTCCGTATGCCCTTCAAACACCTGCACCTGTTCCCCCGAGTCAATGTTCCACAACCGCACACTCTTGTCCCCTGACCCCGACACCAAGAATTGACCGTTCGGGGAGAAAGCGACGGAAGTCACCCAAGCCGTATGTTCAAACACCTGCACCTGCTCCCCGGAGTCAATGTTCCACAACCGCACACTCTTGTCATTTGACCCCGACACCAAGAATTGACCGTTCGGGGAGAAAGCGACGGAACTCACACCACCCGTGTGCCCTTCCAACACCTGCACCTGCTCCCCCAAGTCAATGTTCCACAACCGCACACTCTTGTCGTCTGACCCCGACACCAAGAATTGACCGTCCGGGGAGAAAGCGACGGAATTCACATAATTCGTATGCCCTTCCAACACCTGCACCTGTTCCCCCGTAAACCCGTCAATGTTCCACAACCGCACACTCTTGTCGTATGACCCCGACACCAAGAATTGACCGTCCGGGGAGAACGCGACCGAAGTCACCCAATCCGTGTGCCCCGTCAAAACGCCATCGACGCCATCGACGCCATCGACGCCATCGAGTGGGC
>Ga0209709_10005457_pt1 | contig 10001 bp, 10 predicted proteins | sample ArcticOcean_MG_C_2_FD_187435 | JGI IMG/M metagenome (GOLD analysis project Ga0209709, IMG submission 187435) | Marine microbial communities from western Arctic Ocean - ArcticOcean_MG_CB4_136 (SPAdes) (version 2) | ecosystem: Environmental > Aquatic > Marine > Oceanic | place: Arctic Ocean...
GGTCAATTTTAGAATTATTAATGTTAATAATTCCACCTATTCCACACATTTCTTTAACTCTACTGTTATATTTTTTATTTAAAGTACATTAATTTGAATAGTTTAAAGTAAATATTGTATGAAAAAATTATTAGACATTACAATTACCCTACTATTTTCTCCAATTTTGCTGATAATTTATCCGATAATCTTGATTTCAATTTACATATATGACGGCTCTCCTGGTTTATATAAACAACAAAGAGTTGGAGAAAATGGGAAATTATTTCTTTTGTATAAATTTAGAACGATGGATGTTCTCTCTAGTGATAACCTACATCAAGAACATTACGAAAAACTTTCAAAAAAAGATAGAGTTGAGCCATCTTTAACTCCGAACAAACCAATAAGGATTGAAAACGATGATCGTATTACAAATATTGGTAATTTCTTAAGAAAAACTTCATTAGACGAATTGCCAAATCTCATTAATGTTTTACGAGGGGAAATGTCAATTGTAGGTCCTCGACCACTTGTAAAGTACGAATCAGAACTTTATGGAGATTATCAGCAAACAAGAAATACAGTTAGGCCAGGTATAACAGGTTTGGCTCAGATACAAGGAAGATTAGATTTAAGCTTGCAAGAAAGGCTTTATTGGGATTTGGAGTATGTTGCCAGTACAAACTTATTCCTCGACTTAAAGATTATATTTTTGACATTTTACTATGTAGTGACCAGAAAAGGTGCCAGCTAAATTAAGTTGGAGTACTGCTTAACTATCTGTGATTTATTAATCTCATTTTCATTCACTTTTTTTACATTTAATAATGTATCTGATAGAAATTGATTAGAAGATAATTTCTCAAAAGCATCCAAAAAAGATTGGAGTGAATCAGCCTCTATATTCACACCTAATTTATATCTGTGTATGAATTTTGCGACAGCAGAATCACTATTTGAAATTGACAGTAATACTTTATTCATTGAAAGGTAATCAAATGTTTTACCAGGAAATCCCTCAATTGTTATACGTTCATCTAAAGAAATCAAAGCAACAGGAATGTCTGAAACCTTTTTAATTAGTTCTTGACGGTCAGTGTGTTTAAATAGAGAAATATTGTCATTTTCATATTTTTTAATATTGTTATATTGAGTACCTGCTCCATAGATATCAAACTGCCAATCAATGTTATGTTCAATTAAAATCTGAATAAACTTTTCTAGATTTTGAGGCTTACCAAGATTTCCTGCGTAAAATATCTTTCTTAAATCAAGATTTGGTAAGTTTTTATTTACTTCATAAGGAGAGAAATGAGTAATAATTTCTATACTTTTTTGCGAGATGTTTCTTTTTTGTACTAAATAATCTTTCAGCTCGGGTGAATTAACAACTAAATTGTCAGTATTGTTCATTGAATATACATCTAACTTTTTAAACATAAAGGAAAAAAGTTTGGAATTAAATAAATTTAAATTGTTCGCAATCTCTGGATATAGCTCCCAAACTGAATAGGTAACTTTAAGTTTTAATACTTTATATGCAAAAATACTTACCAAATTCATTGTTGGAGGATAGCTAAAAATAAATACATGTTCGTAATTTTTTCTTGCCTTGTATATGAAACATAGTGAATAATAATGGAAACGAAGCCACTGAAATATTCTTCTAGATTCTTTTAAACTTCTTTTATTGGAATTTACATGATATATTTTTACACCTTTATATTCCGATTCTGAATAGTGTTTATTAGTTCTAGACAATGTTTTTGACTCTAGATTGTCATAATTGTATTGAGGAGTGCTGGCAAGTATTTCTACTTCAATACTATTATCTTTAAATCCGGCAGCTATCTCAGCGACTAACATCCCAGTTGATACGTTATCCGGGGGTATTGTAAGCGAATGGAATAAAACTTTTTTCATCCTTTGAATGAATTCCTTATATCAAATGGATAATCACTTGGAGTATGTTTCTTAAATGAATCAGTATTTGAAAGATTAACTAAATCTTTTACAATTTCATCTGATGCACTTCCATCTCCAAATGGTTGTTCCCAAGTTGTATTTTTCATATTCTCAACTTTTAATAAAAAAGATTCGTACTCACTGTGTTCTTCAGAGGGATCAAACTTGACTGAAGATTTAACATCGTAGACCTCTGGTCTTTCAGTTGAATACCTTAATTGGATGCTTGGAGTTCCCAATATACAAGCTTCTTCAACAACAGTACCTGAATCAGATAAGACATAATCTGAACGGCCCAATAGATGCATAAACTCTAAGTATCCAATTGGATCGCAAACATGTACATTTGAATTAAGATGCAAATCAAATTCTTTAATTTTCTTCTGGGTGGTATATCCCATTGGGAAAATTACATTTGTATCTGTTTTATTTATTAAATTTACTATTTCTGTCAAACTTGATTCTTCCAGTACATTTTCTCTACGGTGTACCGTTGCAAGAAGAAATTTATCATTTTCTATTAGTTTTGAAATTTCTTGGGAAAGAAATTTTTCACCAGTTCCAAATAAGTTCTTGTTTTCATTAATTACGTCAACAATAGGATTTCCAGTAACCTTAATAACCTTTTCGGATATTCCCTCATGCAAACCCTGATTTTTGTAGGAATCAAGATAAGCATAAATTCGGTCAGAAAGGTGATCTATTATAGTTCTGTATTTTTCCTCAGGCATCCTCCAATCATAAGACCTCATACATCCCTCAATGTGAACAATTGGTATATTATGTTGGGCAACTGCAATTGAACCCATAACTGTGTTGGTGTCCCCTAGAAAAATTACAGCTTTATATTTATTTTTTTCTAAGTGACTATATGTATTTTTAATTACCGAACTAACAATTTCGGCATCATTTCCTTTTTCAATTTCAAACTCTACATCTGGTTTGGGTACATTCAATTGCTCGAAAAAAACATCTTTCATATTTTCTGAGTAATGTTGTCCGGACCATATGAAATCATAACTTAAACTTGTAGTGTTACTTAAAAGCTTAAGTATTTTACTTGCACGAATCACATCCGGTCTTATTCCTAAAATAATAGCTATATCTTTCATTGCTGATCTAACATTTTAAATGTTTGACTATATTTTGAAAGTTCATTTATATTCTCCTCTACAGTGGGTATTTGTTTATATCCTCCTAGATTCCAGAGCATTTCATTTTTTACAGGATTAAGACAGCGAAGAGTTCTATTTATTACTTTATTAGCCTCCGTATTCTTTATTGTGATCTCTTTTTTAAAATATGATGCAAAGAGTTGTAATAATTCAAATTTAGTAACTATATCTAATGGTATTAAATGATGAATGGATCCTACATCATAATTATCTTCAATAATTCCATTAATCACATTTGAAAAGTTTAGGGTTGTTACGCCGTTCCAAAAGTGGTTATTATAGCCATTTAATTCATCAGATTGTTCATGATAAAACCAGTTAAGTAGGGACCTTCCTGGACCATGCTCTGGACCGATAATACTGGATCTGATCACACTTTTATTGTTTGCTAATATTTCTCCGGCGATTTTTGTTTTTCCATAAACATCTACGGCATCTGTGTCGCTTGATTCGAGATACATACCACTCGATCCACTGAATACACAGTCAGTACCAATTTGTAAATATTTAAAATTTAATTCATTTGCAGATTTAGCAATGCTTAAAGGTAAAAAAGAATTAATAGTCTGTGCGTTAATAATAGATTTATTTTTATTCTCGTTTATTAATGGCTTAATAGCACCAATACAATTAATTACATAATCAGGTTGTACCTTGTATGCAAGTTCAGTAAATTCATTCGATAATGCATCAAAATTAATAATATCGCCATTTAGATTTGTATTTTTAGAAGTACTTCTCCGAGTTGTAAAAAAGAGCGTTCCTGATGATTTTTCTGAAAGTACATGAGAAAGCATACTTCCAAGCATTCCATCTACGCCTAAAATTAAAATATTACTCATAAACGTTTGGATTATATATTTCCCAAGGATTCCAAAATTTAGCATCGATTCTAAAATCATCATTTGAAGATTCTTCTAAAGTCGATGAAGAAAAATATCTTATTTCATTTTCATCTGTAAGGTTCATGGCCCCATTTGCATAGCCTCCTGGCACAAACAGAACATTATTTTCAGTATTTAATAGGAACTCTATTACCTCTGCTTCCTCATTAGGATTTTTAAAACTATCTACTTTAACAACGCAGACTAAGAATTCTCCCTTTTGAACGGTTATCCATTTTTGCTCGTTTTGATGCCCATGCCATGCACGTACAGTTTTTACTAATTTATTTGAAACTGTATAAGTTCTTTTCACATCAGTCATATCAAAGTCATTAACAAATGTAACCTTTCCCCTGTGGTCTGACGAACTTTGAATGGGGAATGAGTTTGGCTCCATTATTTTACTCCATATAATTTAAGGAAATTTTGATTAGAATATCTCGGATCGTTAATATCTTTTATTCTTTTATTTGTAATAAGTTCATGGATTTCATCTATACCAGTTTCTAGATTCACTTCAGCCTTGAAACCAGTCTCTTTATAAAGTTTTTCACTTGTTACCTGATAGTTTCTAGCATCTTGAAATTCCATTGGTGTTTTTATAATTTCAGAGGTATCTATTTTTTTCTGAATTTCCTCTGCTATTTCATTTATTTTATAATTTTTATAATGGAGATTAAATATCCCTTTTGCCTGATTCTCTAATGTTGTATCTATTGCATTCGCAACGTCACTCACATGAAGAAGTGGTCTCCATTGATCTCCACCAAATACACTCATCTTATTATCCATCAATGCTTTAGTAACGAGTATATTAACTACTAAATCTAATCTAATTCTTGAATATTGATCACTTATTCCAAATAAGGTTCCTAGTCGAAAAATAATTGCATTTGATTCTTGTAGATATTTTTCTGCAACTAGTTTTGAACTTGCATATTCTGAGAGTGGATTTGTAGAAGAGCTTTCAGATAGAACACCATCTTGTGCGCCATAAACAGAGCAAGTTGAAAGAAATACTATTCTTCCTGAATAATTCTTTATAAGATTTTTTACACTCTCTGCATTTACCTCTTGCGTAAGAGCTGGGTTGATACTGCAGGCCCCATCTCCAACAAGAGCAGCTAACCAAATAACCGAGTCATACTCATTTAAAATAGAATTTAGTTTTTGTTGGTCTCTGACATCTCCATAAATAAATTTAACATTTTTTCTATAAGAAGTCTCGTATACAAGCGAGTCATACACTGTTACATCATGGTTTTTGATTAATTTATCGACTATACCTCCGCCAACGTAACCTGCACCACCTACAACTAAAATTTTCATCTATATAATAGTATATGTATTAAATCACTAATTATGGTGTATTTAAACCTCAAGAGAACCATCATTTTGGATTTCTCTCATTAAAAGAAAACTAGACAGATACAAATACCAGGAAATACTGTGATTCTGCAATAAGTCGCTAGAAAAACTTAATACAAAAAAAGCTGCAACCACATAGAAATGTGGGGATAAATTAAATACAGTTTTTAATTTAAATGTGTAAACAATAATATTTTTAAATATTAGAAGATACAAAATTAAGCCGACAACACCATAATTCAAAATAATAAATAAATAGGAATTATGAGGTCCATATGACACTGTATTTTTATCGAAGCTTCCACTTTTAATAATTTCATTTCCACTTACAATGAAACTATTATGACCTCTGCCAAAAAGATTATTCGATAAAGTATCTTCAAGAAAGTATTCCATGGTTCCTGTACTCATTTCAACTCTATCTTGAATGCCTGAGTTGTCATCATTACTGAATCGTTCAATTAATCCGAAGTTAGCACAAACTAATACAGATACAAAAACTATTCCCAGACTAATAATTTTACTTTCGGTGCTGAAAGCTCTAAGAGTTATAAAAATAACTAAAACTATTAATGAGAATCTCGAATAAGTAAAAAAACATCCTAAAATTGCAAAAGTTGAAATATAAGGAAAGTAACTGTCATCTAGTTTAAATATTGTGTAGATTCCAGTTATAGCAATTAAGTCAGCAAAACTATTCGGACCACCTGCTTGGAATCCGTTAACCCGACCTTTTATGTAATCAATATCACTCAAATTAAGCCCTATATTCCAATTGTTATACAAATCTGTTCCTAAGTTGATGGAAGTGATATAAGAAATGATTGAGAAACTACTGCATAAGAAAAAAAGATACACAGGTAAATTTTCATAAAAGGATTCCATATTATTTCCTAGGATGAAAAAGAAGATGAATGCATAAAACATAAACCTTATAATTTCATTATTGAAAAGTCCATTACCAAGATAAATATTCTGAACAAATAAATAAAAGATAAACAAATCAATAAACAAATATCCTCTAATTGGTGTGAAGTTTCTGAATATTGTTGTAATTCGGATAGCAGCCAATATGATAAACACTAATACAGGTATGTCATCAGTATGTATGAAATCTTCAATAAGATTGAAATGTGGAATAAGTGGGATTAGAAATAGAATATTTAAAGGTGAAAGACGTTTAATTTTTTTGTGTAATAATTTCACTAATAAAATTCTACTTTTTAAAATTAAATAAATACTATTTAAATCTTTTTAAAGAATTAAATGTATTTTTGGTAGCATGATTGTTGTGGATAATAAAGTAATCATTTCTGGTAGTGCAGGGTTTATAGGCTTTCATCTTGCAAATAAACTCATGGATTTGGGCTATAAAGTGATAGGTATTGACTCTCTTAATGACGCTTACGATGTAAGGTTAAAAAATTTACGTATAACTGAACTTATCAATAATAAAAATTATGAATTTCATGAGTTGAACTTATCAGATCCAGCATCCATTCAGAAACTTCATATACTAAATCTTCAATCTCATTCTTTTTATCACATGGCGGCTCGTGCAGGAGTTAGGCAAAGCTTTATGGATCCTTACAGCTATGTACTCGACAATACTGTTGCTACTACAAATGTTGCTAATTTTTGTAAATTAGCAGGTATATCATCTTTAATAATCGCTTCAACATCTTCAATCTATGGTGATAGCGGTGAAAATCTTATGGAAGAAAATAAAGATGAGAAGCTACAACCTCCTTCTGTATATGCAAGTACAAAACTTTCAGGAGAAATACTAGCAAAGACAATTCTTGATGGTTCAGATACAAATGTCCTAATACCTAGATTTTTTACAGTTTATGGTCCATATGGAAGACCAGATATGTCTATACTTCGATTTATTCACTGGATAATAAATAAACAAGAAGTACAAGTTTTTGGTGATGGAGAGCAAAGGAGATCTTTTACCTATATCGATGATGTAGTCTCAGCTTTAATTAAAGTAATGAATCATAACTCCTCAGATACTTTCAATATTGGATCAAATAAAACTGTTTCTCTAAATCGTGTTATTGAAATTATAGAAGAAAAAACTAACATTAAATCTATTGTGATTAACCAGGAAAGAGCTCTAAAAGATCCTGATGTTGTAAAGCCAGATTTAAAACATATTAAACGAGTACTTGACTGGGAGCCAACTACTTTAATAGACCAGGGAATAGAAAAAACCGTAGAATGGTATAAACAAAATTTGGAGTTGCTAAAATCATTAACTTATATAAACAAATAATATGAAAAAAATAATAATCACTGGTGGAGCTGGCTTTATAGGTTCTCACCTAATTGAAAAGGTAATTAATACTCAAGTTGAAGAGATACTTGTTATTGATGATTTATCAACAGGAAAAAAAGAAAACCTTTCTAAATTTAATGACAGCAAAAAAATTAAATTTATTGACAAAAAAATTGAAGATATTGAAAATTTAGATGAAATTTTTAATGGATATGATTTTTGCTATCATTTAGCTGCTGGAGTTGGCGTTCAGTATATTATGGAAAACCTTAGTAAGTCTTTGCTCACTAACATATTGGCGACTCATGAAGTTTTTGAAGCTTGTAAGAAAAATGATATCCCAGTATTAGTTACATCAACTTCGGAAGTGTATGGTGTCTCAGAGGATAAGGAGTGGACGGAAGAATCAAGAAGTTTAATTGGTCCGACAACTAAATTACGATGGTCATATGCGGCATCCAAAATGATCGACGAATTTTTAGCACTCTCTGAATATGAAGAAGGGAAACTCAACCCAATTATTGTTAGGCTTTTTAACATCATTGGACCAAATCAGCTTTCAGAATATGGGATGGTAGTTCCTAAATTTATTGATGCTGCTCTTAACAATAATGATATTGTTATCCACGGAGATGGAAGTCAATCAAGATCTTTTACTTGGGTAGATGATGTAACTAATTATTTTATTAAACTTGCCGAAATGAAGGCTTACGGTGAAGTATTCAATATTGGCCAAACTCAAGAAATCACAATAAAGAACCTAGCAAAACTAATCATTGAAACATGTAATTCAGATTCCAAAATAGAATATATCAAGCATGAAGAAGTATTTGGTGATAAATTTGAAGACCCAACTAGAAGAACTCCTAATATAGATAAAATAGTTAAATTTACTGGAATGTCTCCAACTAAAAATATTGATTCAATGATTAAAGAGATAGTTGCACACAAAAAGAAAATAACTTAATAGAATTTAACTTATGAACATTTTAATAACTGTAGGAATCTTTCCTCCAGATATTGGGGGGCCAGCAAGTTTTGTTCCCAAAATTACTGACTACTTGATGAAGAATGGACATAATGTACAAATTATATGTTTATCTGAAAAAGAAAACATTCACCTCGACGATAAATTAAATGTAATAAGAATTAATCGATCAAGTAACTTACCTTATAGATGGCTTAAAACAATTTACTTAATTGTTACGAATGGAATTAAGTGTGACTTAATTTTTGTTAATGGACTAGGAGTTGAATCATCAATCGCAAATCTTTTAATAAGAAAAAGGACTATTAGAAAAATTGTTGGCGATCCGGTATGGGAAAGAGTTTATAACCAAAAAAGAACAATAGAATCTTTTGATGAGTTTCAGAGTAATAAACATAACTTCAAAATAGAAGTACAAAAATTAATTAGAAATTGGAGTATTAATTTGGCAGACACAATTATTACACCCTCCGAACATTTAAAAAAATTTATATCTGAATTAGGAAAAAATAATAAAGTTATAAAAATAAATAATGGTATTGAAATCACCGAAATTAGAAAAGAAAATTTAAATAAATCTGATATCAACTTATTGATAGTTTCAAGATTAGTAATTCAGAAAAATATAAATATAGTAATAGAAGCACTGAAAATATTAAATAATAAAAATTTAAAACTAACCATAATTGGTCAAGGTGGTGAGTTTGATAAATTAAAAAAATTAATAAAGAATTTAAATTTGCAAAATGAAATAAAACTTCTTGGAAAAATAGAAAATAATAGAATTTATGAATTTTTAAATGACTCAGACATATTCATACAAGCATCAAATTATGAAGGGCTCCCCCATTCAGTTTTAGAAGCGATAAATTACGAAGTGCCAATATTAAGTACAGAAGTTGGCGGCTGTAAAGATTTACTAAATAATGGTGAACGGGGTTTTATTATTTCTTCACCTCCAGATAAGAATCTAATAGCTGAAAATATTACTTACATAATTAACAATAAAGTTGCTGCTAGAAAAAAAGCAATCAATGCTAAAGCATTAATTAAAAAAGAATATAACTTTTCGATACAAGCTGATATGTACATGGAAATATTCAAAGAATCAATGAAAATATAGTCATGACAAAACAAAAAATACTAATTTTTAACATATCTACAGATTCAAATAATACTTCTCTTGGATTTGCAATAAATTGGATTAATAAGTTTTCAGAATATTATGACGAAATCGATGTTGTAACTTTAAATAAAGGTGATACTCGGTTATTGAATGAGAATGTAAATATATTTAGTTATGAATCTGAAAATTCAAATAAGTTTACAAAAATTTTATCCCTTAGGAAAATTAT
>Ga0209709_10005460_pt1 | contig 9999 bp, 11 predicted proteins | sample ArcticOcean_MG_C_2_FD_187435 | JGI IMG/M metagenome (GOLD analysis project Ga0209709, IMG submission 187435) | Marine microbial communities from western Arctic Ocean - ArcticOcean_MG_CB4_136 (SPAdes) (version 2) | ecosystem: Environmental > Aquatic > Marine > Oceanic | place: Arctic Ocean...
TTTGTTATCATCGAATTTAAGAAAGACGAAAACTATACGTCATAGGGGATATGAGATGCAGACCGTAAAATTATTTTCAGAAGCCGTAGAAGAGGTAGAATATATCACCGAAGCAAAAGAAGATGGTGGTAAGACCTACAAGATCAAAGGCATATTCATGCAGGCTGACGTTAAAAACCGTAATGGTCGTGTCTATCCTATGGAAGTGCTAGAGAAAGAAGTTTCAAAGTATAATAAGAATTTTATCAGGGAGAGTCGTGCATTTGGTGAACTGGGACATCCAGACGGGCCGACCGTCAATTTGGAAAGAGTGTCTCACATGATTACTTCTCTGACTCCCGATGGTAAAAATTTCATTGGTGAAGCAAAAATTATGGCTACACCAATGGGAGAGATTGTTAAAAACCTAATGGATGAAGGTGCCAAGTTAGGCGTTTCATCTAGGGGCATGGGAAGTTTGGATCAGAGGAATGGTGCAAACTATGTGAGAGATGATTTTTACCTTGCGACTGCGGCAGATATTGTTGCTGATCCTTCTGCCCCCAACGCATTTGTTGAGGGAATTATGGAAGGTAAAGAGTGGGTTTGGGACCACGGGGCGTTGGTTGAAGCGCACGTTGCACAGTTAAAAACAAAATTTGATGTTAAGAAACGTCAAAGACAGGCGAGCGTTGAAGCGTTAGAGTTCGCCAAATTCCTCAAAATGTTATAAAGTATAAATAATATAATTGCAAAAAGGAGACATTCCATGTCCGAATTAGAGAAAACAATTGAGGAGCTTGAAGCTGAGGTATTGGCAGAACTAGAAGAGGCCAGTCAACCATCCGATTCGGGTGGAAAAGCAGATGCTCCCAAAAAAGTAAAAGATGAGGTCAATAAAGAAGAAGACCTTGGTGGGGCAACCCCCGAAGCTAAGGTTGAAGCTGGTGCTGATGAAGATCGTGCTGAAAAAGCGATTGGTAAGAAAGCTGCTGCTTCTGCTAAAGAAGTTGGTGGTGACGAGCAACAAAAATCTGAAGGCAAACCTCAGAAGATGTTGAAGGGCGCCGGTAAACCTGATGGTACACCAACCCCTAATAAATCACAGGCTATGGCCGCCGGGTACGAACCCGAAGGTGAAGAAGTTTTAGGGGAAGCAAAGTTGACAAAAGCACAAGCTCTTGAGCAGATTGGAAAGATGAAGAAGTCTGAAATCGAAGAGATGCTTGCGGGTCATGCTGCTAAGCTTGAAGAAGCAGGAAATGCAAAGACTGAAGAAGAACTTGAGAAACTTCAGGCTGAGAAAGATGCTATCGAAGAGAAAATTGCATCAATCAGCGTCAAGGAAGATGTTGACGCATTGGTTGCTGGTGAAGACCTCTCCGAAGAGTTCAAAGACAAGGCAGCGACAATCTTTGAAGCTGCTGTTAAATCAAAAATCCGTAGTGAAGTCGTGCGAATGGAAGAAGGTTACGCTGTTTCTCTTGAAGAAGCTACAGACGCAATCAAAGAAGAGTTGTCAGAAAAAGTTGATGGCTACCTTGCTTATGTTGTCGAACAGTGGATGACAGAGAACGAACTTGCTATTGAGCGTGGTCTAAAGGGTGAAATCGCCGAGGACTTTATCACTGGTCTAAAACAGTTGTTTGAAGATCACTATATTGATGTTCCCGATGAAAAATATGACGTTCTAGAAGCGCAATCTGAAAAGATTGCTGAACTGGAAGAAAAACTCAACAGTATGATTGAAGAAAATGTTGAGAAGAAAAAAGTGGTTGAATCTCTTACGAGAGAACAGATTACCAGTGAAGTTAGTTATGACCTTGCTGCTACTGAAGTAGAGAAGTTCAAGTCGCTTACAGAGGATGTTGATTTTGTTACGGAAGAGTCCTTCAGAGCAAAACTCGATACCTTGAAAGAAAGTTATTTTCCAACTAACGGAGAAAAGCAATCTTTTCTAATTGATAATGATGGTAGTGATACTGCACAGGACATTGATACGACTGATAGCATTCGTGCTTACATGTCGGCGATCAGTCGCTCGAAAAGTGCATAATTTATAAATAACTGTAGAAAATACAATAAGGAGAAACTCAAATGTTTCAGACAGAACATCTACAAGAAAAGTGGCAGCCAGTCCTAGAACACCCCGATCTTCCAAGGATCGAGGATTCCTATCGCCGTGCGGTCACAACCGTTATCTTGGAAAACCAAGAAAAAGCCATGAAAGAAGACGCAAGTTTCCTTTCGGAAGCTGCGCCTACTAACTCCACTGGTGGTTCCATTTCTAATTGGGATCCAATTTTAATCTCGCTCGTTCGCCGTGCCATGCCCAATCTGATTGCGTATGACATTTGCGGTGTTCAGCCGATGACTGGTCCTACGGGTCTGATCTTCGCAATGCGGGCTTCGTTCCTATCTTCGGATGGTGCTGAAGCGCTCGTTGATGAAGCGATGCCGGGTCAGCAAGGTGCTTCTAACCAAAACGCCGCCGGTACAACTGGTGGTGGCGATGTTGGTTCCACAGAAACAAACCCTGCCGTTCTTAACGACAGTCCTTCTGCTGGTACTTACACAAGTGCAACTGGTATGACAACTGCTCAAGGTGAAGCGCTGGGTGATACATCCACAAACGCTTTTGCTGAGATGGCGTTCTCTATCGACAAGGCAACGGTTACTGCCGTTACCCGTGCTCTGAAGGCCGAGTACACGATGGAACTTGCTCAAGACCTCAAAGCGATCCACGGTTTGGACGCTGAGACAGAACTTGCTAACATTCTTAGTTCTGAAATTCTTGCTGAAATCAACCGTGAAGTTGTTCGCCGTGTTTATGTTGCTGCTGTTAAAGGCGCACAGGTTAATACGACAACTGCTGGTATCTTCGATCTCGACACCGACTCTAATGGTCGTTGGTCGGTTGAGAAGTTTAAGGGTTTGATGTTCGGTATTGAAAGAGATGCCAATGCGATTGGTCAACAGACTCGCCGTGGTAAAGGTAACATGCTGATGTGTTCTGCTGACGTTGCGTCTGCATTGCAAATGGCTGGTATCCTTGATTACACACCTGCTCTTAACAACGCACTAAACGTTGATGACACTACGACAACTTTCGCTGGTGTTCTTAATGGTCGTTATAAAGTGTATGTTGATCCGTATGCTGCCAACGTTGCTGCAAGTCAGTACTACGTTGTTGGTTACAAGGGTTCTTCGCCTTATGACGCTGGTATGTTCTACTGCCCATACGTTCCGCTTCAGATGGTTCGTGCGGTTGGTGAGAATAACTTCCAACCTAAAATCGGGTTCAAGACTCGTTACGGGATGGCTGCTAACCCATTCGCTCAGACTGCTGGTGCAGTTGCTGCGGGTGACACGCAAAACACTGATGCATCTATTGATGACGGTGCTAACGTTTACTATCGCCGGGTCAAAGTTACAAACCTTATGTAAAAATAAGAAACTTGACTACAAACTTAGGGGTGCTTTCGGGCACCCCTTTTTTTGTTGTTATAAATAGATGTATGAGCGAAGGACCACTATCAAGACAACCGACAAAATTGGATTATGCAAATTCAACTCAGTTTAGGTTTATCATAAATCAACTTCCTCTCGTTGAATATTTTACAACGGCATGTAATGTTCCTGGCCTTTCAGTACCCAGTACAGTAATGTCAACTCCTTTTGTTGAAGTTCCTGTTGTTGGTGAAAAAGCAGAATTTGAAGATTTTAGTTTAACATTTATTGTTGATGAATATCTTGAAAATTATCTGTCTATGTATAATTGGATTACAGGTCTTGGTTTCCCACAAACCAGACAACAGTTCATAGATTTTCGTGACACTACATCCGAAACTGGAGATTTAAACACTTCTAAGGGTAATGTGGGGGGTGATAGGTCTTTGTATTCTGATGCTACATTGACAATTTTAAGTAATAAAAATAATCCTATTGTTGAAGTTAGATTTAGAGACATGTTTCCTATTTCGTTGGCTTCACTTGATTTTGATCAAGCAGCAGGAGATTCTAGTCACCTTACAGCTTCTGTAACTTTTAAATATCAACAGTATACTATTGTAGCTATTACATAATGGAGAGTAAATGGACAAGTTAAGTGAATTGCAGGCGGAAGCCAAAGAAGACCTTATTATATTTGATGGAATTAATGATGAAGACCTACACCAACAATCCTATAAAAATCAAGTTATAAAACCAAAATGGTTAGACTACAAGTCTAAGTACCGTATATTTACGTTTCAATTACGAGCAGATCACAAGAGATTGTATCGCCAGAAATGGGAATATTACGGTGGTAAATCTGATGCTAAGATTTATGCTGCAAAACCGTTTGATCTAAAAGTTTTAAAAACTGACCTTGGAGTTTATATAAATTCTGATGACGATATAATTGATATAGAACTGAAAATTGAATACTATGAAACACTAGTACAATTTATTGAAGGTGTGATTAAATCAATTGATAATCGTAGTTGGGATATCAAACACGCCCAAGATTGGAAAAAATTCTTGGCTGGGAGTTTCTGATGAAGGAGTGGGTTGGTCACTATAAAAATATTATAGATGATGCCGGATGCAAATCTATAATGAATTATCCTTGGGATTGGAACGCTTCAACTTATTCAAATAATAAAGGTGTTGCTAATAATAGCGAAGAACGAGTTAGAATGGATGAATGTTGGTGTTTTGATATTAATAAGCCATATCCATTACTTAAAAAATCTGTTATTGAGGTTATGAACATATACGCACAGGAACATAAAAGATTTTCCTGTGTTCATCATACAGATTTTAGACTAAACCGTTATGGAGTTGATGGTTTCATGTCGCCCCATTGTGATAACATTCATCACTCTCATGGCCAGAAATATGGATATCCTCAAGCAACAGTTTTATTTTTCTTAAATGATAATTATGAAGGTGGAGACTTTTATGTTGCAGAACATCATTATCGTCCTAAAGCTGGGTCTGCGATAATTTTTCCGTCAAACTTTATGTTTCCACATGAAGTTACAAAAGTTACAAAAGGTGAAAGGTGGAGTACAGTATCATGGTTGATGTAAAAATTTCAATAGAGGAGTTTACAGGATTTCCCACAATGCTTTATAAATTCAAAACAAATCTTGGTAGAAATGAAAATGTTCATATGACAGAATATATTAAAGCCAAAAAGACAATGCAAACAGAGGATGACATTTATAAAATTTCATCATTCAAACCACTTACTGAAACTGTTCATCATACCATGAAAGACATTTTGGATAAGTTAGAATATGAATACGATAAGATAGAAATGACCAGTATGTGGGGAAATCATTTACTTCGTGGTCAAGCTCATCCACCACACACACATTCAAATAATGTATGGTCTGGTGTATATTTTGTTGCTGCAACTGAAGGGTCAGCACCTATTCAGTTTTTTGACCCGAGGCCGCAAGCAAATTTGATGGCGCCTAAAAATAACCCTAATTGGAAAAACTCTAGCATGTTACAATTTGATGCTGAAGTTGGAACAGGAATAATTTTTCCAGCATGGTTGCAGCATTGGGTTCCTCCTACTCATGAAGAGAGAATTACAGTTTCGTGGAACTTCCTTCTTAGAGGAGATTACGGTTCTAGAGAAAACTACCAATATGCTTATCTCTAAAAAAAATGAAGTTTACATAAAACTAGAAGATGTTGAACCTTCAGTTGGTGCTGAGCTCAATGATTTCTTTACCTTTGAAGTTCCTGGCTTCAAATATATGCCCACATACAGAAACAAAATGTGGGACGGAAAAATTAGATTGTACAATATTGTCACAGGTGAAATTTATATGGGTCTCCTTCCATATATAGAAGAGTACCTTAAAAATAATGGTGAAAATTATGAACTGGAAGACGGACTCAGAAGTGAAAGAACAGTTGCCAGAAGTGTGGTGCAAAACTTTGTACGAGGACTTAGACCGGCCATTCATGGAAAGCGCATTGAAGTACGAGATTATCAGATTGATGCCATTGCCCACGGTATTGCCACAAATCGTGCTCTTCTTATTTCTCCTACTGCTTCGGGTAAGTCATTAATAATATATTGTCTTGTTCGTTACTACCATATGATGGAACTGAAAACTTTAATTTTGGTTCCAACAACTTCGCTTGTCGAACAGATGTATAAAGACTTTGAAGATTATGGGTGGAGCTCAGGAACATATTGCCAAAAAATATATCAAGGACATGATAAGAAAGTAACCAAAGACGTTGTTATTTCGACTTGGCAATCTATTCACAGGATGCCCAGACAGTATTTTAGGCAATTTGGAGTAGTGTTTGGAGATGAAGCTCATTTATTTAAAGCAAAATCTCTCACTGGTATTTTAACAAAACTTGATACCTCCAAATATCGTTTTGGATTGACAGGAACATTGGATGGAACCCAAACACATAGATTGGTGTTGGAGGGGTTGTTTGGTAAAGCAAAATACGTTGTGACAACTAAAGAATTAATTGATAATAAAACATTAGCAGATTTAGAAATTAAATGTATAGTTTTAAAATATCCTGATGAGGATAGAAAAATAGTAAAGGAGTTCGACTATGGAGCAGAACTGGAATACATCGTCACTAAGACTAAAAGGAATATTTTTCTATGCGATCTTATGGGTCATTGCACTGGTAACACTTTGTGCCTTTTTCAGTTTGTAGAAAAACATGGTGAAGTTTTATATAAATTAGTAAAAGATAAATATAAAGACAGAAAAGTTTTCTTTGTATATGGTGGTGTTGATACAGACACCAGAGAAGAAATACGGGAGATAGTAGAAAATGAAAAAGATGCCATCATTGTTGCGAGTTATGGGACTTTTAGCACTGGTATTAACATTCGTAACATTCACAACATCGTGTTCGCAAGTCCCTCGAAAAGCAAAATCAGGGTTCTTCAGTCACTTGGCCGTGGACTCCGACAGCATGGGGGTGGGAAGACGTTACGGCTATACGATATTTCCGATGATCTTTCCATAGATTCTAAACTTAATTTTACATTGAGACATTTTAGGGAACGTATAAATATCTATAGGGAACAACAATTTAAATTCACGATAGATAGGATAAAGTTATGAATGAACAAATCAGAGTTTTTAAGTTATCCAATGGCGATAGTATAATTGGAGCAATATTTGAAACTGATGATATTTTTGATTTTGAAAGACCTCTTCAAATTAGCTATCCTTTAAAAATGATCATTATGGGCCAAATGACAAAAAATGGACCCCAAGAATCTTTAAGTCTGTCTCCTTGGGTACATCCCATGACAGAATCAGAATATATAGATATTAACTCAAAAAATGTTATTATGTCAGCTCCAGCATCATCAGGCCTAGAACGATATTATAATCATTGCGTAAACCAGTTTGATTTTATAGGAGGCCCGCAAGAATATAACAAATCTTTTGGGCCCACAGATGAAGAACTAGATAATATTGAAGTCCAAGAAGAAATGGATGAGATTGATAATGCATTGGATGAATTAACTGATCCAATAAATACTAAGACAATTCATTAATGTTTATCATCACCCAAGGACAAGCTAACTATACGCCTATTTTGACCAAGAGTCAATGCTCTTTTTCATTTAAAGGAGCATTGACTTTATTACCACATTCTGTTAGTATCAATATAGATTGAAGGAGTTATTATGGCTAAAAAGAAAAGTGTACATTATGTTGATAATAAAAAGTTTCTGGTAGCAATGTCAGAATGGAGAGACAAATGTAAAGAGGCTGAAGAAGAAGGTGAAGAAAATCCACCGTTGACCAATTATATTGGCGAGTGTTTTCTAAAGATTGCGACACACCTATCATACCGGCCTAATTTTATTAATTATTCGTATAGAGATGAAATGATCTCTGATGGTATACAAAACTGTCTTCAATACGCATATAATTTTGATCCAGCAAAATCAAAAAATCCTTTTGCATATTTCACACAAATAATTTACTATGCTTTTTTGCGTAGGATACAGGCTGAAAAGAAACAGGTTCATATTAAGAATCAATCCATAGAGAAACAACATTACGAAGCATATACTACTATGGAAGGTGATACTACGGTTTATAGTATTGATGAAACATTGATGAATAATATGCTCCCCGATGAGGATGTTTACAAGCCTAAGAAAAAAGAAACTACTAAGGCAAAAGGTTTAGAGGTTTTTATGAACATTGATATTGATAAGGTAGCAAAACTAGGTGAAGATCGTTGAAGATTGCTTTAATTACAGACACTCATTTTGGTGCAAGAAATGACAATGTAAATTTCAACGAATACTTTTTTGAGTTTTATGAGAATCAATTTTTTCCATATCTAAAGGAACATGGTATAACCGATGTTGTTCATCTTGGCGATGTGATGGACAGAAGGAAATATGTGTCTTATCGTATTGCAAAAGATTTTCGTGAGCGTTTTGTCAACAAGTTTACGGATTTAAATTTTCACATGCTTGTTGGGAACCATGACACCTTTTATAAGAACACTAACGCTGTAAACTCACTACAGGAACTTGTAGACGGTAGATACAAAGGTATTACCGTTTATGACAAAGCAACAGAAGTAGAGTTTGATGGATGTAAGATTTTGTTTGTTCCGTGGATTAATGCAGACAATATGTCTCACACAATGCAGATGTTACAAACATCTGATGCTCAAATTTGCATGGGTCATTTAGAGTTAAATGGTTTTGAAATGCAGAAGGGTATGGTTATGGATCATGGCTGGGACAAGCAAGAGTTCAAAAGATTTGATATGGTGATGAGTGGTCACTACCATCATAAATCAGATGATGGTCAAGTTTATTATCTTGGTACACCATATGAAATCTATTGGAATGATTGGAATGATCCCAAGGGATTCCATGTGTTTGATACAGAGAAGAGAGAGCTCGAACGGATTGTTAATCCTCTTACTATTTTCTCTAAGATTTTCTATGATGACAGTCAAGAAATTAATGATGATATGTCATCGTATAAAAATAAGTATGTTAAACTGGTTGTGGTTAATAAGAAAGACCTTTATCAGTTTGATAAATTTGTTGATAAGTTGTTGCAGGCTGATTGTCATGAGGTCAAGATTATTGAGGACTTTTCAGAGTTAGACGCAAGTAATGTATCAGATGATATTGTTGAGAATACAGAGGACACTATGACTTTGCTTGAACGTTACATTGATGATCTGGATGTTACCCTAAGTAAAAGTAGACTCAAAAATACAATGAGAACTCTATATACTGAAGCACAGGATTTGGAAATTTGATAAGTGGTAATTTATGTGAATTTTTAGGTGAACAACTACCTAAAAATATTAGAAAATGTTTTAAGTGTAAAGAGAAAAAAACATTAGATTTTTTTGAGATTAGGTCATTTGGAAAAAATGGCCATTTGGAATATCGTAATGACTGTAAAGCTTGTAGGGCATCTGAAGCTAAACAACGAGAAAAAGTACGAAAACAAAATTTTGAATCTAAACCTGATGCAGATTATAAATGTCCAATTTGTGAAAGATCAGAACATGATTTAACTAAAGATGGAGCATGGGTACAAACTAGAAAACTTAAATCTCATAGTGTATGGGCATTAGATCATGACAATAAAACAGGAAAATTTAGAGGATATATTTGTAATAATTGTAATGTAGCACTTGGACGATTTGATGATAATCCAGATGCTGCATATAGAGCATATCTTTACTTAAATGGGAATTTAGAACTTTGATTATATTTAAGACGGTGAGATGGAAGAACTTTTTATCAACAGGTAACAACTTCACAGAAATAGAACTTAACAAAGATTCCACTAATTTAATTATTGGTGAGAATGGTGCTGGTAAATCTACAATTCTTGATGCCCTTTGTTTTGGTTTGTTTGGTAAGGCGTTTCGTAATATCAATAAAATGCAGTTGGTCAACACTGTCAATGGCAGTGCTGCGTTGGTCGAAGTAGAATTTTCTATTGGTTCAAAGAATATTAAGGTTATTCG
>Ga0209709_10005461_pt1 | contig 9999 bp, 10 predicted proteins | sample ArcticOcean_MG_C_2_FD_187435 | JGI IMG/M metagenome (GOLD analysis project Ga0209709, IMG submission 187435) | Marine microbial communities from western Arctic Ocean - ArcticOcean_MG_CB4_136 (SPAdes) (version 2) | ecosystem: Environmental > Aquatic > Marine > Oceanic | place: Arctic Ocean...
AAAAAAAGAAATTGGAGAAGGATTAGTAATAATTTATGCAATCAACGATAATAAAGTTGGATTAGCTGTAGGTGTTACCAAAACATTAGAAAATAAATTTGATGCTGTAAAAATTGTTAGAGTTGGCTCTGAGATTATTGGTGGAAAAGGTGGGGGTGGCAGAATTGACTTTGCGCAAGCAGGAGGAGCACTACCAGATAAAATCCAAGAATCTTTTGTAAATATTAAAAAATTAATTAATTCAGCTTTTTCTTAAGCTGACCATCTAATTCATCCAAAAAACCATTAGTAGTCAAATACTTACTTGAAGGGCCAATTAAAATTGCTAAATCTTTGGTCATTGATCCATTTTCAACACAATCAATACAAACATTTTCTAAAGTTTTTGAAAAATTAATTAGTTCTTCATTTCCGTCTAATTTTCCTCTGTGCGCAAGACCTCTGGTCCAAGCAAATATTGATGCAATTGGGTTTGTAGAAGTTTCTTTACCCTGTTGGTGCATTCTATAATGTCTAGTGACCGTACCATGTGCTGCTTCGGCCTCCATTACTTTTCCATCTGGAGTTAGTAGAACGCTAGTCATTAACCCTAAAGAACCATAACCTTGTGCCATAGTATCAGATTGAACATCACCATCATAATTTTTACAAGCCCAGATATATTTACCACTCCATTTCATAGCACATGCTACCATGTCATCAATTAGTCTGTGTTCGTATGTAATTTTTAATTTTTCAAATTTTGTTTTAAATTCTTTATCAAAAATACTTTGAAAAATATCTTTAAACCTTCCATCATAAACTTTTAGTATTGTATTTTTTGTTGAAAGATACACTGGCCATCCTTTAATTAAACCATAACCAAAACAAGATCTTGCAAAGTCTTCAATTGATTTATCTAAATTATACATTGATAAAGCTATCCCAGGTCCAGGAAAATTAAAAACTTCATATTTTATTTCTTGGCTACCATCTTCAGCCGTCCATTTAACTTCCATTTTACCTTTTCCAGGAACTTTAAAATCTGTTGCTCTATATTGATCTCCAAATGCATGTCTTCCAATTATTACAGGGTCAGTCCATGAAGGAACTAACTTAGGTATATTTTTACAAACTATTGGTTCCCTAAATACCGTTCCTCCTATAATATTTCTTATAGTTCCGTTAGGAGATCTCCACATTTTTTTTAAATCGAATTCTTCAACTCTTGCTTCATCTGGCGTTATTGTTGCACATTTAATACCAACACCAATTTTTTTTATCGCGGCAGCTGAGTCTATTGTTATTTGATCATTAGTATTATCACGACTTTTCATGCCTAAATCAAAATATTCTATACCCAAATCTAAATATGGTAGAATAAGTTTACTCTTGATAAACTCCCATATTATTCTTGTCATTTCATCGCCATCAAGTTCAGCAATTGGGTTTTTAACCTTAATTTTGGCCATATTTGAATAATATATATTAGTAATTGTAATTTAGTGCTTTATATACATATTAATAAAAAATTATCAAATAGAAGCTTATGTTAGAGAAGGTTTTCCCAAAAATTCATTCAGAAGGCTATAAATTTTTAGCTATAGTAATTTTTATAACTATTTTTTTATATTTTTTAAGTACTTTTCTTGGATTAGTAGGACTAGTTTTGTCTATATGGGTTTACTATTTTTTTAGAGACCCAGAACGAATTTCAATAAATGATGATAATTATTTAACGAGCCCAGCCGATGGAGAAGTTTTAATGGTACATGAAGTAGATGGTCCAAAAGAATTAGGATTGGAAAGTAAAAAATTCACAAAGATCAGTATTTTTATGAATGTTTTTGATTGTCACGTCAATAGAACTCCATGTGAAGGTAAAATTTCAGAAATACTGTATAAACCAGGAAAATTCTTAAATGCATCATTGGATAAAGCAAGTGAGGATAATGAAAGAAATTATTATAAGATAACAAATAATCAAGGTGAGGATGTCATCGTTGTTCAAATAGCAGGTTTAATTGCAAGAAGAATTGTATGTGAATCCACTAAGGATCAACAACTTCAACAAGGTGAAAGAATTGGAATGATTAGATTTGGAAGTAGAGCTGATGTTTATTTTGAAAATTATGAAACATTGGTAAAAGTAGGACAGAAGACAATTGCTGGTGAAACACTTTTAGCTAAAAAGTAGCTCATGGAAAATCCTAAAAATAATTTTAAAATAGTTTCTGATAAAAAAGCAAGAATGATTCTTCCTAATGCAATTACATTAATTGGGGTTTGTATTGGCTTAACTTCTATTAAATTTGCTTTAGATGGAAAATTTGCACTTGCTGTAGTTGCGATATTGTTTGCAGGATTGATGGACGCATTAGATGGTCGTATAGCAAGATTGATTAAAGGAACATCCAAGATGGGTAAAGAACTTGACTCGTTGGGAGACGTAATTAGCTTTGGTGTAGCACCTGCATTCATAATGTACTTTTGGAATTTACAATATTTAGATAAATTGGGTTGGTTTGTTTGTTTAATGTACGTAGTGTGTGTAGCCTTAAGACTCGCAAGATTTAATGTTAATTCTGAAGAAGAATCATCCTGGAAAGATAATTTTTTTGAAGGGGTGCCAGCTCCAGCAGGTGGGATTGTCGTTCTGATGCCTCTAGTATTAAGTTTTAGTGGGTTAGGGGAATTTTTTTTTAAGATTAATTATGATCAATTGGTACCAGTATTTTTTATTATAGTTTCAGTACTGCTAATTAGTACAATTCCAACATATTCATTTAAAAGAATAGTTATACCAAGAACTATGACAAAATTTTTATTATTTGGCATAGTTTTATTTTTTGGAGCATTATTAGTCTACACATTTAAAGTATTAGCAATAAGTACATTTTTTTATTTGTGCTTAATCCCAATAAGTTATTTTCATTATAAAAAAATAAAAAAAGAAAAAAATATTATTACTGACATAGATGAGAGTGATGATTTAGAAGATGTTTTGTAAATGAAAAAAAATGTAATCATTTCATTGGCTGACTCAAATTATTTTGAATTATTAAATGAATTAGTTGACTCAGTTAAAAGTTTTGAAAAAAGTAAAGATGTAGCAATCTGTATTTTGGATGCTGGATTAACAAGTGAACAAAAAATAATATTATCAAAAAAAGTAGACGAAATTAAATCAGCTGAATGGGATATTGAAGTTCCGGCATTTAAAGTTAAAGGAAGAGAATGGTTAAAAAGTCAAGTATCGAGAGCTTTTTTACCCAAATATTTTCCAGATTATGAAAAATATTTATGGATAGATTGTGATGCCTGGGTCAATGATTGGACCTCTGTTGAATTGTATTTTAAAGCTTGTGAAAATGGTAAACTAGGAATTACCCAAACATTAGGACCAGGTTATAAGATAATGTCTAAAGTTAATTGGTTATTTGGAAAAGTAGCGATAATTAAATCTCAGAATTTTAAGCATGCAGTTAAATCTAAAATAGGGTTATCTAAAGCAAGAAAATTAGCTTTTGCTCCACACATAAATATAGGAGTTTTTTCATTAGAGAAAAATTCACCAGGCTGGACATCGTGGCAAAAGAATCTTGATCAAACATTAAAATCTGGAAATGTTTTTGGTTCTGAAGGTTTGGCTATTAATATGTCTGTGTATATAGACAATCTAGAAACCGAATTTTTACCATTAAATTGTAATTGGATTGCTAGTAATTTATTACCCAAATTTAATGAGGCAGAAAATACATTTGTTGAGCCCTACTTGCCAAACTTTAAAATAGGAATAATGCATTTAGCAGCAGGAATTTGGAATGGTGATAAGGACATGAGGCTAGATAAAAGTGTTAGAATTAACATTCAATCTATCCAGAAAAACTTATTATCTAAAAGTTTAAGATTCGGTTTATAATTGAAAAAAAATAGAATTTCCAAAAATTGGATTAATAAACAAAAAAGAGACATTTATGTCCGACAATCTCAAGTAGACGGTTATAGAGCAAGGTCAGCCTATAAATTAATTGAAATAGATGAAAAATTTAAGATATTAAAAAATGGAATATCTGTAATTGATTTAGGAGCATCACCTGGCAGCTGGTCTCAATATATTGCAAAGACTGTAAAGAGTGGAAGGATAGTTTCGATTGATTTAAAGGGTATGGAGGAAATTGAGAATACCATTCAAATCAAAGGTGATTTTACAGAGGTAAATTCACAGGTAAAGATTAAAGGATTTTTTAAATCGAACGTCGACGTTATTGTGTCAGATATGGCTGTTAACACAACAGGTATAAAGGATATTGATGCAATTTATACAGGCGAACTAGCAATGGAAGCAATGAATTTCTCTAAGGAAATGCTGGTTAAAGAGGGACGCTTTGTCTCTAAAATTTTTTTAGGTTCGTCATTTAATGAAATTGTTGCTTTAGGAAAAAAAATATTTAAAGAAGTTAAGGTATTTAAGCCGAAAGCTAGCAGAAAAGAATCTAAAGAAAGCTTTATTATTTGTAAAATATTAAGATAGAGACTTTAATTTTTAAAGGAATCATATATAAATTATTATGGATACTATAAAAGAAGCACTCACCTTTGACGACGTAACAATGGCACCAAAGTACTCAGAGGTTTTACCATCTGAAGTTGACACAAGCATAAAGTTATCAAACAACCTAACACTCAGGATACCTTTGTTATCTTCAGCTATGGATACCGTTACTGAAAGTAGAATGGCTATAGCTATAGGTAAAGCAGGTGGAATAGGAGTTATTCATAGAAACCTAGATATTAAAAAGCAAGTTCAGGAAATTAGAAAAGTAAAAAAACAAAAATTGCTAGTTGGTGCAGCTGTAGGTGCGGGTCCTTTAGAACTTAAGAGAGCACAAGCAATTCTTAAAGAAAATATAGATTTAATTGTAGTAGATACAGCACACGCTCACAGTAAAAAAGTGGCAGAAATAATTAAAGCAATAAAAAAAATGAAAACCAAAAAAACCACTTTATGTGCTGGAAATATTGCTACAGCGGAGGCTGCTAAATTTTTAATAAAACTTGGTGTTGATATAGTTAAGGTTGGAATAGGGCCAGGATCAATTTGCACAACTAGGTTAGTAGCTGGTATAGGCGTACCACAATTAAGTGCAATTATAGAAGCCAAAAAAGGTGTTAAAAACAATAAGACAAAAATAATTTCAGATGGAGGAATTAAGTATTCAGGTGATATTGCTAAGGCACTATCTGCAGGTGCTGATGCGGTAATGATAGGGTCTTTATTTGCTGGAAGTTTAGAAACACCTGGAAAGCTAATAAAGAAAAATGGAAAACTATACAAAAGTTTTAGAGGAATGGGTTCCATTGGTGCTATGAATAAAGGATCTGCTGATAGATATTTCCAAACAAAACAAAAAGATGCCTCTAAATATGTTCCAGAGGGCGTTGATGGTTTTGTAAAATACAAAGGAAATGTTAAAAGTATAATTTATAAATTAATAGGTGGCCTTAAATCTTCTATGGGTTATCTTGGGGCAAAAGAAATAATTTTTTTAAAAAATAAACCTAATTTTGTAAAAATAACCAAAGCAGGTTTTTATGAAAGTATGGTTCATAGTGTTGATGAAGTTAAAAATGAAAATAAATACTAATGATTAAAAAATATAATTTAATAATAACTTTACTTTTTTCAATTAGCTTTATAGGCAATGCTTTAAGTGAAAATAATTTCTTTTTAGAAGCAAAAAAAAATTTTAATGAAAAAAAATATGATGACTCTAAGTTTTTATTTCAAAGAAATATAGTTTTTAACCCTAAAGATGAAAACTCATATTTATATTTAGCAAAAATTTATGATTTCGAAGAAAATAAACCAGAAAAAGAAAAAAACATTAATACAGTACTTTTATTGAATCCTAAAAATGAAGAAGCAATCTACATTTTAATGGAAATAGAGCTTGAAAAATCAAATTACTCAAAAGTGCGTGAATTAGTAGAAAATTTTACAAAAGTGTGCATAAAACTCTGTGATAAAAATAATTCAATTTTAGAGTCTTTAAAAAATTTAGAACCAAAAAATGAGTCTTAGTAACAAGTTAAGCAAAATACTCATAATTGATTTTGGCTCACAATTTACCCAGTTAATTGCCAGAAGAATAAGGGAATTGGGTGTATTTTCAGAAATAACCAGTCATAAAAAAATTAATAGTAAAAAAATCTTAGAACAAAATATTGTTGGAATAATTCTTTCAGGAGGTCCCTTAAACGTTTACCAAAATGATAAATTTAATTTTGATAGAAAAATTTTAAAACTAGGTTTGCCAGTTTTAGGCATATGCTTTGGTCATCAAATTTTATCCAAGGAATTAGGTGGCCGTGTAAAAAAGTCTGACCATAGAGAGTTTGGATTAGCAACTATAAATAAAATTAAGAATAGCATTTTAACTAAAAATTTTTTTAATAAAAAAAACGTAAGCAATGTTTGGATGAGTCATGCTGACCAGGTTTCAAAAATGCCAATAGGCTTTAAAGTGGTTGCCTCTACAAAAAATTCTAAATTAACAATTATAGAAAATTTAAAAAATAACTTTTACGGGGTTCAATTCCATCCTGAGGTAACTCACACACCTAAAGGAAAGATCCTAATTCGAAATTTTTTGTTTCTAATATGTAAAATAAAAAAAAATTGGTCTTCTAAAGATCAGAAGTTAAAATTAATAAATGAAATTAAACAACAAGTTGGAGATAATAAAGTGATTTGTGGCTTATCTGGAGGAGTTGATAGCAGTGTAGTTGCACAACTATTAAGTAAAGCTATAGGAAAAAACTTAACATGTATATTTGTTAATAATGGTCTTCTAAGAAAAAATGAAGAAGTTCAAGTTATAAACACATTTAAGAAAAAATTAAAGATGAATTTACTATATGTAAATGCCGAAAAAGAATTCATAAAAAAACTAACTAATGTGTCTGATCCAGAAAAAAAAAGAAAAATTATTGGAAATTTATTTATTAAAATATTTGAAAGATATGCAAAAAAAATAAAAAATGTAAAATTTCTTGCACAAGGAACTCTCTATCCAGATCTAATTGAAAGTAAATCAGTAACAGGAAGTCAAACTTCAAAAATAAAATCACACCATAATGTTGGAGGTCTTCCCAGTCGCATGAAGCTCAAATTAATTGAACCACTTAAGTTTTTATTTAAAGATGAAGTTAGAAAATTGGGTTTAGAACTTAATTTGTCAAACGATATAATATCTAGACATCCATTCCCTGGTCCAGGACTAGCAATAAGAATGCCTGGAATTATTACTAATGAAAAAATAAAAATTTTAAAAGAAGCGGATTATTATTTTATTAAAGCTTTAAGAAATCATGGTCTGTATCATAAAATTTGGCAAGCCTATGCAGCATTACTCCCTGTAAAAACTGTTGGAGTAATGGGTGATAATAGAACTTATGAGCATATTTGTCTTTTAAGAGCAATTACCTCCGAAGATGGTATGACTGCAGATTTTTTTGATTTTCCTAAAGGTTTTATGCAATTAATCTCTAATCAAATAATTAATAATATAAAAGGTATAAATCGAGTAGTTTATGATGTTACCTCTAAGCCACCAAGCACCATTGAGTTAGAGTAGAAAATCAAATGAATAAAAGTATTTTAAAAATAATATTAAAAAAAAAAAAATCAAAAATTATTTGTCTCACAGCATATTCTAAAAATATAGCGTCTATACTAGATCGGCATTGTGATATTATCCTAGTAGGTGATTCACTTGGCTCTGTACTTTATAATTTTTCATCAACAAAAAAAGTATCTTTAGACATGATGATAGAACACTCAAAAAGTGTAAGAATGGGTGTAAAAAAAAGTGTAATGGTAGTTGATATGCCACATAATACTTATCGTAATCCAAAAGAAGCACTTAAGAATGCAAAAAAGATTATCTCAATAACAAAGTGTGATGCAGTAAAACTCGAAGGTGGAAAAAAAATTAATCAGATAATTAGAACTTTAATTAAGAATAAAATTCAAGTGATGGGACATCTAGGAGTATTACCCCAATCTGCAAAAAATTTTAGATTCAAAGGAAAGAAATTGAAAGAAAGAAAAGATATTTTAAAAGATTCAAAACTTTTAGAACAAGCTGGTGTTTTTTCAATTGTTTTAGAATGTATTGAAAGTTCTTTAGCAAAAGAAATAACAAAAACTATTAGCATACCAACTATTGGAATAGGGGCATCATCACACTGCGATGGGCAGGTTTTAGTTACAGATGATCTTATAGGACTTAATAAACTTGGTGCGAGATTTGTTAAAAAATATTCAAATGTTACTAAGCAAATAAGTGATGCTGCACTAAAATTTAAACAAGATGTAACTAAAGGTAAATTTCCTAATAAAAAACACTCTTATTAAATTAAAAGTATTGTTTAAAGGTTTCATTAATAGACAAAACTCCAAAATCATTTAATCCACCTATTATTAATTGAAGTGCCACTATTAAAATAAATCCTAGGCCCACATAAGCTATCCACAAATGTTTTTGAATATAATTTGCTAAATAAGTAGCTAAGGCACCAGTTAATACAACTGATAAAATAAGTCCAAATATCATATAACCAAAGTAGCCTTTAGCAGCTCCAACCACACCAATTACATTATCAAAACTTATAGTAATATCTGCAAATAAAACCTTATAAACACTCCGCACATAAGAAGGTTCTTTGGATTTTTTTGTTGGAGATTTAATTTTATTTTTCATTTCTACTAAATCTTTACGCAAGTCATTGACAATCCAAATTAATAGAAATCCACCTAATATTTTTATATAATAAAATTCAAATAGGTAAGTAGCAAAAAGTGCAAAAATAATTTTAAAAACTAAAGCCCCAGCAACACCCCATAAAATTATTTGTTTTCTATTTTTTGGAACAAAGTTAGCAGCAATTAAACCAATAATAATAGCATTATCCGCAGCTAAAATGATGTCTATAAAGATTATTTGGGTTAAAATTATGAATTCTTCTATCAAGATACTTTTATAATATTGAAAATTTATAATAATTCAATCTAAAGTATAAAATTTTTTTATTGCTTTTGACCAGTGTTCGTAATGAAATAGGTGCTTAACAAATTGGAGGAACAATGAGAATAATTAATAAAATCTTAGTATTATTTTTTGCAGTTTTATTAAATGCTAATGCAGCATTTTCGGCAGAAAAATGGGATATGGCACTAGCTTATGGTGCTTCTAACTTTCATTCTGCAAATGCGACAGAGTTTGCTAAAAATGTTTCAGATAAAAGTAGTGGAAAATTAACAATAGTTACTCACCCTGGTGGCTCACTTTATAAAGGTGGAGAAATTTTTAGAGCAGTTAGAACTGGTCAAGCCCAAATTGGTGAAAGGTTTATGTCAGCTTTGGGTAAAGAGGACCCATTATTAGAGATAGATTCTCAACCTTTTCTAGCATCATCATATGGTGACGCCATGAAACTATATAAGGCATCAAAACCTGAAATTGTTAAAGGCTTAGATACAAAAGGTTTGGTATTTTTGTACGCTGTGCCCTGGCCAGCACAAGGACTTTACAGTAAGAAAGAAATAAGCTCACAAGCTGATTTAAAAGGTTTGAAATTTAGAGCATATAACTCTTCTTTAATTAGATTAGCAGAGCTTACTGGAATGGCTCCAACAAAAATTGAAGCTGCTGAGATAAGTCAGGCTTTTTCAACTGGAGCAGTTGAAAGTATGATTACTTCACCAACTACGGGTAAGAACAGTAAAATTTGGGAAAATGGAGTAAAATATTTCTATGATATAGCAGCTTGGTACCCAAAAAATATGATAATTGTTAATAAAGATGCGTGGAATAAATTAGATGCTGCAACTCAAAAATTAGTAATGTCAGAAGCTGCAAAAGCAGAAAAAAAAGGGTGGGCATTATCAAAAAAAGGAAACAAAGCTGATAAAAAAGCTTTAGCTGATGCTGGTATGACAGTTGGAAAAGTAAA
>Ga0209709_10005463_pt1 | contig 9996 bp, 9 predicted proteins | sample ArcticOcean_MG_C_2_FD_187435 | JGI IMG/M metagenome (GOLD analysis project Ga0209709, IMG submission 187435) | Marine microbial communities from western Arctic Ocean - ArcticOcean_MG_CB4_136 (SPAdes) (version 2) | ecosystem: Environmental > Aquatic > Marine > Oceanic | place: Arctic Ocean: Canada...
ATCAGCATACTACATAAAACTAAAGGTCATTATATTGATACAAAACATCCTATAATAATGGAAAATTTAATGGGTATAAAAAGAACTAATGGAAGCAATCAAAAAGGTAAAAAACCATTATTAATCAGTGATTTAAAAGTATTAATTGAAGCAATACATAAATCTAATGAAAAAAATAATAGAAAAATCAGAGATAAAGCTTTAGTTTTAATTGGATTTGCAGGTGGTTTTAGAAGATCTGAGTTAGTTGATATTCAATATGAAGACTTAGAGTTTGTATCAGAGGGTGTTAAAATTTTCGTAAAGAGATCAAAAACTGATCAATCTGGCGAAGGTATGACTAAGGCTATCCCCTACTTTGATAATGAAAAATTTTGTCCTGTAAATGCATTGAAAAGTTGGATTGAAATATTTGATTTAAAAAAAGGTAAAATTTTTAATATTTCAGATAAAAGCGTAGCATTAATAATTAAAAAGTATGCAAATTATGCCGGTTTAGAAAGTCATAGATACGCTGGACATAGCCTAAGATCAGGTTTTGCAACATCCACAGCTGAGTCTGGAGCTGAAGAGAGAAGTATAATGGCTATGACAGGCCATAAATCAACAGAGATGGTTAGAAGATATATTAAAGAAGCTAACCTATTTAAAAATAATGCACTTAATAAAATTAAGTTTTAAATTGATTGATCTTTAAAGTGCTGAAATAATTTTAGGTCAAAGTAATTGTAATTTTTAATTGTTTCTTGATCTGTAATCGATATTTCTCTTTTATTTGGCATTTTAAAATTATTAATGAAATCAATTTTTTTATTAATTTTAAGTTTTAACATTAATTTATTTGAGTCATCTTTAAAGTTATCAAAATCAATAACGAAATAAAAATTTCTTAAATTATTAATTGCAATTAGGTACAGATCATCGTTTAATTCTTTGGTAATATTTCCGTTAATGAACTTACACATTCCATTTCTACAAGCCCAAGATTTTTGTATGAAAAAATCTAATCCAACATTTGCATGATGATAATATGGCAATCTTTTATTTTTTTTTTGTTGCAAAAAATATGAATAAACTCTTTGTATTGGATCCCTCAAGATTGTTATGTATTTGAAGTTTTTGGGATTACATTTAAGAGAAACAGCATTGTGTGCACCAAAATAAAAATTTGTAAAATTATTTTGAATACCTTCATGAAAAAACGATCCTCCAGATCTGAGAATATGAACAAATGAAAATTCATCATCTTTTAAAACATAGTCATTTTGGTAATAGTTAGAATATTTTTCTTGATAACTTACAAACTTTGTTGTTTTAAATAACCTATCAGATATTTTTGCGACTAATCTTATCCACTCTCTTTCAGCTTTTTCAATAAGTTTCATATTCTATAAAGTTTTGTTTTTCATTTAAATAATTTGTAGTTTTAAAATATTTTGGAATTTCTGATAAAGATTTGTAAACATTAATGTAAACACATCTAGGATTTAATATTTTATATATAAATCTCTTCATTAAATAGCTTTCCAAGATTCAGGCCAAAAATCAGAGTTATTTGATGGATTTATATTTTTTGGCCTAAGACATATTTTATTTTTACTTTGATTTAACCAAGCCGCCCACCAGTGAAAAGAAGTGGGAGCAACTGCATAATGTTTGCATTTAGACATTAATAAAAAATCTTCTATAACTTTATCATTAATATGGTCTTTGATAAAAAAAAATTTATTTTTAGGAAAGTATTTTTCTAAATTAGTAAAATTATCAGAAAATAAATGGAATTTAGGGTTACTTAAATTTTGTTCAAAATAATTAACAGCTCTTAATATAAAATTATACTGATCTTTTTCAAATAACTTTGTTTTATTCAACTTAATAATATCCTTATCATCTTCATATTTTTCAGTATATCTATCTCTTCTAAAACATAAAGAAACAGAGTTCGAATTAATTATATTTTGAAGATAATTTTCATTACATTTAATTTCATTTTTAATAGTAAATTCATTAATAATGTCAGACCTATGTTCTATGAAATATTTTTCTGATTCAAAATGACCTTCTAAATAAACAATATTGTTAAATTTTTTTTTGTAAACTTTTTCATCAAAAAAAGTTTGTTTATTTTTTTGTTTATTTTCTAGAATAAATTTTTTTTTTATTATAAATAAATCAATAAATTTTAAAAGTTTTCTTATTAAATTTTTAAAAAAAGTATTAAAACATAAATTATCGTCAGCAATTTTTGAACTAAGGTTAAATATGCCTAATTCAAATCTAGGTTCATAATGTTTAAAATTATTACTTAACATTTTTTTTCTATCATTATTTATTCCAGAATAAACATCTATAAATAGATCTTTATTAATCTTTTTTGCTATTGAAAAAGAGGTGGCATATATAAACATTTGATTTCCAAAACCATTCGAAATTCTTGAAACTAATTTAAATTTCATTTTTTATTTTTTCTAAGGAGAAATTAATTTTTTTTATTGTTTTATGAATGTTTTTACTTGGTATAATAAAATCATAACCTTTATATGAAGGTTTAAATTCATAAAATGAATTTCTATAACTTCTGTAGTCATTCCAATTTTTGATATTGCAGACATATAAATCTAAGATTTTTTTTTTACTTATTGATCCCAATCCAGTCATCATCCCATGAAAAGCTACTATTTTTTTTGATAATTTAATTACATTGTAAATATCTTTACCATCAATGTTATCAAGAAATATAACTTTTTTATTTTTGTTTAAATAATTATTACTTTTAAAATCAAAAGAATTAAAATTTTTTTTTAAAATTTTTGAATTTTCATCAACTTCAATATCTTTAGTTATTACAACATTTGGTGAATATTTTAAAAGTTCATCTAATAATAATTTTATTTCAGCAATTCCCCAACCCAATGCATCCAATCTTTGTTTATTTACGTGAAAATAAAAATAATTTTTTGGTAGATATTTTTTTAATACATCTGATAATTCGATATTAATGTTAATTTTAGATTCTAGACCTAATTGATTAATATTTTTTGTTAATTCATGCTGAATCATTTCGGTTGAATCCCTTTTAAATATTGCAGATCTATTGTTAATAACATATTTAAAAAGATATTTTCTTAGAAATTCTTTTGGTCGTTTATAATTATTGATTCCATTTATGCATAGTCCATAAAATTTAATTTTTTTAAATATAAGTGGCAACCAAAAATAAAAAACTTTTGGCGTTAAAATATAAACTTTTGAGATGTTAGTATTTAGTATAAATAGAAACAATCTTATTTTTTCCAAAAAACTTAAATTATAATTAAGTTTTTTAAATTTAACATTGGCATTATTTATTAAAAAAGAAAATTTTTCACTTCGTTCAGATAAATATATAATAATTTTTTGATCTCTGTTATTTTTAATTATATTATTTATTGCGTGAAGACTTTTTGTTAAATCACCCACTGCATCATTTTTTAATACAAGGACATGATTATTTTTAGAGATCATTTAGTGTATTCACTATGGTGTTTAACTCTTTTTGATTGAGATTGGGATCTATTGGTATGCTTATACCCTCTTTTGCTAGTCTTTCTGCGTTAGGAAATTTCTTATTTTTATAATCATTTTTGAAAATTTCTAATTGATGAATTGCATACGGATAATGAAAACCAAATCCTATTTTTTTCAAAATAAACTCATTTATAAGTTTTTTTTTATCTTTTATTAAAATTACATACTGATGATAAACACAAGATTTAGAGTAATTTAATTTTATTATTTTTTTATTAATTATATTTTTATTATAAAATTTGGCAATTTTTTGTCTATTTTTGTTATGACTAGACAAATCTTTTATTTTTTTATTTAATATTATTGCTTGAATAGTATCTAGACGACTATTCATACCCACAAAGTCATGTATAAATTTTTTGTCAGAGCCAAGATTTCTAATTTTTTTTATCTTATTATAAAGTTTTTTATTATTAGTAGTTATAATTCCACCATCACCATAGGCTCCAAGGTTTTTTCCTGGATATAAGCTAAAACAGGAAATGTCAGTCGCAGATCCAATTTTTTTTTTATTTAGTGTTTTGTATGAATCATCGTAAGCACCATGTGCTTGTGCACAATCGTCTACTAAATATATAGCTTTATTTTTAATCATTTTTTTAATCCCATTAAGATTAGCCACAGAACCATATAGATGAACTGGAAGAATTACTTTAGTTTTTTTGTTTATTTTTTTTTTTAAATCAATCAAATCAATTGTTGGTTTTAAGAATTCAGTATCGACTAAGACAGGTGTTAATCCAGCATTAATAACCGCAAATGCTGTAGAGCAGTATGTCATAGCAGGAATTATAACTTCCGAATTATCGGGTAAACTTAAAGATTTTAAAGCAATAGTTAGTGCGTCTGTACCATTTCCACAACTTATAGCGTACTTTGATTTACAATAGGTCTTGAAATTGTCTTCGAATTGCAAAACCTCTTTACCTAATATGAAATCACCTCTTTTGAATAATATATTTATATCCTTTAATATTGATTTATGGTGTCTTTTATCCTGTTTATATAAATCTAAAAATTTTATCATATTAGATTTTTTCGAGAACTTTAGTTATATCTAAATTAAAATTTTTACTAAAAATTGAATTTTTATTTTTAGAAATACTGCTACCAACATACTCAATTAAATTAAAGAGAGGCTCTGATAAATCAATTTCAGGAACATCAAGCTTATAAACTGGGCTGGAACTATTATTTTTAGTGTAAATCTTAAGTTTATAAATGGGTTCATTTTCATCACAATAAATTATTGCTCTTTCAAATTTTAATTTAATAAGCCTAATTTTAGTTGGTGATATCCAAGAATTTTTAATAAAAACTTTTAGATTATTCTTATATTCAAGGTTTATGTAAGCAGTATCTTTCTTTGATGTTTTAACAGTGTTATATTTAAAAGATTTTATTTTAATTGGGTTTTGATTCAACCAATGTTTTAATATTGATATATCATGAACACCAAGGTCCCAAACTACATCTGCATCTTGTCTAATTGGAGCTTGCTCTCTAAAACTTTCAATTTCTAAAAGCTTCCCATATTTTTTATTTTTAATAATCTTTTTTATAAGATTAATTGAACCAGAAAAAAGAAATGGATAATCAACAAATAGCAACCTATTATTTTTTTTTGCTATTTTTTCAAGATCAATAATATCTTTTGAATTAAGTGACAGAGGTTTTTCAACCAACACATGGCTAAAACCTAAGAAATGTTTAGCTATTTTGTAATGGGTTTTGGTTGGCGATGAAATAACAACCAAATCTATAGCATTTTTTTTTAAATTTATATAATTTTTTAGAAGCTTTGATAATGGAAAATCTTTTTTAGCTTTTTCTAAATTTTTTTTTGAACTATCAATTATATAATCAATCTTAAACATGTTAGAACTATTAATATTTCTAGCAAGCTTAGGACCCCAATAACCAAATCCTATTAAAGCAACCTTGTAAATCATCTTTGGAATAATAACCTGATTTTTTTATTTTTATAAACTGATTTTATAATCCTTCTACCATTATATATAGGTAATTGAAATCGAGGAAAAATTAAAGATCTAATCAAATTATGAGTTTTTAAGTTATGACTTAATTCTTTTATATTTATTATTTTATTATAATCAACACTTTTCCTGCTGAAGTAACTTCCTAATTTTTTATTTTGTTTTTTATCAGCATAATTATTGTTTAGTATATTTTTAATATTATTTTTAAAAAGTTTAAATGAGTTTTTTAATAGTTTTTGATAATTAAGATATGCAGTATCATTAATACCAATCTTATAAACAATGTTATCAATTATATTTCCAGTATCTATACCATTATTCATTTTATGTAATGTAACACCAGATTTTTTTTCTCCAAAAAAAATTTGATAAAAGTTAGTATGACACCCTCTATACGCAGGTAGAAGACTAAAATGAAAATTAAATAAATTCTTAGACATAAATTTATTAACATTTATAATTTTTTCATATTCTAAAGAAAAAAAATAAAGATCTTTAATATCATAAAGTTTCTTTAGATTAATAATTTTAATTTTTTTTGATTTACTAAATTTTTTGAATGATTTTTGCCACCCATCTATTCCATTGTCAGAGTGGTTAGGTAAAGAAACAATTTTATAATTTTTATAATTTTTATTTACAAAATTTAAAGCATCTATTGCACATTGGTTTTTTCCAGCAATACAAATTGTTTTATTTTTCCCATGCATAATTATATTTAGGACTTATATTAAGAGTTTTTGTTATAATAAAGTCTGAAATTATTTGATTGTTAAATATTTCAAAATATCTTTTTTTACCATTTTTTGAGATTCTGTTAATTTTTGGTAAATCATTTTTTAAATCAATAATTTTTTCAATTAAATCATTTTCATTTTTGTAAAAAACCATTTCATCATTTGAAAATAATTCTTGAAATTTAACTTTTTCATTAATAAACGTTAAAATACCATTTCCCATGTAAGATGCTATCCTATTACTGGTTGCGTATTTAAGTGGTTTACCTCTACTAAGGTTAAGTGACATTTTACATATCATCATTTCATTGTATAAATCATAGTTCCATTTGGGTTTATCTTTATTAATTCCAAGTATGTGAAAATTAATATTGTCAGAATTATTTAATAATTTCTTTAAGAAAACTTCTCTTTCATCATTTGTTCCTTTTCTTAATCTACCAAAATTTACACCGTGACTTAAAGCAAAAAAAAGATCCTTATATCTATGCTTGTTCTCATAAATATTTAATGTTTCAATATTTTTATCTACTGGTATTGGTAAGTAACTAATTTTTTTTTTATCAATTGATGTTTTGATTACACTTGGGTGAGTTGTTATAAAATAATTATCTATAAGTTTATGATTTTTTTCTATTAGAGATAAGTTTGCTTTCCAATTTGGACCATAATTTGCTATATGATCTTCATACCAAAGTGCAATTTTTGTCTTATTTTCTTTTAATATTTCCAAAGTCTCAAGTTTAAGAACATTATTATGCCCTAATAATACTAAATCAGGTTTATAATTTTTTGTTATTTCTAGAATATCTCTATCCAACTTTGGAAAAACTTTATGTGATAAGTAATTACGGTAACTAAAATTTATTACATCACATTTATTTCTAATTAAACCGTTAGTGATCTTGGATGCTATTGAAATATTAAATAAACGTTGGTTATTTCGCTCATTAAAATTCGAAATATGTAAAACCTTAGGACCTATATTTTTATTAATGTTAATATTCTTTGGTAAGAAGTTAATCTTTACTGAGTCCAAGTATCTTACAAGGTCTTCAATTTTATGCTTAGGATTCTTATGATTTTTAATTTGGTATTTTTTTAATTTTTTTGGTGATTTTATAAGTGATTCAATTGTTTTAAAAAGTTCATCGGCTGTGAGTTTTTTTAATATTAAGTCGTTATCAAACGTCTCAGTAAGCCCACCTCTAGATGAAGTTATTGTTGCACAGCCGTTAGCAGCTGACTCCATTGATGTTCTCCCAAAAGGTTCTTCCCATTTTGAAGGAACCACTGATATTGATGATTTATAATACAAATCAATAATCTTATCATGAGACAACCATTGATAAATTTTCATATTTTTATGCTTAAAATCGAATGTTTCTCTAGGTTCATTACCAGCAATAACTACAGACCAATCATTATATTTGTCTAGTATTTTTATAACAGCTTCACCAAAAATGTCATAACCCTTAGAGGAGTTTAATTTTCCAGTAAAAACTATTTGTTTTTTCTTTTTTTTATTAAATTTTTTAGCTTTGTTAATAGATGGATATAATATTTCACAGTTTGATTTTGTTTTAAAAGGTAAGCCTTCAAAAAACTTTTTCATAGTCCATCTACTTACAAAAAATAATTTATGAGTATTTTCAAGAATAAACATTCTTTCTTGTATAGATTTAGATCCTCTAATTTCTTTTGGATTATTATGAAAGAAAAAAATTAACTTAGCTTTAGTTCCTTTTTTTATCAAATAATTTAGATATTCAGGTCTGTTATGAATTTCAATTATATCAAAATTTATTTTTTTATACTCTTGATAAAAAAAGTCGATGTATGCTTTGTTTTTAGAAAAAACTTTTTTTTCGAAATTAATATTCTTAAAATTATTAGTAATTGGTTTCAACTTATTTTCTAAATTGCCATAAATTAAAGTATCATTTTTAAGTATTGAAAAATTGATATAATCTTTAACCCATATAGATGCAGCAGCAGCATAATTTTTAGAATATATTTCTTTATAGGGTAAAATTATCGCAATTTTTTTATTCATTTAATGAAATTTCACTAATTATTTTATTTCTTAGTTTTCTATTTTTTTTTAATTTATATTCATAAGACATAGCAGCTGATTTTGAAATAAATTTTTTATTATAAATTATTTTCCATTTATGGCCTTTTGTTGATTTTGCTCCAAGATTATTATTATGTTTATAAAGTCTGCTTTCTAAGTTGTTAGTATATCCGACATAAGTTTTATTAACATTTTTTGAGATTGTTTTTAAAATATAAACATAGAAATGCATTATTATATGGCGGTCCCTGGGGGAATCGAACCCCCCTTTGCAGGATGAAAACCAGCTGTCCTAACCGATAGACGAAGGGACCATATTGAGAGATCTTTTATTTTAAAAGTCATTATTTATCAAGTGTAATTAAACTATATGATGAGGTCTCTAATAGTTAATTGAAGAGCTTTTTTATTATTCCAGATATTTTCATTGATTTGGCCTATTACACTAATGTTTTTTTTGTAACCCATTAAGTATTCACCAATTTTAGTATTAATAGAATTAAATGATATTGATCTAATTGAAAATCCCGTTTTTGATTTTAATAATATTGATATGTGTTTATCATTTAACACAAGGGGCTTAATTATTTTTAAGTCTTTCAATAAGAATGTTGGCACTGGATTTCCTGTACCAAAAGGTTCAAGTTTTTTTATATTATTATAAAAGTCCTGATTAAATGCTAGTGAGGAAATTTCAGATTCATAAGTAAATATATTATTATTTATAGCGTTGGTTTGTAAAAAATCTTTCAAAATATAGTTTTTAAAATCTTTAAGGTTTCCTTTATTTAAAGTAAATCCTGCAGCCATATTGTGCCCACCCCCATTTATAATTATCTCTTTGTCTAGTGAATTTTTGATCGCACGACCTATATTATAACTATAAACAGATCTAGCAGATCCTTTTAACAATTTATTAGAGACAGTTATGACAATAGACGGTTTATTAAAATAATCTTTTAATCTTGCAGCAATAATTCCTATTAAGCCTTCATTAATAGTTGGATTAAAATAAATAATCACATCTTTATTTTCTTTTTCGATTTTTTGAAAATCAATTTCATTTAATATTAAAGTTTCAATTTCTTTTCTTTTATTATTCAATTTAATTAAACGATTAGATCTATCTTTGATAACCTGATCATTATTAGAAGATAATAATTCTGTGGCATATTGAGACTTGCCCAACCTTCCTCCAGCATTCAATATAGGACCAATTAAATAACCCAAATCATTAATATTGATTTTATTTTTTTTGTTATTTAATTCAAACAAAGTATTTAATGGTAAGTTTTTTTTTATATCAAAACTTTTAAGAGCATTTAATGCAATTAACCTGTTAAGCTTTCTTAAAGGCATCACGTCACATACGGTAGCTAACAAAACATAAATTAGATAATCACTTATATTGATTTTATTTTTAATTTCTTTAATCAATAAATCTAAAAAAAAATATGAAAGTGTTGTAGCGCATAAATAATCGTACTCTTTATAACCATTATCTTTTTTAGCATTTATAATTGAATCTGCATTTGGAAATGGTTTATTAATTTCGTGATGATCAATGATTAAAGATTTTATTTCATTTTCATTTAGAAAATCTATTGCTTCATTT
>Ga0209709_10005464_pt1 | contig 9994 bp, 6 predicted proteins | sample ArcticOcean_MG_C_2_FD_187435 | JGI IMG/M metagenome (GOLD analysis project Ga0209709, IMG submission 187435) | Marine microbial communities from western Arctic Ocean - ArcticOcean_MG_CB4_136 (SPAdes) (version 2) | ecosystem: Environmental > Aquatic > Marine > Oceanic | place: Arctic Ocean: Canada...
CTTTTTTTCACCATTTTATTTACCTCAATGCAAGCGCAAGTAATTTTCGATTTTAATAAGAAGTCAGATCTTCAAGATTGGATTATTGTGAACGATGTAGTCATGGGTGGGCGATCGTCAAGTACTTTTAAATTGAATGAAGAAGGCTTAGGTACTTTTGAAGGTAATATATCTTTGGAAAATAATGGTGGATTTTCATCTTTGCGATATAGGTTTTTAAAAAGAACTCTAAAAGAATACACTCATGTTAAAATTACCTTATGTGGGGATGGAAAAAAATATCAATTTAGGGTAAAGTCCAATGTACGTGATTATTATTCCTACATAGCCCCATTTCTGACCTCCGGTGAATGGCAAGAAATCGTCATTCCTTTAGAAGATATGTATCCCTCTTTTCGTGGGAGAAGATTGAATCAACCTAATTTTTCTAATGATTCTATTGAAGAGCTTACCTTTTTGATAGGGAACAAAAAAAGCGAAAAATTTAAGCTCTTGATAGATAAAATAGTACTTGAATAATACGGATATCTATCTATCAGTAATATGAAATCCTTCTTTATTTTACTTCTGGCCATTTTCCGATTCAATAAAAGAGACTCAAAATGAGACCTCTGAGAGTTCTGAGCCTGTGCTTATGGATTGATGACAAGGTGTGAGTTCAATTTATTAAAAGATATAGGATGGGCAGGTGACCATTGATAAAAGTCATCAATTTATGAGTGGACTCACTCTATGAGGATAGTCTCTTTCGCGGCATTGAAATTTAAGAATCGCTTCTTTGACCACATTGCCTTGGTCTACATTAATGGCATTTTTGATGGTCATATTTTGAGTCCAACTTGACCTACCGGCCAAGACAGAAGGTAAATGCACAATCAATGCCGCAGAAATAGATCTAGAAGCACTTTCCCAAAAATAACTGGGGGTGTGGTCAACGGCATAATAATCAATATCACCGATTTCCAGTATGGGTTCTTTAAAAGTAGTGGGTTGGGCAAAATAAAATCCCATGCCTTCATCGCAACTCACATCAATGATCAATGTGCCTGCCCTCAGACTAGATTTCTCCTCCTCAATGACAAAATTGACAGGATCATTGGTATCTTGATAGGTACCGTTAATGATGATTTCCGATTCGCTGATTAAATCCAATAAGGGTCGTTCGGTTCCATCATGTTCTACAATTTTTAACCTAGGTTCATTAAGACCTCCATTCTTGATACGGACATAGTTTACATCTAAGACCTCTTCTCGGACTTCATGATCAGGTCGCTGGATACATATGGTAATATCTCTAAAGCCATGGGCTTTTAATGCATAAATCGCACCTCTACTGACGGCACCAAAACTAAATATGATTACTTTTCTCTGATTGCCATAATGTCCATCTATCCCTTTCAGTTGTAAGGCATGAATGACTGCACAATAACCAGCCATTTCATTGTTCTTATAAAAAGTATGCCTTCCAATCTGTTCATTGGGACTCCAAACAAACATATCCTCAAATGCGATGAGAGTGAGCTTTCGATCAATGGCAGCTTGTGTGACGTGCATTTGCTGGGCGCAATGGTGATAACCCCAGAGTATGCCCCCTTCTTTCAATTCGTTGAAATCTGATAATATAGGTTTGGCGATGATCGCCGTTCCTATATCTGATAATATCTCTGACCTTGTAGCCATTCCTCCCGTTTGCTTTGCGATTTCATCATCTTCAATATGGAAGGGTTTGCCATATTCTTTTTCAAAAATGAGCTTTTTGCGGATATGTTCAGGAAGTCTACGTAAATGCTCAGGATGAATAGGTACGCGTCTTTCATCTTCTTTTTTGGAAGTTCTAATAATCCCTATCTTTGATAAATCCATATGATTTCCTTTTTAGTTGAAGCCAAACATCGCTAATGAAATGAGCGTGGCTCTGTGATTAATTTTTTTGTAAATAGATGACTGGCTAGGGATCAGGCATTAAATTGACCTCTAGTGTATCAATAATCAGGAAGGCTAAATGAAAAGAGACCTTTAGTTCACTGTAAAAACGTGTAGTGTAAGATTAATATCAACAGATAATTAATAAGTTGTAAGTTACACTAAGTAATGACACCTTTGATGAATAACGAAAGGAACCTCGGATTATCCTTTGATATCTAATCGAAGCATAGTGAGCAAATGATAGAGAAAGCTGTAACTCATTAGAGTTATTCAGAGATTGCTCAGATGTATTTAAATGAGGCTGCGCTTAAGATACCTTATTTGGGAGTGGATATTCATTTTTGGGGGTTAATAAATTAAAGTTGAAATTCATAGATCCTAAAATAGGTTTATGCTTAAGCTCAAATTAAGTATTTTTAGGATCACGTTGGTACTTATCTAATGACCGCTATTTAGATTAAAAATTAAATGTGATCCCATATTAAAAGTAGTTGTGAGTTATTGTGAAAGCAAGTAGATGTAAAAATGAGTATTTGTGTATCCATATTAATGCTTGCGGATCTTAAAAAAGTTTATTATTGTCTGTATGTTGATCTTAAAATCACAAATGCACACTTTTTTATAGAAAAATCGTTCGACATAAATTAGGCAATTAAATATATGAATAAGATGAAATACAGCCCTAAACTTATCACCGTTTTATGCGTGCTCGCAATTGTCAGTTGTACTCAGTTACGTAGTAAAAATGGACAAATAACCAAAGAATGGGAAATAGATTTTATGGATGATTTTGAGCGTTTTAATCCTGAAAATTGGCAGGATCAAGAAATTTGGGTAAATAATGAAACACATTGTTACGTGCCCAATAATGAATTTGATACCAGAGAGGTAGGTAATGGACTTTAAAGATTAAGGTGATTAATATCGGAGTAAAGCGTCCTTGTGATAATTTGGATAAACAGGGCAAACAACATCCGGACACCGAGTATGTAGCAGGTCGAATCGCATAAAAAATATAGAAGAATTTGTAAAAGGTAAATGGACTGCAAGATTGAAATTAGCCAGCAATGGGGCGCCCAGTATGTTTCCTGCCTAGTGGATCCTCGGAGCACAAAATAATGAATTACCTGTTCAGCAGTCAGATGAGATTATTTGCTGGCCATTAACGGGATCAGGAGAAATTGATATTTTTGAAAATCATGGAGATCATCAAAAAAATGAGTTCACTACGGGAGCCATTATAAGTCAAGGGGAGTGTGATAAAGGGGATTGGTGGAGTGGACGTAAAGGAGTGGAGGCCGCGCTAAACGAATTCCATGAATATTTGTTGAATGGCAAGGGAGTGACTTGGTTTATCGACTTGATGGCCTTGAAGTCTATCGTAATATAGGGAGGGAGATAAATATCCAGAGGCAATATTTTCCATCTTAAACTCTGCGAAAATTACCAACCAGCCTATGACAGGCATTTGGGTGATGGAAGTGGATTGGGTAAAACACGAAAGGAGAAGTTGAGTTTTGGTGCGGCTGATTGACGCATATTGAGTAGTATTATTAGGATCAATAGAATGCCCTTTATAAAACGAAAAATAGGTCTTAAGGCCAAGATAACTTAACAATACTCACGAACTAATATTCAATGGTTGCGGGTTATAATCTGATACCAGTCATTAAACGCAATTGATCAATATGAGTAGAATCATCTCACTACTATAGTTGCGTGAAAAAAGGTGTTTGATTGAGGGAGAATTGAAAAAATAGCGAGTAATAACTTTGATTTACTTTTATTGAAACCCAAATAATGGCTCGTATATGAAACGTAGAAAAGAGATTTGGGAGATATAAATGAAGAAATGATCAGATACTTGATCCTGTCGAATAATGAATAAATAGGTCTCATTTGACTTCCGAAATAAAATGAGGAATTAAATATAAAAAATCACTTTTATTAAGCAGATTTTTAATTTCACACAAATTTGCTTAGAGTTAAGACTGATTAGTTTAAAGCAAGTAACCTGTGATTTTTTTTTGCCTTAATTCAAAATGAATCTTAATAAGGTCGAGATAATTAGATTATATAAATTTTCTTTCTTGAAGATGAAGATTTATTTTGAGTCTTGTAAAATTATATAATACTAAACATATGAGTAAAGGAAGAGTTAAAGATGTTTTAGATCCAAAGGATGTTAAAGCCTATGGCTTTTACAAGTTACGAGGCATTAAGAAAGTGTTATTCGGGCTCGCTCAAATACTCCCTAAAAATATTATCAGTTTTAAAATAGCACTCATATTACGAAAAATTACCTTGCGAAATAAGGTTAAAATTATTGATCAAACTCAATTTGACTTAAGCTCAGGTTATTTCCAATGGATAATTTATGTGACCGATTTTTGCTATTTGTGCCAAAATTTTTCGAATATGATGAATTCCAGCTGATGTCACAGTGTTTAAAAGAGGATAGTATTTTTATTGATAATGGGGAAAACATGGCCATCTAAAGTCTTATATCGACGAAATATATCAATAAAACGGGTAGAATTTTGTCATTTGAGCCTAATCCGAAGATGATTGAACGTTTTAGATTTAACATTAAAATTAATGAGTTTGATCAGTTTATTGAGCTGAATGAAATTACTGATAAAGAAATGACTTTTAGTTCAGCATTATCAAAGAAGAATTTGGGAGGCGCAAGTATTGTAAAAAGTTTCGGAGAGGACAATGTAATGGTGAAGTACAGACCTTTACTTGGCTTACTAAACGAAAATGAGATTACCAAAATTGATATTGAAGAAGCAGGACCCTTTCTTTAAATCCTTTTTTTCAAAACGCCCCAAGGGCATTATTCCCTAAAACAATCTTTATTGAGTCTGAAGATAATATTGACCTTATCAAACTTGGATATAAGTTCATTAAGAGAACAAGAGCCCAAAATTCCATTTATGTTTTAGATTAAAAAAAACTAGGTTCAATTTTATTAATAGAATAGATATGAAAGAGTGGGAGTTTTTTTATTTTTGCCTTATATTCAAATAAAAGCCTGAAAATTTTAAATTGATAAAAAAAATCAATTTAGATAGACTTTGATTTAGACCGTCCAAGCTTCAAATAAAATTTAATAAGAAACGGCCAATGGTAGGCAAGGAGAGCGGCTTGCTGAGAATAGATATTCCATAGGATGGTAACAGAAAGCATTCAATAATGGGTAAGACGATTTACTCGGATAAAAATAGGTATTTGCACTCATAAATAAAGGGCCATTGGTGACTTATCACAGCTGAGATTAAAAGTAAAGAGGGGTAAAGAAAATAGATTGTAGGAGGCGTATATATTATCGAGTAGTGTCAAAATAAAATGATAGATGATGTAACTTGATGAGTATAAAGCAATGTGGCGAGAGCTAATTCAAACATTCAGATGAATAAATACGATTATATTATCATAGGAGCAGGCTCAGCAGGTTGCGTTTTAGCCAATCGCCTATCCAAAAATCCATCACATCAAATATTACTTATTGAAGCAGGTAAGCCAGATAAAAAACCAGAAATAGGTATCCCGGGAGGCTATGGCAATTTACATCGATCGAGTGTCGATTGGGGCTTTTCTACAGTTCCGCAACAATATGTAAACAACCGAAGCATCTATTTGCCCCGTGGCAAAACCCTGGGGGGATCCAGTTCGACCAATGCGATGGCCTATGTACGTGGGAACAAGGCTGATTACGATGAATGGTCCGATCTGGGAAACAAAGGATGGTCGTTTGATGAGGTGCTTCCCTATTTTAAAAAATCAGAGCATAACGAAGATTATAACGACGCTCATCATGGGCATGAAGGTCCATTAAACGTAACCCTTGGTAAGGAATTTCAAACGCCCTATGCACAGGCTTTTCTAGAGGCCTGCCAGCAATCAGGCATACCCAAAAACAGGGATTATAATGGGACCACTCAATTGGGGGTAAGTTTATTTCAATTTACCATCAAGGAAGGAAAGCGCCAGAGTACGGCAGTAGCATTTTTAAAACCGGTGATGCGTCGTCCTAATTTAACGGTGATTACCCAAGCTCGGGTCAGCGAAATCTTGATAGAAGCAGATTGCGCAGTGGGCGTAGCTTATGTCAAGTCTGATAGTATCCAAAAAGCCTACGCTTCGAAGGAAGTTATCTTGTCAGCAGGTGCTTTTCAATCCCCTCAGTTACTCATGTTATCAGGTATAGGCCCTCAAGAGGTACTGAAACGCCATCAAATCTCGGTGAAAAAAGACTTGCCTGGGGTGGGACAAAACTTACAAGATCATCTTTTTATTAATGTTTCCAGCTTGGCACTTCAGCAAGAAGGGTTTAACCATCATTTTAAGCCTTTAAATCAAGTGAAAGCCCTAATCAAGTACTTGATTACCCATAAAGGCCCCTTGGCATGCAGTGCGCTGGAAGCAACAGCATTTTTTTCTTCGAATACAGGGACGCAACCCGATCTCCAATTTCATTTTACGCCTTTACATATAGGGAATGATTATGTTCCTGACCTTTACAACACCAAAACTTACCCTACTTACGATGGATATACCATTGCACCCACCCTATTGAAACCGAAAAGCAGGGGTTATGTGGGATTGAATTCAAGTGATCCAATGGATGCCCCATTGATTCAACCTAATTTCTTATCTGCTGCAGACGATTTAAAAATGCTTATTTTAGGTGTTAAAAAGGCATTAGAAGTTTCGAAAGCGGCCGCATTTAACCCTTTTAGGAAAACTATTATCGTACCCAAAGATGAATCAGATACAGAGATAATTGAGCATATTAAAAAGGGATTAGAAACGGTCTATCATCCTGTAGGTACCTGTAAAATGGGTCACGATGATATGGCAGTAGTGAGTGATACCTTGAAGGTACATGGTTTAAAGAGATTGAGAGTGGTAGATGCCTCCATCATGCCTACCATTGTTTCTGGAAATACCAACGCAGCCGCCATTATGATTGGGGAGAAGGCAGCGGATATGATTTTGGGTCAGTGAAGAGGGGGGCGACTGTTGAAGACTTACCTCAATATTTAAGGCTTAATCAGTAATGAAAATGGATGAAAAGCGGATTAAAAAATTGCTCAGTCTATCAACAAGAGGGCATCATTTGGCAACTACACCGAGTAGGATAGACCATGCCTTATTCATGGAGGCGAAACAAAATCTGTATGATCCTGAAGATAATCCATCAGGCTCATTCCCATTGAATGTAGCCGAAAACCAAATAATGGCACCAATAATAAAGGTGAAATTGATGACCCTTCTCAAAAATAATGAGATGCCGGATTGGGTTATGGGTTATACGCATTATTTGGGGCATCCTGAGGTAAGAATGATGATTGCACGATTTATGGAGCAACACTTGTGTGATTGTAAGATTCATCCTGACACCTTGGGGCTATCGGCCGGGGCAACAGCCATTGTGGAGGTGACTGCTTTTTTATTGGCCAATCCAGGAGATGTAGTGGTCATCCCAGCACCTGCTTATCCGATGTATACTAATGATTTTGGTATCAAGGCGGGGATCAGCCGCTATGATCTTCAAACCCATGATAACCTGCAAGAAATAGGTACAAAGGCACCCGTAACGATTGATTTATTGGAGCGTACTTGGGCAATATTGAAGGCCGAAGGTCGGTGCTTTAAAATATTATTGATTTCTTCACCCGATAATCCAACGGGCTGTAGGTATGAGGAAGACCAATTGCGTGCGCTGGCACGTTGGTGTATCGAGCATCAGGTTCATATGATTGTCAATGAAATCTATGGACTTTCCTTGATTGATACGACTCCTATTGACCATCCATGGAGTACGCAGGGTCAAGATGAATATGTATCTTTTGCCAAAATCATGGAAGAATTTGTCTCGGACTACCTACATCTCTGGTATGCATTTTCCAAAGATTTTGGGATGTCAGGGCTTCGTTGTGGGGTAGTGTATTCATTAAACAAGGGCTTCATATCCGGGCTTGAAAACATCAATGTGCCACACATGGTATCAAATATGTCTCAATGGATGATCAAAGAAATGCTCAGTGATGATGAATTTATAAAAAACTATATTGAGCAAAATAAAAAGCAGATTACTCGAAGCTATCAATGGGTAGTAGCTGCTTTGAAATTATTAGATGTCCCCTTCATTCCCAGTAGAGGGGGCATATTTGTCTGGATCGACCTATCTAGTTACTTGGATGCAGATAACGATGAGGCTGAAATAGCACTTTGGATGAATATCTATAAACAAACGGGTGTACTGCTGACCCCGGGCAAAGAGTTTAAGCATCTACAAAAGGGACTTTTTAGGATGGTTTATACTGCAGTTTCTTTTGATCACTTGAAGGTAGCTGTGGAGCGGTTGTCAGCTTATCTAGGGCAATTTAAAATTAGATGAGGTAGGATCGTTGGGGCCTATTGGTGTAGGTAGAGGTGATGGATCGGGAGAGGTGTGATAGATGTCTGTTAATGAGGTTTTGCAGTTTAGATAATTGCCTTTTAAGTTTAGATTTTTTCAAAAGGCTTAGACTATCTTTTTTGCATTTTTTAGGCTGTGGTATCCTTCTTGGGATCAGTTCCAATCAAATAATGATTAAAATTACTCTCAGTAGGGGATTCATAGATCCTATTTCGGTTGTTTTTGTTAAACCGTTCATCAAATTAAAACTGCTTGAAATTTGAAATTTTAGAGGGAGAGTCAAATTCATGTTAGATTTGAATATGCAAGCTATTAGTGTCTTTGATATTTTCAAAATAGGGGTTGGGCCTTCGAGTTCACACACGTTAGGTCCATGGAACGCAGCCTTAACTTTTGTCCAGCTACTTGACCTCGAGGCGTTAGATAGGATACAAATAGATTTATATGGTTCTTTGGCTAAGACAGGCAAGGGGCATGCGACCGATAAGGCCATTATACTTGGATTGATGGGGTATGAACCGAAGTCCGTAGATATTGCTCAAATTGCTCAAATGATCCTCGAGGTGCAAAAATCTAATATCTTGGTCATTCAATCGAAAGAAGTACATTTTGAGGGAGCAAGAGATATTATTTTTAATTCCTATGTGCATGAGCGTCATCCGAATACATTGATATTTAGTGCCTTTACTGGGGAAAAGTTACTTAAGCAACAACTTTTTGCCTCCGTAGGCGGAGGATTTATTGAAAGTGAAACTCCAGGAGAGACGCTACATTCCTTAGGAGATTTCCCATTTCCTATCAATAAAGGAGTAGATATTTTAGCCTACACGAGCAAAAAGGAGTGTACGATTTCAGATATTGTGTTACAAAATGAGCTGACTTTGCAAACCATTAAAGAGATAGATCAGCAAATTGTCTTAATTTTTGAAACTATGTTAGAGGCTATTTATCAGGGTTGTTGTGCGGAAGGCACTTTACCTGGAGGCTTAAATGTATCCAGGCGAGCCAAAAAAATATACGATAAGCTAACAGATTCTTTTGTTCATACGACAAGAGATGAATGGATGTCAGGTATTCAAAATGGATCTAAAGATTTTAGTGTTATCAATAAGTGGGTAAGTTGTTTCGCCCTTGCGGTAAATGAACAAAATGCTGCGATGGGAAGAATTGTGACCTCGCCGACCAATGGTGCGGCAGGTGTCATTCCCTCAGTCCTTCTTTATTATATACTTTTTTGTGATTATAGAGGCATAGAAGAGGTTAAGAAATTTCTTTTTACTGCAGGAGAGATAGGGTGTTTATTCAAAAAAGGGGCAACTATTTCAGCAGCCGTAGGAGGCTGTCAAGCTGAAGTGGGTGTATCATCGGCAATGGCAGCTGCTGGATTGGCTGAGGTGCTGGGGGGTACCCCTGAACAATGTCTGATGGCAGCAGAAATCGCGATGGAGCATCATCTTGGATTGACATGTGATCCGGTCAAAGGATTGGTCCAAGTACCTTGTATTGAACGCAATACCATGGGTGCCATCAAGGCGATTACGGCCGCAAATTTGGCACTGGAGAGTGATGCTTCGGCAGCCATTGTAAATATTGATACGGTCATTCAGACCATGTGGGATATCGCCAAAGACATGCATA
>Ga0209709_10005465_pt1 | contig 9994 bp, 8 predicted proteins | sample ArcticOcean_MG_C_2_FD_187435 | JGI IMG/M metagenome (GOLD analysis project Ga0209709, IMG submission 187435) | Marine microbial communities from western Arctic Ocean - ArcticOcean_MG_CB4_136 (SPAdes) (version 2) | ecosystem: Environmental > Aquatic > Marine > Oceanic | place: Arctic Ocean: Canada...
TAGTGATGGTGTGGAAGACAGTGTTGATGATTGCGCAAACACTCCTGTTGGCGCTGTAGTGGATGCCAATGGATGTGCTGATTCACAACTTGATGATGACAACGATGGTATCATGAACGATCAAGACACTTGTGCAAATACGCCTGTAGGAGCATCTGTCGATGCAAACGGTTGTGAAAACCAGGTCAATTCTGACGCTGATAGTGATGGTGTGGAAGACAGTGTTGATGATTGCGCAAACACTCCTGTTGGCGCTGTAGTGGATGCCAATGGATGTGCTGATTCACAACTTGATGATGACAACGATGGTATCATGAACGATCAAGACGCATGTCCAAACTCAACTGCTGGAGTGTCAGTGGATACAACAGGCTGTGAAATTCAGAGTAATCCAGATTCAGATAATGATGACGTTGGAGATAATACTGATACTTGCCCCAACACACCCGCAGGAGCATCTGTCGATACGAATGGTTGTGCAGATTCGCAACTTGACGATGATAATGACGGCGTCATGAATGATCTCGATGAGTGTAATAACACTGCCCAAGGGTTTGCAGTCGGAGCCAATGGTTGCTCGCTTGCTTCACTTGAAACAGATCAAGATGATGAAGAAAATGGATTACCTGGCTTCACTGTAATAATTTCAGTGATCGCTTTGCTTGGTGCAGCCTTCATTCGCAGAGATTGAAGCTGAATCAGGTATGCAGATTTCAAACTTAGGAATTAGAGTCCCCGCTCCCATGAGTGAGGATGTGAATGGCGGCGAATCCCCTCACGATAGAGCGTGGACAGTCCGAACTGATAGAATTAGAGTCCCCGCTCCAAGACTTGAACTGCAATCTGGGAGTCTCAACGATCTGCGCTCCATCCTTTGCGAACTTGCAAAGAACGCTAAGCTTGAGATGAAGCGAGGCAACAAAGGAGCCGTTGAAGAATTGCTTCAGGTTTTCATTGAGTCTGGTGAAAAGTTTTCAACTTTTGAAAAGAAATGTGTTGAAAAGAACAGAGGGTTACAACCCTTTGCAGAGCATAGCAAAGGGTTACCCTTTGTCGCGGAGGGTTCACAATGAAGGTACCCTTTGCAAATCTACCCAGGAAAGTGAAAGGGTTGCTCAAAGGGTCAAACAAGGGTCACCGCATTCGCATTACACCCTTTGCAACGACTCAACACCACGTGATTGGAACGATTAATCCAGAGTTAACATCAATAACGATCGATGAAACATCAATGGCTTATGTTCGTGTAAATCGTGAACATCTCGAAAACGAGGTTTTCCTCAATGAGAATTATTCGGCCATTTTAGTAGAACGACACGTGTCAAAATCCGCAAAGCGCGCTTTAGACGAGAAATTAGTGAACAATTCAAAGGAAATGAGCAGATGGAAGAAAGCAGCAAAAAAACAAGAACAATTCATGCCTGGAATTCGTGTCCGTAGAAACAGTCCTAGAATCTCTAAAGAAATGCGAGAACTACAAAAAGAAAATGAGAGATTGAAACGGCAAATCAACAACTCCTCTGGGATTGTTATGGAGATGATGATGACTGGAATCCTTCCAATGATCGAACCCCCACCTTTGCCAGTTTTTTAGAAATAAAGTTTCTAATTTAATTTCTTATTCTGTTAATTCTAGATATTTTTTATTCAGATTGAAAATCTGTATTATTTCTTCTTTGGTTCACCCCTAGATCCCCTGATATGGCTATAAGGTGGTGGCTCAAGGATTGCAGCGAAAAACACCGAGTGTGGTTTCAACACCCTCGCAGTGCAGCATTTATCGGAATCGTAAAATTCGCCAAGGCTAGATTTGAGTTTCTGATTTGAGAATTTTCAGGAATTTCTCTGATCAGATTTTCCTCGAAAAAATTTCTTAGATTTTCTCTGATACCCCCTTAGGGGTATCAAGATTTTTTCTGATTTGGGAATGTTCATTTACTTCATACTTGCAGGCTTGTCTGTCCCACGAAGTCTGTTCTGGTCATAGCGACTGGAAGCAAACGAGTGAGGGGGAAAGAATATGGAAACACACATTTTGAACAGCGAGATTATCGCTCAAAACGTAGCCCGCAAATTGATTGGAAACTATTGGCTCGGAGATTTTTCTTCTGACGAGTCGTTCATTGTTCGATATGTCGGACGATCAGATACATGTCTGCATCGGCGTCTCAAAGAACAAGCTGCCAAACACAAGTGGGAAGCCTTTGTCTTTCGCCCAACAAACCAGAAATCAGATCCAATCACTGAAGCATACAACATTGAATGTCGTGAATATCACTTACTCAAGCCAGTTGACAATTTGATGCACCCTGACAAACCATCTGGTTTACATCAGACTTGCCCTTATTGCAATATGATTGAACAATCAACAAAATCTGCTGATCGCTCTGTTGGGGGTGAAGCTTGATGGAGATTCGGAGAGAACAATTCGTCAGTAGCAAGGATTTCCTCAGATCAGCACGAGGAATGGGAATCAAAGTTTTGGAAGGTGTGTGTGAGATTATCGACAACTCACTCGATGCGGGTGCTGAGAACATCCGGATTGACATCGCAAAAAAGGAAAATGGCAACTTCAGATTTGTATTTACTGACGATGGATTCGGAATCCCTTTCGAACACACTGATGACCAAGGAGAAACGCACCAGGGAATTCCGTATGTGCTGACCTATGGCGGACGCATACCAAATCCACATCGCCCGGAACCGATTGGGAAATTCGGCTTTGGTTTGTCTCAAACTGCATCATGCCTGTCTTCACGAACTGAAGTATACTCCAAGACTGCTGATGACCTGCTATGGCGATATTCTTACTATGATTTTGACGAACTCGAAAAAGAAAACTGCATTCTTCCAGATGAAACAACGAGAAACCCTCCATGGATTGATTTACCCGAATGTGGAACAATCGTGATTATGGATAACGTTGACCAAGCGGATTATGTGCAAGCTCATGGGATTGTAGGCAAACTTACATCAAATTTAGGCAGAATATATCGATTGTTTTTAGCCAATGGATGCAATATCACAATCAGTCATGGAAAGACAGAGAAGAGAATCCTCATTTCAGATCCTTTGGTTCAGATAGAAAATTCACTCGAAGTCGCTGCTCTTGGAGGACCGTCCATCGATTATGGGGAAACCATCATCACTTTTGACAGAAATAATCCTCTTGGAGAAATAATTGACAATGAAACTGGCGAACCTGCAGAGTGTGCAATTATCTTCAAGCGATTAAGTGTTGAGACTGTCAAGAAAGCCCTCGACTTACCCTTGGTTGGTGGCGGAACTCAAAAACCTATGAACAAATGGAAACTCAATTCAAAGGGTCAAGGGTTCTCAGTCTTACGAAATGGCAGAGAAATTCAGTCAGGAAATACACTGAGATTGTTCGCAAAACATCCAGAATACAATTTCTTCCGAGCACAGATTGCTTTTTCCGAAGCCTTAGACGGTTTGTTCAATGTTCGTACGAACAAATCACGATTCAGCATCGACAATCAGATGAGACAGTTGCTTCACAAAAAACTCGGGGAAACAATCAACGCTATCAGGGCAGACACAAGAGCAGAGGTCAAAAGTCTCAAAGCAAAGGGTGAGAAAGCCACAATCCCTGTTGCGGAAATTATTGCAGCAGATGTCAAACACATGCTATCAAAACCACGGATTAGCGATACTGAGCGAGAACAAGGAAGGCAAGAAGTGAAACAAGAGGTTGCTGAAATTATCGCTAAAGTGGAAAAACAAGCCTTGGTTGAAGTGAAAAAGGCTGAATCATTGCTCAGCATGGCCAAGGAACATGGAGAACAAGCGGCGATTGCAACAGCCAGGCTAAATCTCCAGGTTACAAAAGAGAGCGCTGCTGAGGAAATTGAAACAAGCAGAAACCGCTTTGCTTTCGATTCTGCATGTAGGAAATTTACAGATGTGATCGGAAGTGGTGGATTGTTTGAACTCAAATCCAGAGGCGATCATGCATGGATTACGATCAACACGGCAACTGAATTCTACTCGCGAGTCTACAGCCTTGCTGAAAAAGATGCAAACCTCGAAAGCCTATTGGATCTGATGATTTTCTCCATCGCATGGTCGGAACACGTTGATAATCACGATCAGAAACCAAATTGGGAGCATATTCGTAGGGAAATTTCAACCCAAGCGGAAATCTTTGTTGGTTCTATGGCCAACCTCATTGAAGGAGGTGAAGCATGATGGCAAATCGACGAGAACGCTTTGTTACCACCAAACAATTCCTCGATTCTGCTCGTAGCCTCGATATTACGACGATTGAAGGGTTCTACGAGATGTTCGACAATTCCTTTGATGCTGATGCAACCATGATTCGAGCCCACATTGAAAAAAATGAAAATGGAAACCTTCGATTCATCATCGTGGATAACGGTCGTGGAATCAAGAACATACACGTGGATGATGAAGGTGAATCCCACCAAGGGATCCCCTACGTATTGGCATATGGAGGTAGTATTCCTCACCCTGGCCGAGAGCGAGAACACCATCGCTCAATTGGGAAATTTGGCGTTGGCCTTTCCCAAACGGTCTCCTGTCTTTCGACACGGACTGAAATCTACACCAAGACTGCCGAGGACAAGGACTGGCGATATGGTTACTACGATTTCAAAGAGCTGTATGAATCGGAAGACTGTACCTTAGAGCCAGAGACATTCAAACGCCCACCATGGATTGACTTGCCCGAGACTGGAACCATCATTGTCCTTGATGATGTCGACAAGGCCAAGCGCAAAGAACGACCAATATGGATCCTCAATGAACTCGAAGAAACGCTTGGAAGAGTATATCGCCGGTTCCTCAACGATGGACGAACACTTTCACTGTCGGAGAAAAAGAAGAAGAAAATCCTAGAACGAAGCATTCGACCGTCCGATCCATTGCATCAAATGCCTCGAAGCACGGAAGTTCAGACCTTTGGAGCATCAGAAGACTATGGAACGGTAACAATTGTCTTTGATGAGACCAATCCACTGGGCTACATTCCGAGTTTTAGAACCGGACGTCCTGCTGAGATTCGAATTCGTATGGTTCGCCTTGGAATGGAAAACATACGCCGGAAACTTGGGATTGCACTTTCTGGTCAAGGTTCTGTTACAGGTGGCCAAGCGAAAAGCCCACTGAAAAAATGGGGTATTAACAACGAAAGTCAAGGATTCAGCATTGTTCGAAATGGTAGAGAACTCCATCATGCCGAAACATTAGATCTCTTCACACGAGATAGCGACTACAACTATTTCAGAGGTGAACTTGATTTTGATGACGAACTGGACAGCCTCCTTCAGGTTCAAACCAACAAATCTCGTTATGAGATGCCCAAGCGACTTCAGAACATGATCTCAGACCGATGCTTGAACACCATCAACCAAATTGCACGAGATCACAAGAAAGAGCGTAATACAATCAACATACGAAAGCAAAAGCTGGAGACTCCGAAGGCTGAACAAGCCGCAAGAGCTGCGGCCAACCATCCTGAGTTCAAACGAAGAAAGATCACACCAGAAGAGAAGAAGAAAGCGGAAGCGACGATTGCTGAGCGTGTTGAGGCAATGGTGAAATCAGCAGAACAAGAAGGTAAAGCTGAGGTAGAGGCTGCGAAAGAAGTTCTTGAAAGCGCTCAACAAAGCAGGGACAAGAAACGCATCCAAGATGCCGAGATAGCTGTCGAGGCTGCTAAGAAGGAAGCAGTGGTCAGAGTTAAGACAATACGTGACCGATTTGAATTCAGCTCACCCGTCCGTAAGTTCTACGGCAAGGTAGGCAGCGGTGACATTTACCAAATCGAAGACCATGGTACCGAAGTGTGGGTCACAATCAACATCGACTCACCATTCTACAAGATGCTCTATGAACGAGCCACACAGTCACCAGAGATGGAGTCCCTGCTCGATCTTATGCTGTTCTCGATCGCTCATTCCGAACATCTTCACGGGCATTCTGATATGATGCAGAAGTTCTGGGACCATGCCCGAAGCAAGGTATCGAACAACGCGTACACCTTTGTTGGCCGAATGGCAAGAAATGACTCCGGTTATTGATGTTCGAATTCGGTTTGACTTCGGGAACAACACAGTTTCGTCAGGCGAGTAAGTTCTGCCCTCCACTAGTGGAGGGCAGGCGGAACCGACCATTTTGTTCGACAACCAGCATCCTTTAGAACCCTCGACGACAGACTCAACATTGCCTCCGGCGAATCTGTTGGGAATACTCCCTCAGCTCTAGGGGAGGTAGGTGACCAAAGATGTCCCAAGAAAAACCAGCTCAGAAGAGCCCGAACCAAGAAGCAAGCACACGAACGACTCTCAGCAAGGGGGTGAGTGACGAATGCTACTGATCATTCTTCAACTCCTATTGGCTTCACTTCTCGCTGGTTGCGTCCGATTCCATTGGGGCGCTCAACACCGCTTGGAAATGATCACAAACACTGGCGTCATCCGTGATGTTCAAGAGATACTCGAATACGAGACGGGCCTCATGAATTTCTACGCAATCGACTTCGAAAACTGCGCCGATCGAGACCTGGTCGTCGTACTGTTACGAGTTCACAACGCTGGCGGCAACATCAACGAAGCGGCGGCAACCTACTTGCCTCCATCATTCGAGGTATGCGAGGAGCACAGCCTTACGACCACTGACGTTGATGTCGACGAGGATGGAGTTTACTTCGCCCACCTCGCCACATGCGAAGTATGCAACACAGTTCACGACCTGGAAGAGATCAACCACGACACCCAGGAACCTGACTATTCAAAAGAAGACCTCAGGGATGCCCGTCAATCCCTTGGCGAGCGAGAAGTCGAAGGGGGCGTTTGAAGTGGCTTACAACTTCGAAGATTTTGGCCTTCCCGAAAACCTCCATGATGAAAGGGCACCCCACAAGTTTTGGTCAACGCGAACAAACCGACGCTCCTTCTTGACATGGTTGGCATTCCGATTAGGGATGCTACTGCCGGCTGAGTCGCAGGATGCATGGTACCAATTGACAAATCAAGACATCGTGAGCCCTTTCCCTGGAGAACGTCCATTTGGAAGTAATTTGCTCAATTGGAAAGTCCTCAACCCCAACCTACGCCGACACTACGTTTTTGTCATAATGGATGCCTTTCCAGAGGTCGAGTGGGATATCTTCTCCTTTACCGGGAGATTGAACCTAAAGGGAAGTGGTCATGTTCTTCGAACAGGATACACTCTTCCACATCCGGATGAAGAAGTGATTTCCGAGAACTCGCGAATCATTACAATCACTGGTCCTGACATTTGTCGACCCTACTTTGACGAAATCGCTAGCCGCCTTGGGATTGCCAATGACAACTCAGCTCTTGGATGGAGTCAAACTACGATTGCCAAGATAACTGAATTAAGCCCCCCAATGCCAAAGTGGGAAGCAGTGAGAGGGGTCTTTTCCAATTCCCTTTACACCGCATTAAGTCTAAACTTTCCAGAAGTTGGTTATCTTCCATGGCAGGTCGGTGGCAATGGGACTGTAGGATTTGGAAACCCTGACAGAGTTGGCATTGAACAGGCAAGGGCTGATGTTCGAATGATTTTGACGTACTATGTTCAAACCAGGTTTATGCTAAACGTAAACGAAGTTGGATTAGATATCCTGTACCAAGTGGGCCAACGTGGTCTCAACACGGTCAATGGTGTATGCAAAAATCACTACGGAGGCGCACCCCAACGCATGATTGAGTTCGCTTATCCAGAACATGACTGGGACCCCACCAGATTTGGCCAGCGTAAAGAACGCCAAGCCCTTGCCTACCATTCGATTCGTTCTTGGCTAAGTGAAGATGAATTGACCGAGATGGATCAGCAAACTAACGGAGGCTGGGAACACGATCTCTCGTTGGATTTGGGTTCCCTTTTCCCGCGAACTGCACTCATTACGGCATACACTGCTGGCTCTGAACCGCATTACTTTGGCGGAAGCACTCGAAGGAACGCCATTTCAGGAGACATTTACGTGCACCCTCGCAGACTGATGGTGGATGTGTTGGGGGAAGACCACACTGACCCTTCTCTATCTCGTTCAAATCAACGCTCTGAAGAAGACCTCAACAATCGGTTCCACCAAAGATGGGTTCAAGATCGTCAGCGTTGGGACCTCTGCATCAGGAATGGCATCCATGTTATTGCAATTGGACCAAACTTCAACTTCACGGATGCCGAAGTCCGTGAATTACATACTATTGTCGAGAGTCTAGCATCGGGTTCACCATCTTTCAATCACATCGGATTTCCTGAAGACTATCAACTGCCTGTTTTCGGTCCCCTTGGTCTCTTACACATGGCACCCCCTACTTCAACAAGTCTTGGAGGAACCTGTTAAATGGTGGCACACCCAATGTCTGTCCATGAACGAGTTATCGAACAACAGCGAGCCACTTTTTGACAAAACTCTGTCAAAAAATGAAGACCTTAAACCCACCATCTACGACCTTGTTTCATGGCAACTCGCCAGCCCCCGGCTGCGTCGACTCCATGTCGACAGCACGTTGCGAAACTGGCGTTCCAGCTTGGCATTCTATGGTGATATTCTGAAACAGTTTACACCCGACGACCTGCTCTTCGAAGGCATGTTTGGCCTCTTCTTGGACGGGGTTCAGGCCTGCCTGTGTCGAACGAAATTGGCCGTCTCAACGGTCAACAACTACACTCAGGTTCTGCATGGCAACCTTTTGGTTCTGGCTGAAGTGAACGAACGAGTGCGTCAAGATGTGAAACAAGGGATTCGCAACCTGAGGAAGAAACAGAAGAAAGTTGTCCAATCGGCCCAACCGATCAACGATGAGGTCCTCGTTAAGTGGCTGAAATCGCTGGACGGCTACTGCGACAACCCAAAGTCAGCTCCGAACTTGTTCAAATTGGCTCGCCCGACCAGTAAAATGGCGTACAAGAACGAGATGTCAAAGTACCACTTGCTGTTGCTTCGAGGCTATGTTTGGTTAATGTTGGCCACCGGCGCTCGCACGGGTGAAATTCGAGGATTGACCAGCGATGACATCAATGACAAAGAGGTCACGAGAACCGTGTACAAAATGAAGATCGTTGGGCAGTCCATTACCTCTGAACTGCCCGAGTTCATTCAAGCAAGGATTCGCCCGATGTTGACCTCCATCAAGGAGCATGTACCGCAAGCAGAACTTTTGTTCTGCGAGCATGAGAATAAGAAGGGAAAGGGCACGATTGATCCAGGACTGCTCCAAGAGATGGTCAAAGGGTCAATGATCGCCGTTGGGATGCCGCCGACCACTCCCGGGGGATACTACCGGCTCCACGATTTGAGAAAAGTATGGGCTCGCTGGATCAATGAAAACGGAGGCTCCTTGGAGGCGATATCCTCCTTCCTAGGACATTCGTCTACCCAAGTCACCTACAACGCCTACTTCCACGCTGAACACAAGCGAACGTTAGCCCGTGAAGGCCAGGAGAAGGGCCTCGATCACTTGCACTCGTTGCTTGCCCCTCAGCCGGAAAACCTGCGTGAACGCATGGATGAACTGCGGCGCATTCTTACAGAGGCTGGGTCCATTTACGAGGAAATGTCCTTCTCTCTGCGCCATAACATCGAACGCACACGGGCCTCTCGCGCTCATGCTCTAGCATTGGTCCCCGCTCCCATGAGTGAGGATGTGAATGACGGCGAATCCCCTCACGATAGAGCGTGGACGAACCGAATGGCTACGATTAGAGTCCCCGCTCCCATGAGAGAGGATACACCAGAAATCGTTCAACCTCTCGATAGAGCGGGGAACACGATAAAATCTGATGCTATCGAAGTGGTCCCCGCTCCCATGAGAGAGGAAGTAAATGGAAACGCCCAACCTCTCGATTCAGCGGGGACGAACCGAATGGCTACGATTAGAGTCCCCGCTCCCAGACTTGAACTGGGGACACCCTGATGTCTGCTGAGACGATTGAATTAACAACTACAGTCAGGTGCTCTACCAACTGAGCTAAGCGAGGT
>Ga0209709_10005466_pt1 | contig 9992 bp, 8 predicted proteins | sample ArcticOcean_MG_C_2_FD_187435 | JGI IMG/M metagenome (GOLD analysis project Ga0209709, IMG submission 187435) | Marine microbial communities from western Arctic Ocean - ArcticOcean_MG_CB4_136 (SPAdes) (version 2) | ecosystem: Environmental > Aquatic > Marine > Oceanic | place: Arctic Ocean: Canada...
AATGAATTCTGTTAAAACAAAAACAAAAAATATTCTTCCAGGATACATCTACTATGGGAATACAGTAAAAAAGATAAAAAAAAATATACTGGGCCTTAAAAGAAACAAAATTAATTCAGATATTTTAAAAAAAGAGAATGTAAGATTTGTTAAGTTGGCCAACAATAGAAAATAATGAAAAAAGATATAGCTATATTATTACCCTATAAAGAAAAATATAATATTAAAAAAGCTGGTGCTGCTTCAATATGGGTTAAGGATTATTTAAATTTATCGAAATTAAATTCTAGGACGATTGTTTACGGAAATTTAGACAATAAATTTAAACCATTAACAAATAATTTTAGAAATATAGATTTAAAAAAAAAAGTAATTCGAAAGAATATTTCTTATACAAATAAACTCTATGAAGAATATCTCATAAATAATTTTTCTATTATAGAAATTCATAATAGGCCAGAATCATTATTATATTTAATTAAGAAAAAGATTAAATCAAAGTTAATATTTGTATTTCACAATAATCCAAAAGATATGAGGGGATCCACCACTGTCAAAGAAAGACTTTTTATAGCAAGAAATACAACACAAATTTACTTTGTTAGTAATTGGGTAAAGGAAAAATTTTTTGAAGGCCTACCCTATAAAAATAGAAATAATTGTGAGATTTTATATCCCGGTATCAAGCCTTTGAACATTTTTCCTAAAAAACAAAAATTAATAATATTTTGTGGAAAGCTCAACTCTTCAAAAGGATATGATATCTTTGGATCAGCTATATTAAAAATTTTAGATAAATTTAAAAATTGGAAAGCTATAGCAATAGGTAATGAACCTAGAGAACAATATAATTTTTTTCATAAAAATTACAAAGTTTTAGACTGGATACAGCACAAAAAAATTCTTGAATACTACTCAAAAGCATCTATTTCAGTTGTTCCATCAAGATGGCTGGAACCCTTTGGCAGAACAGCAATGGAGTCAGCTGCTCATGGATGCGCAACTATAACTAGCAAAAACGGAGGTTTACCAGAAACTTTTGATAATGACCTATTTTTAGATGAAATTTCAAGCAATGAAATATATCGCCTTATTCTAAAGTTAGTTAAAAATCGCAAACTAAGAGAAAAAATTCAAAAGAGAAATTTTTCGAATGTTAAGCATAAAATATTAAATAAAGTTCGACAGCTGGATGATTTTAAAAATTTTTTATTAAGTTCTCAATTTAACTTTAATAAAGGTTCGAAGCTTAAGATATTACACATATCACAATTCGATGACCGTAATGATTATCGACTATTCAATATCTCTATTTCTAGTAAATTATCAAAGGGTTTTATTAGAAATGGCCACGATGTGATAAATTTCAGTTATAGAAATTTTTTAAATAAAAATATTTTAAAAGATAGAAATCAAACTATTAACCAAAAAGTGTTAGATATATCTGATAATTACAAGCCTGATTTAATCGTTCTTGGTCATAATAATTTTTTATATAGTAAAAACATTGAACAATTAAAATCTAAACATAATACTAAAATTTGCTTATGGTATGAAGATGCACTTGGTAAGAGGGGACAAGGACCTCAATGGAGAGAGAATCTTAATTTAATTGAAAGAAACAACTTGCTTATTGATTCATATTTTACCACAACACATCCAGATGAAATTTTTACGACTATAGATAAAAAAAAAATGAACCATTTACCAATACCTGTGGATGAAAATATTGAAAACTTAAAGTTATATGAAAGTAAAATTGATTATAAAGATCTTTTTTTTGCGTTAAGTCATGGTGTTAATTTTGGAAAATTAAAAAAAGGTAAAACTGATGACCGTGAAGTATTTATTGAAAAATTAATGTGTAAATATCCTGGTATAAATTATAATATCCTAGGAATAGCCGATGAAAACCCGAAATGGAATTATGACTACTATAACGAATTAAATAAATGTAAAATTGCATTAAATTTAAGCAGAGGAAAACCAATTAAACTCACATCTAGCAACAGGATAGCCTCATTAATAGGTAATGGAATATACACATTTATTGATTCTGGAACTCAATACAATAAAATATTCAATGAAAATGAAGTTGGGTCTTATAATTCTATAAACGATTTGGGTAATAAAATTGAGTACTTACTGTCAAATCCTGATAAAATTAAAAGATATGCTAAAAATGGAAAACAGAAATATTTTAAACTTTTTAATAATCAACTAATATCTGCAGATATAATAAAAAAGACGTTTTAATAAATGAACTATAGAATTGCTTTAATTGGTTTTGGTTATTGGGGTCCTAAACTTGCTAGAAATATTAACAATTCTAACATGTTTAAGATTGATTTTATAATTGATAATTCAAAAAAAAATTTAGATAAAGCTAAAATTGACTTTCCACTATCTAAACTATTAACATCTTACACAGATTTAAAAAAAAATGACGTAGATCTAGTGGTTATTTCATCACCGACAAAAACTCATTATAAAATAGCTAAATATTTTCTTAACTTTAGCCATGTTTTGGTTGAAAAACCTCTTTGTCTCAACTCAAAAGATATTATAGACCTAGAAAAAATATCAAAAAAAAATAACAAATTATTATTTGTCGATTATCCTTTTCTTTTTTCGGGTTCAATTAATTTTATAAAAAAAGTTATTATGAATAAAAAATATGGAAAACTCATAGAGATTGAAAGCTTTAGAGAGCAGGCACCCATTAGACAAGATGCGGATGTTGTATGGGATCTGGGCGTGCATGATATATCAATATTAAAACACTGGTTAAATGAAAACCCAATCAAAATTAAATCTTTAAAATATAATACTGTTAATTCTAAAATGAAAGATACCGCGTATATAAACCTTGAATATGAGAATAATCTAAAAGTCTTTATTAAAAATTCTTGGGTATCTCCAACCAAAATTAGATTTATTAAATTAAAATTTGAAAGAGCTATAATTTATTGTGATGAAAATGAGCCAATTTACAAACTTAAGATTTATACTAAAAAAAATAGTTCAAGTCTTATTTATAAACTTGATGTACCTGAGCTTGACTTATCAGAGCCTCTTTTTAACTTAATTAACTATGTGGGTAATAGTATTTCAAAAAATAAAAATCCTATTTTTGATAAAAATTTTAATTTAGACATAACAAAAATTCTTGAGAAAATTTAATATGATTAAATTTTTAGATTTATACAAACAGGATCAAAAACTACATAAAGCTATATTAAAAGATATAAAAACTTTATTCAAGAAAGGTGATTTTATTTTAGGTAATGAAGTTATTAAATTTGAAGATAACTTTAAAAATTTTTGCCAATCTAAGTATGCTATAAGCTGTGGTAATGGTACGGATGCACTAACTATTGCATTAAAATCTTTAGATTTACCTAATTATTCTGAAGTAATAATTCCGGCTATGACATATTGCTCCACTGCATTTGCTGTTATTAATGCTGGATTAACACCCATTCTAGTTGATACTGAATTTTTAAAACCTACAATTGACTTGATTGATTTAAAAAAAAAAATTAATAAAAAAACTAAAGTAATCCTTCCAGTACATTTGTATGGCTCTGTCGCTAATCTTAATGGCATTAAAAAGATAATTGGAAAAAAAAATATATACTTGGTAGATGATTGTGCACAGGCACATGGTGCATACGATGATTCAATTAATTCACAAAATAGAAAAAGAATTGGATCTACGACTGATATTTCATGTTTTAGTTTATATCCAGGAAAAAACCTTGGAGCCTATGGTGACGCAGGCATAATAACCACAAATAATAAAAACCTATTTAACAAAATTAAAAAAATTAGAAATCTTGGTTCAGACAAAAAATTTGTACACGATTATGTAGGAATTAATAGTAGGTTAGACACTATCCAGGCAATAATATTAAATAAAAAAATAAAAAATTTATCAAATTATAATAAAAATAGACAAAAGATCGCTCAATTTTATAATAAAAATATTATTAATAAAAAAATAACAAAATTAATTTATTCCAAGTCTTGCGTTTATCATCAATATGTAATTTTAATAAAAGATAAAAAAAAGCTCATTAATAAGCTTAATTCAAAAAAGATAGGATTTGGTTTTCATTACCCATACGCCATTCATCAATTAGATGTTTTCAAAAAAGATTTCAAAAATAAGAAGTTTGTAAATGCAGAAAGACTTGCAAAAGAAGGTATAAGCATACCAATAGATCCTAACCTTAGTCAAAATGAACAAAACATTATAGTGAATACACTAAATGCTCTCTGAAAATAATTATGTGCTTATATTAAAAAATGATGCGGTTGGTGATTTGTGTCAAAGTCTTACTGCTATTAATAACGTTATTGAAAATAATAAAGATAAAAAAGTTTTGATTTATTTATCAGAACGTAGTGAGAAGTTTAATTTTTTAATTAAAGGAGCCAATACAATATTTAAAAAACTTAATTATGATTTATCTTTTAAAGAAAAATTTAAATTAATATATTTTTTATATATTTCTAAAATTTCAGATATTTATATTCTAACTCCTAAAAATTTTTATTATTATCTACCCTATATATTTAGAAATATTAAATTTCATGCACTATGTATAAATGGTCCTAAAAATTATAAGAGACCTCATGAGTATTTAAGAAAGTTTCTTTATAAATATGTAATTAATGATCGTAGAGCTATATATAAAAGAGACCACACATCAGAAATCCAGAATAAGTTAACCTTTAAAAATAATCTAAACTCAAGAAAAGAAATATTAGTGAATGGTTCTGAATATTTAAAATCTCATTTACCAAATAATTATATATATTTTCATATTAAAAAAAGTATTACAGATAAGTTATCTTGGGACATATCTGCGCTTAAGTTACTATTTGATGAGTTATTAAAATATTATGATTACGTTATTTTTACAAAGGATTTAGAGAAAGATAAGCAATTAAATAATATAAATGATGAATTTAATGTTATTGATTTTAACACTAAACAGGCGAACTATAAAAATATAAATTCTAAAATCATTCTTTTTGACAACATTCAAGGTCAAGACTTATATTATACAATACGTAATTCAGCGAAGATATTAGCATTTCATGGAATGATGACTAATCTTGGTGCCATAGAATACAAAAAAGTTATTGATTTGTGGTTTTGTGATATCAATCATTTTAATGACTACAGAAACTATAGAAACGCATTTTATGAATTTAAGCCTGTTTATAAAGGTTATGATTTTACAATCCCAAGTAAAGACATATTAAAAACGATTAAAAAAATCACTTATTCTTTAAAAAAGGATGCCTAAAAATATTATTTTACGTCTATCAAATGAAGTTGGTAACCAGATGTTTATGTATGCTGCTGCATATTCAATAGCAAAAAAAATGAATAGATTGCTATTTCTGGATGATCAAACAGCTTTTCTTTTAAAAAAAAATATCAGTTCATATGGTTTAAATCATTTTAAAATTAATGCACCTATAGTTAGTGATGATTTTAAATTTAAAAATACTAAAGGTTATCTAAAAAGAAAATTTCTTATTAAAACAGATTTTATGAGAATCAAAAAAAGATTTTTTATTGAACATAAAGACAAAAATAAGATTACAAATTTTAATTTAGATTTATTGACAGAGTCTTTTGATGATAATTTTCACTTAGAGGGTCATTTTGAGAGTGAAAAATATTTTAATGATATTAAAAGTGATATCAAAAACGAGTTTACTTTTAAAGAGAATGATCATTTTAAAAATAATTTTTTATATAAAGATATCAAAAAATTTAATTCTGTTGCTATATGCTTAAGACAAAATCGTTTTTTAGAGGGCAGGGGCAAAAACAACAATATGAATAGAGAAAAGTCCAAAAACTTTACTATTGAACAAATCAATTACATAAATAAGACTGTAGATGTAGTTAAGACTAAGATTAATAACCCCCAATTTTTTTTATGGTCCAATGATTTAAAATCTATACCTAAAAATAAATTTAACTTTAAGTGCACTAGTGTTGATACTTCTAAAATTACTGAAGTTGTAGACAATAGAATATTAAGTCTTTTTTTACTAAAAAATTGTAAACATTTTATAACCACATCCTCTTCTTTTAACTGGTGGGGAGCTTGGCTTTCTACTAATCCTAATAAACTAGTTTTTAGACCATCTGATAAAAATTTTTCTGATTATAAAATTAACAATAAAGATTTTTGGCCATCAGATTGGATTTTAATTAAGTGAAAATTTTGTATCGTCCTGACATAGATGGTTTAAGAGCATTATCCGTTATTGCTGTAATTCTATATCATGCAAATTTTCAATTTAATGGTCAATATTTATTTCGAGGTGGTTATATTGGTGTGGATATTTTTTTTGTTATTTCTGGTTATTTAATCACTTCATTAATTGCTAAAGAGTTAAATGATACTAGTAGTTTCAGTTTTGTTAACTTTTATTTGCGTAGGGCTAGGCGTATTTTACCAGTTTTAATATTAATAATTCTTTGTTTTATACCTTTTGCTTGGTTTTACTTATTGCCCAATTCCCTGACTGATTTTTCTAGTTCAATTTTTTTCTCAACATTTTTTACTTCAAATTTTTTTTTTAATAATGTAGGTCATGATTATGGTGATGCATTATCAATTACAAAGCCATTTCTTCACACCTGGTCACTTTCAGTTGAAGAACAATTTTATATTTTATACCCATTATTTTTCTTTTGCTGTTTTAAATTTATAAAAAATAAACTTTTATTTTTACTAATATTTATATCTCTTCTATCTTTAGCTTTAGCACAATATGGTAGTATCAATTTTTCTATTAGTAATTTTTACTTATTACCCACACGTATTTGGGAAATATTTTGTGGAGCTATTTTGGTTGTAATGAACAGTAATAAAAATAATAATAAATTTTCTAAAGATATCATTTCATATATTGGTTTAACACTTGTTTTATTATCTTTCTATTTTTTTACAGATGATACTTTACATCCATCTTTTAAAACTGTTATTCCAGTTTTTGGAACTATGCTTGTCTTAAGATTCTCTAATAATAACTTTATTTTTAGAATCTTATCTCATAAATTATTAGTCTTTATTGGGCTAATTTCTTATTCTTTATACCTTTGGCATTATCCTATTTTCTCTTTTTCAGAAATACTAGGTTTTGATTCATCTAATATAAATAAAATTATATTTATTTTAATTTCATTTTTTTTATCAATAATTTCTTACTTTATGATTGAAAAAAAATTTCGAAATAAAAAATTGATAGGTAATAGATTGTTTTTTTTTTATTTAATTACTTCAGTATTGATTATTTCTATTTTTACTTTTCTTATGAATAAAGAAAAAGGATACCCAAATAGAGCGCATTTAATATTTAAAAAAGACTTTAAGGAAAAACCTTGGGAATCATTAAGGATTGATGAAGAGATTTGTCATCTAAAAACAAAAAAATTCTGCAATATGAATCCGGAAGGAAAAAATGGTTCTATTTTTTTAGTTGGAGACTCTCATTTAATTACAATGGGTAAACCCCTGTCTGAAAACTTGATTAAAAAAGATTATAATTTTATTTCTATGACTAATGGTGGCTGTTACTTTTTTCCAAATTTTAAATATATCAATGAAATAACACGTAAAACTCTTTTTGGTTGTGATGAAAAATATCAAAATAAAAGATTACAGCTTATTAAGAATAAAAAGAATTCAATTGTAATTATTGGTGGTAATCTTAATAGGTATTTAAGTAATACGGATGTTCGTGGGATTAGATCACCTTTTATATTTACTAATAATAATAATATTTCAATCGAAGAAAATCTTACCAATTCTATTTATGACTTGTTAGATAGTGATATTAGAATCATATTAATTTATCCTATACCTGAGCTTCCATGGGATCCTTTAAATAAGATATTCATTTCATCTAACTCTAGAAATCTTAATGATGTAAAAAAATTTATATCTACGAATAATGTTTCTACTACATTTCATGATTATAAAATGAGAAGCAAAAAATCTTTTGAATTATTAGATAAAATCAATCATGAGAATTTATTTAAAATTTTCCCTCACACGGTTTTTTGTAATAAAAATAATGGCAAAACTTGTCCTGTACACAATAAGGATAATATTTTTTATTTTGATAGTGAACATCTCTCCATAACAGGTGCAACCATGCTGCAAGAAGAGGTTTTAAAAATAATTAATACTTTTGATTAGTTTTAATTTATATTTTAATTTATATTTTAATTTTGTTTAATGCGTTATTTTTAAAAAGGTTTGCATCTTTTATATACCTTCTTACCATTTCTGTGGACTTATGACCTGTCATTGCCATAATACTTCGCTCTTCTACACCAGCTTCAGCTGCAGAGGTTGCAAACCCCGACCTTAGACTATGACCAGAGTAGTTCTTACTATCTATACCGGCTAAATTTAGGTATTCTTTGATAAGCAAAGCTACTGTTTGGTCTGTTAATCTATTTTCTGATAGCTTTGAACCTTTAACAAACCTTCTAAACACAGGACCTGTAGTTATCTTTGATATTTCTATCCATTTTTTCAAAGACACTACGGGACAATATTGAGAACTATCAAAGTAGGGCAGTGCTTTTGCAAAACCCTCACCAAATTGATCTGTTTTAGACCTCTTAATATTGATTTTTAAGCCTTCTGTAACAAAGTCTAGATCATCAAAGTCTAGTGAAACAATCTCATTTCTACGAAATCCACCTGAAAAACCGATTAAGATTATGGATCTATCTCTAAATTTCTTAATTTCTTCCTTGTTTTGTTGATCTATAACATTAATTACTTCTTTCAAACTATTGATTAATATAGGTTTTTTACTTTTTTGAACACTTCCTTTTCTTCTTTTTATACCCATAATATTTTCAATAATTGCAGGATGTTTTGTATCTAAATAATGCCCTTTTAATTTGTGAATTACACCTATTGATACCAACCTGCGCTTTAAAGTGCTCATTTTAGCTTCTTTTGTTGATAAATGAGTTAAATATAAGGAAACTATTTTTGGTTCAGACGGTAGGGACTTAAATCCATTTTGAGCACAGAATATTCCAAAATCCTTGAAGTCTGATTTATATGCTCTTACAGTGTTATTAGCCTTAGAGCTTTGTAGGTTTAATAATGTTTCGTCGTGTAATTTTTTAATATCTATTGTTAATTCAGTATTAGCTGTTGGTTTTATCTTATGTATTGAGAATGGGTTTTTTAATGTCATATAACGTTATTACTATTGATAACCTTTAATTATCGTTAGTAATATATTAAGTGATTTAGTCTGTCAATAACTATAAATATTTTTATGGATGATGTAATTATTATCCTACAATTGTTGTGGGAAAGTAATGTTTTGCTGATAGTATTTATCATTTTACCAGCCATTGTATTATTAGGTTCATGGTTTTTTGGCAGCCGAATTCGTGATGATGTCTTCGTTGATAAATATCTAAAAGAAAGCTTTGATGCTTTTAAAACACTTATGATATTCAGCAATTTTATTTGTTATGCTTTTGTATATCTTGTAAAATAAAATTAATATTTTGAGTATTGATTTCAATGACTTAAAACTATAAATTAAACTAAATGATTAGAAAATTAGAACAAAAAGATAAGGAAAATTGGGCTAAATTATACAATGGTTATGCCGATTTCTATAAAGTCCCAATGAATAAAGGAATTTTAGACACTTTATGGGGATGGATTCACGATGAAAGTCATGTTGTTGATAGTATTTGTTTTGAATTAGAGGGTAAAATCGTTGGAATTGCTCATTATAGAACAATGCCAAGACCAATTAAGGGCCAATATATTGGTTTTTTAGACGATTTGTTCGTAGAGCCAGAATTTAGAGGTCAAAAAATAGCTCAAAAACTCATTAGTCACCTAAAATCATTATCTAAAGCCAATAATTGGAATGGAATTCGTTGGATCACCCACTCTTCCAAT
>Ga0209709_10005467_pt1 | contig 9989 bp, 8 predicted proteins | sample ArcticOcean_MG_C_2_FD_187435 | JGI IMG/M metagenome (GOLD analysis project Ga0209709, IMG submission 187435) | Marine microbial communities from western Arctic Ocean - ArcticOcean_MG_CB4_136 (SPAdes) (version 2) | ecosystem: Environmental > Aquatic > Marine > Oceanic | place: Arctic Ocean: Canada...
CACAGTTATGTAAAAAATATAAAATTAAAAAGAATTTGATTAATCCTATTTATTTAAGTTAAAATTAACTATGTCAGAAAATATTGAACAAAAGTGCTTAGCTAAAGGAGTTAAACTTACGGATCAAAGAAAAATTATTGCTAAAATTATGTCAGAGTCAAATGATCATCCTGATGTAGACGAACTTTATAATAGGGTTTCAAAAATCGACTCAAAAATTAGCATTGCAACAGTTTATAGAACGGTAAAACTATTTGAAGAATCTGGAATTTTAGCAAAGCATGAGTTTAAAGGAGGAAAAGCAAGATACGAGGAATTAAATGAAGGTCATCACGATCATTTAATAGATGTTAAATCAGGAGAGATTATAGAGTTCGTTGATGAGGAGATTGAAAAATTACAAGAAAAAATCGCAGACAAATATGGTTATAGATTAGTGGATCATAAATTAGAATTATATGGAGTTAAAAAGAAACCCTAATCTAATGTTAAAAAAAATTTTCATTAAAACTTTTGGTTGTCAAATGAATGAATACGATTCAAATCGTATATTTGATACGGTAAAAAAAATAGGTTTTGAAAAAACAGATAAATATGAAGATGCAAATTGCTATGTTTTAAATACTTGCCATATAAGAGATAAAGCAAAAGAAAAAGTTTATCACGAAATTGGAAGGGTAAAAAAAATTTTTAGATCAAAGAAAAAACCAATTGTGATTGTAGCTGGATGCGTTGCTCAAGCTGAAAATCAAGAGATGTTAAAGAGGGAGCCCTATATTGATATAGTTATTGGACCACAATCATACCATAAAATTAATGACACCATACAAAAGCATATAGACAATAAGAAAAAAGAAGAAGAGACAGAATTTGATACGATTTCCAAATTTAATTATTTAAGTAAAATTAGAAATAAAGATAGTAAGGTGTCTTCTTTTTTAACAATTCAAGAAGGATGTGATAAGTTTTGTCATTTTTGTGTTGTTCCATATACACGTGGGCCTGAATACTCTCGACCATTTAATCAGATCATAAATGAAGCTAAAGAGATAGTTCAAGGTGGTGCTAAAGAGATTATTCTTTTAGGTCAAAATGTTAATGCATATAGTTATGAAGGTGAAAATAAAGAATTTAGATTATCTGATTTATTATTAGAGCTTGAAAGCTTTAATGAGCTAGAGAGAATTAGATATACTACATCTCACCCTAAAGATATGACTGATGATTTAATAAATGTTTATAAAAAATCAAAAAAATTAATGCCTTTAGTTCATCTACCAGTACAAAGTGGATCAAACAAAATTTTAAAACTAATGAATAGAAAACATACTATTGAAGAATATTTAGCAATTTATGAAAAGTTAAAAAAGATTAATTCTAATATAGAGTTTTCAAGCGATTTTATTATTGGATATCCAGAAGAAAGTGATGATGATTTTAAATACACAATGAAGTTAATCGAAAAAATAAGATTCACCAACTCTTATTCTTTTATTTTTAGCTCTAGACCAGGCACTGTGGCCGCTGATCTAGAACTAGTTGATAAAAAAAAATCAAAAGAAAGATTAGAAATAATTCAAAAAAAATTATTTGAAAATCAGATAAAAAAAAATAAATCTTTGGAGGGCAAGGTTCTTAATGTTTTAGTTGAAAATAAAATGAAAGATGGAATTAAATTATTTGGTAGAACGGAATATATGACATCTGTCATTTTTGATGGTAATACTGATTACATAGGAAAAGTTGTACAAATAGAAATAAACAGTAGCAATCAAAATAGCTTGTTTGGTAAAATAAAAGAAAACTACAAACAGAAGGTAGCCTAAAGTTGAATAACTTAGTTTCAAGAAAAATTAATTCTACTCTAAAATTTGTATATTCTGATAATAACTCTTTGAGTATAATATTTCAGGACAATGATTTGTTAATGGGTGTAGTAGGAGAGTTTAATGAAAATCTAAAAGAACTAGAAAAAATTACTAATACAAATCTATATTCTAGGGGTAACTCTATTTTAATAAAATCAACACCGGAGCAAAATGAAATCACAAAAAATGCTATTCAATTTTTAGCTAACCAGTTTATAAATAATGGTAGTATAGAAAAAAAAGATATAATCTCTTCAATAGATAAATTTATGATCGAAGAAAAAGTAAAAAATAATAATATTTCAGACGTAATCAAAACTCCTAAAAAATCAGTTATACCACGATCAGAAAAACAGAAAGAATATGTTAGAGCTTTAAGACAAAGTGATATCGTTATATCGGCAGGACCTGCGGGAACGGGTAAAACATTTTTGGCTGTTGCGGTGGGCCTGACATTATTGCTAGATAAAAAGATTGAAAGAATTATTTTATCAAGGCCAGCTGTGGAGGCAGGTGAAAGATTGGGTTTTTTACCAGGAGATATGAAAGAAAAAGTAGACCCTTATCTGAGACCTTTATACGATTCTCTCTATGATCTTTTTGACTTTGAAAAAATTCAAAGAATGATCGAGATTGGTGATATTGAAATAGCGCCTCTGGCATTTATGAGAGGCAGGACTTTAAAAAACTCTTTTGCAATTTTAGATGAGGCACAGAATGCAACTGATACGCAGATTAAAATGTTTCTAACTCGTATTGGGGAAAATTCAAAAATTGTTATAAATGGTGATCCATCACAAATCGATTTACCCCACAAGAATATGTCTGGATTAAATAGATCTAAAAAGTTATTAGGGCATCTAAGCGAAATTTCTGTGGTAGATTTTGATCATTCTGATGTAGTGAGGCACCCCCTAGTCTCAAAGATTGTAAAAGCGTATTCAGAGCAAGAAAATGATTAGTATTGATGTAGTTTCTGAGAGCAATCTTTGGAGTAAAAAAATTAAAAAACCCAATATTTTCTTTAATTCTTTGGTGCAAGTTTTTCCTAAAAAATACAGGTTCATTAAAAAAAAAGTAAGCTTAACAATTTTACTTTCAAATAATAAAAATATTAAAAAATTAAATAAAAAATTTAGAAATAAAAATAAATCAACAGATGTTTTATCTTTTCCTTCTGAAAAAAAACTTAATATAAAAAAATCACCTTATATTGGAGACATTGTTGTTAGTTATGAGTTTATGAATAAACCAAAAGCTTTAAGTGCTCTAGAGTTTAAGAACAAGATAACCAAGGTTTTTATTCATGGTTTTCTTCATCTATTAGGTTATGACCATATTAAATTAAAAGATTTTAAAGAGATGTTAATTGAAGAAGAAAAAATTTATCAAACTATTGAAACAAAGATTGACAAACTTGTTTAAAAAAAACTTTTTAAATTATTTTTATATTATATTTTTAGGGGCAATAAGTTCTTACAGCTTACCACCATATAATTATTTTATAATTAATTTTATCACTTTTTCCTTATTTTTTATTTTTATTTTTAATCAAAAAAAAAGAACATCAAGTCATAAATCTTTTTTTAAATATGGATGGTATTTCGGATTCGGATATTTTTTATTTAGTTTATATTGGATAGCAATTTCATTGACCTTTGATCAGAGCTTTAAGTTTTTAATCCCAATTGCTTTAATTTTATTACCAGCTTTTTTAGCCGTATTTTATGGTTTAATTACATATTTGTTCTCAGTTCTTCATTCAAAAAATGTAGTGAGTTCTTTTTTTATTTTTTCAATTTTATTTGGTACAATTGAATTTGTCAGAGGCTCTATACTTACAGGGTTTCCTTGGAATTTGATTTCATTTAGTTTTTCAAATAGTATTTATTTTATTCAAATTCTTTCTATTATTGGAACTTATTCTTTTAATTTAATTTGCATCTCTTTATTTACCGTTCCTGCTTTATTCATTTTAAAAAACTCTAGAAAAGAAATTATGGTTGGCTTTTTCTTTATTTTCATATCTGCTATGTTTTTAATATTTGGTAAAATAAAAAGTAATAATTTTAATTCTTTAGAAACTGTAAAAAACTCTTATACAATTAAAGCAATATCACCAAATATTAATCTAGATAGATTTTATTCAAAACAAGATGAGTTAAAAATAATTAATGAGCTTATAGAGCTAAGTGCCCCAACTAAAATAGAACCTACAATTTTTTTGTGGCCAGAAGGGATCATTCCAGACAGTTATTTAAGAGACATGAGTGTTCATAAAAACTTATTTTTTAATAACTTTGGAGAGCATGATTTAATTATAATGGGATTAAATAGCATAGAGACAAAAAATGATAAAAATTTATTTTTTAACACGATGGCTATATTTAATAATAAACTAGATATAATCGCAAACTACAATAAAGTTAATCTAGTGCCTTTTGGAGAGTTTACCCCCCTTGAGAGTATTCTTCGCTTAATAGGCCTTAAAACCGTAACTAATAATTATCAATCATTCTCCAGTGGAAAAACCAGGATTCCACTAAATGTAAAAAATAATAAAATTGATTTAAGTTTACTTCCTTTAATTTGTTACGAAATAATTTATTCAGGTAAATTATCTAGGGATAGTAATTTTGATTATATAATTAACATTTCGGAAGATGGTTGGTTTGGAAACTCTATAGGTCCTAGGCAGCACTTTTCGCACAGCATATTTAGATCTATTGAAAGTGGTAAATATATAATTAGATCTGCAAACAATGGAATTTCAGCTATCATTAATCCCATAGGAATCGTAGAGCAAAAAGTAGAATTTGGGTCAACAGGGTATGTGGAGCTGTCTGAGAGTAAATTGGGTAAATCTACACCATTTATGTTATATGGAAATAAAATCTTTTTAATGTTAATTTTAATATATATTTTTTTAATTTTTTCATTTAATAGACTTAAACATGAGTAATCTAAAAAATTTTTTATTCACCAGTGAGTCGGTTTCAGAAGGACATCCCGACAAAGTATCAGATCGTATTTCAGATATGGTAGTAGACAGCTATCTTGCTGGAGATCCTTTTTCTAGAGTTGCATGTGAGACACTAACCACAACAAACAAAGTTGTTCTTGCTGGAGAAGTAAGAGGTCCAGAAATCAAAAAAGAAGACCTTATTCAAAAAGTTAGAGAATGTATTAAAGATATTGGTTATGACCAAGGCGGTTTTACATGGAGAGAAGCAACAAAGATAGAAAGTCACCTTCATTCACAATCTGTAGATATAGCTATGGGTGTAGACTCTAAAGATAATAAAGACGAGGGAGCTGGAGATCAAGGAATAATGTTTGGGTATGCGTGTAACGAAACAGAAGAATTAATGCCAGCACCTATTTACTATTCACATAAAATTTTAAGACTTATGGCAGAAGATAGAAAGTCTGGCATATTAAAGAATATAGAACCAGATTCAAAAAGCCAAGTTACTTTTGAATATATTGATGGTAAACCAACTAAAGTAAAATCAGTTGTGATATCTTCTCAACATTCTGCGGATATAGATCAGGCTAAGGTAAGAGAATTACTGACACCATATATGTTAAAATCAATACCAGAACAATTTTTAAAAGATTTTGATGAAAAAGAATTTTATGTAAACCCAACTGGAAATTTTGTAATAGGCGGACCAGATGGAGATTGCGGTTTAACAGGTAGAAAAATTATTGTTGATACTTATGGAGGAGCAGCACCTCATGGTGGAGGAGCTTTTTCTGGTAAGGACCCTACTAAAGTCGATAGATCAGCAGCCTATGTCTCAAGATATATTGCAAAAAATATTGTTGCATCTAAAATTGCTGATAAGTGTTTAATTCAATTAGCTTATGCAATTGGAGTTTCTAAACCTTTATCTATTTATGTAGATTTATTTGATAATGACATGGAAAAAAATAAATTTATTTTAGAAAAAATTTCAGAAAACTTTGATTTAACTCCAAGAGGAATAAGAGAAATGCTTGGTTTAAACAAACCAATTTATGAGAAAACAGCTGCTTATGGTCACTTTGGAAGAATACCTCAAGCAGATGGGTCATTTTCCTGGGAAAAGACTGATAAAAAGGGTGTTTTTTCCAAATAGTTCTTATTGAATTAAAATTTTTTCTTTATATATTGCCTTTACATTATTGAAATTACAGAATGGGCTTCAGCCCATTTTTTTTTGGAGCAAATAAAAATATGTTAAATAGAAGATCTGACAAACTAGAATTATTAAGAATAGCTGAAGCAGTAGCTTTAGAGAAATCTATAGATAAAGAATTAATTATTGATTCCATGGAAACTGGAATTGCAAAAGCTGCTAAATCTAAATTTGGGCAGGATAACGAAATTAAAGTTTTAATAAATAGGGAAAATGGAGACATTGGAATTTTTAGAAAATTAATAGTTGTAGAAAAACCAGAAAATATAAATACCGAAATAAATATTCAAGATGCAATCATATTAAATGAAGAAAATAAAGACAAGAAAGTTGGTGATGAAATTTTACAACCATTACCTTCTTTTGATTTTGGTAGAATAGCTGCACAGACTGCAAAACAAGTAATTAGTTTTAATGTAAGAGAAGCAGAGCGTGAAAGACAATATAATGACTTTATAGATAAAAAAGACTCAATTCTAAGTGGCATTGTTAAACGTTTAGAATTTGGAAATGTAATAGTTGATTTAGGCAGAACAGAAGCGATTATTCAAAAAAATGAAATGATACCTAGAGAAAACATTAAAGCTGGTGATAGAATTAAGGCTTATTGTTATGATGTAAAGAGAGAACCTAGAGGACAACAAATATTTTTATCAAGAGCTCACCCAAAATTTATGGAAAAATTATTTGTTCAAGAAGTTCCAGAAATTTATGATGGCTTAATTGAAATTAAATCTTCTGCAAGAGACCCAGGGAGTAGAGCAAAAATTTGTGTTAAAGCAGTTGATACTTCATTAGATCCAGTAGGAGCTTGCGTTGGAATGAGAGGATCAAGAGTTCAAGCAGTAGTTAATGAGTTACAAGGAGAAAAAATTGATATTGTTAATTGGTCAGAAGATCCAGCAATAGTAGTTTCAAATGCATTATCACCAGCAGAAGTTCAAAGAGTAAATGTTGATAGTGTTGCAAAAAAATTAGATGTAATTTTAACAGAAGAAAATTTAAGTAAGGCAATTGGTCGTAGAGGTCAAAACGTTAGACTAGCTACAAAGTTATTAAATTACGAAATTAACATAATGACCGATGCAGAAGATTCAGAAAGAAGACAGTCAGAATTTAAAGAAAAAACTGAAAATTTTGTTAAAAATCTAGAATTAGATGAAACTTTAGGACAATTACTTGTGGCGGAAGGTTTTTCTTCAATTTCAGATATTAAAGATAGCACACCAGAAAGTTTAATGAAAATTGAAGGCATAGAAGAAGATACTGCTAAAGCTTTGATAGAAAGAGCAAAAGATTTTTACCAAAAAGACCAAGAAGATATTACAAAAAGAATTAAAGATTTGGGATTACAAGATGACCTTATAAATCACAAAGGGTTAACTCCAGGTATGTTGGTTACTCTTGGAGAGCAAAAAATTTTAAAACTAGAAGATTTTGCAGATCTTGCATCTGACGAATTAACAGGTGGTTATGACATTGTAAAAGGCGAAAGAATTAAAATTCAAGGATATCTTGAAGATTTTGCTTTATCAAAAACTGAGGCAGATGAATTAATTATGTCTGCAAGAAATATAATTTATAAAGATTGAGTAATGAAATATGGACAACAAAAAAACAAAATTAACACTTTCTGGCATAGCCAAGAAATCAATAGATAATATAGAGAAAGCAAAAACTCAAAGTAAAAATTCAGTTGTAATTGAAAAAAAACCAAGCAAATTTGCCCCTAGAGGTAGTTTTAGCAGACCTGCTAGTGTAAGATCAAAACCAACAACAAGCCCTGCTGGAAGTGTTGTTCCAAGAACTACTTTGGCACCTAAACCATCTTCACCAATTACGAACGACTATGAAAAACGTAAATTAGCCGAGCAAAGAGCAACTAGAAGACTTAAAGGAGATGCGGGAGATAAAGGAAAACCGGATACAAAAAAAAGAGAATTAAAATTAACAGTTTCGAGAGCTTTAAGTGATGAGATTGAAGCAAGATCAAGAAGTATGGCTTCACTTAAAAGAGCCAAGTTAAAAGAAAATAGAGAGCTTACTAAAGAAGAGATTCAAGAAAGTTTAAAACCAATAAAGAGAGATGTTAATATTCCTGAAGCAATTACAGTTAGAGAACTATCAAATAGAATGGCAGAACAGTCAAATAATGTTATAAAACATTTATTTGGAATGGGAGTAACGGTTACTATCAATCAAACACTAGCGGCAGATACAGCTGAGTACTTAGTAAAAGAATTTGGTCATAACCCCATAAGAGAAACAAAAGCTGAAGAAATTATTAAAAAAATTAAAGAATCTAGATCTGAAAATCTAAAAAATAGAGCTCCAATAGTAACTGTGATGGGCCACGTTGATCATGGCAAAACATCAGTACTAGATGTCTTAAGAAGTGCAAATGTTGTGCTTGGAGAATTCGGGGGTATTACACAACATATTGGTGCTTATCAAATAGAACACGAATCAAATAAAATAACTTTTATAGACACACCAGGTCACGCAGCTTTTACTGAGATGAGAGCAAGAGGATCAAAACTAACAGACGTTGTAGTATTAGTTGTTGCAGCAGATGATGGCGTTAAACCTCAAACAATTGAATCTATTAAACATGCAAAAGCTGCAAATGTCCCAATAGTTGTTGCAATAAATAAATGTGATTTACCAGAGGCAGATCCACAAAAAATTAAAAACCAACTTTTAGAATATGAGCTTATTGCAGAGGATTTATCAGGAGACACTTTGATGGTTGAGATATCTGCAAAAACGAAAAAGAATTTAGATAAATTAGTAGAAGCAGTAGTGTTACAAGCTGAAATTTTGGATCTTAAAACTGACTTTGAATCTAAAGCAACAGGAATTGTCTTAGAATCAAAAATTGATGTAGGTAGAGGAGCTGTAGCAACTGTTGTAGTAACCTCAGGAACAATTAAAAAAGGTGATTTTTTTGTTAGTGGATTGAAATGGGGAAAAGTAAGAGCCTTAATTAATGATAAAGGAAAAAATATTGATGAAGCACCTCCCTCAACACCTGTTGAAATTTTAGGAATTAATGGAGCAGCTAAATCTGGAGATGATTTTATTGTATTAGATTCTGAAAAAGAAGCCAAAACATTAAGCGAGAATAGAGCTGATGAAACTAAAACAGGAGGAAATCCTTTAACTCTTGCAACCCAGGATTCTGCTTTTGCAGATAAATCAGTTTCGGAATTAAATATTATTGTAAAATCAGATGTACATGGCTCAGCTGAAGCAATTAAAAGTGCCATCAATCAAATTGTACATGAAGAAGTTAAACCTAAAATTATTTTATCAGATATTGGAATGGTAACAGAAACGGATGTGACTTTAGCAAAAGCGTCTAACGCTACTCTAATAGCATTCAATGTTAAACCAAGCAAAGAAGCAAAAAAATTAGCAGAGAAAGAAAAAATTAAAATTTCTTCCTATAATATTATTTATGAAGTGTTAGATTATATTAGACTAAGAATGTCAGGACTTCTTGCTCCAGATATTCAGGAAACAATTAATGGAACTGCTCAAATTTTAGAAATCTTTAAAGTTTCAGGAACAGGAAAAGTTGCTGGCTCTAAGGTAACTGAAGGAGAAATAGCTAGTGGTGCAAATGCTAGGTTAATTAGAGATGGAGCAATCATTTATACTGGTAAAATTAGTACAATTTTCAGAGAAAAAGATCAGGCTAAACAGGTTAGTAATGGCCAAGAATGTGGAATAACACTTAAAGATTTTATTGATTTTCAAAAAAACGATACAATAGAGGCTTATAGTACGACTTCTACTGAGAGAACGGTATAATGGTTGATAAAACAGGAAAACCCGTATCACAAAGACAATTACGTGTTGGAGAGATGATTAAGCAATCTTTAGGTATGATTTTTGCAAGAAATGAGGCTAAGGTGCCGAATTTAGAAACTAA